>Ga0256840_1003875_pt1 | contig 11664 bp, 6 predicted proteins | sample 355202metaG_FD_185969 | JGI IMG/M metagenome (GOLD analysis project Ga0256840, IMG submission 185969) | Hydrothermal vent microbial communities from Mid Atlantic Ridge, Atlantic Ocean - 355-202 | ecosystem: Environmental > Aquatic > Marine > Hydrothermal vents | place: Atlantic Ocean: Mid...
AAACTCTATCCAAACTTGAAAAATCCAACCCCACTGCTTCCAACAAGATTTGATAACCAGCAAACATAGCTCCTTTGGCCCGGATCAAGTTTTCAATGTCCGCCTCAGTAAAAACAATGTCTTCACCAATGGCTGTATCTTTGGCAAAAACCACTACGTATTCCCAACCAAGCTCTCCAGACCTTATTCTTGGATGATTCAAATCTCGTCTAAATTTACCTGAACGGTCAATCAAACCCACCTGCACCAAATTGGCCAACAGAGAAATAATTCCAGAACCGCAAATACCTCTTGGTTTCTTTTTGTCTATAGTAAGCAGCATTGGTTCAAAACTTTGGGGATTTATGTTTACAGACTCAATGGCTCCAGACGTTGCCCTAAGACCATATTTGATCCCTCCCCCCTCAAAGGCAGGTCCAGCCGAACAAGAAGCGCTCATTAAAAAATCTTTATTGCCCAGAACGATTTCTCCATTGGTGCCCAAATCTATAAACAGAGTAATGGGATCTTCTTCTGCCAAACCAGAGGCGACTACCCCAGCGGTAATATCCCCTCCCAAATAACTTGCCTTACAAGGGGCCAAGTGCACCCTGGCCTCAGGATCAAAATCCCAATCAAGCTCCTTGGCTAAAACAGGAGAAATAAAACTAACCACAGGTACGTATGGTTCTTGACGTAAAAACTTTGGCTCCAACTCCAACAACAACTGAGTCATAACCGTATTTCCAGCGATGCCAATCAATTTAACGTCTTTTGTTTGATAAGAGGTTTTAGCCAGCATCTCTGTGATAAGTTCTTTTATTTTATCTCTAATCCTAACAGCCAAAGTTCTAAGCCTTTCTGGTTTTTTAGCGTATTCTATCCGACTGATTACGTCCTCTCCATAACTAATCTGAGGATTATAATCAGAATCAAAAACAAGCACCTTGCCCGTTCGCAAGTCTATTAACTCCACTTGAACTGTCGTGGTCCCCAAATCTATAGCCACCCCCAGATAAGGATGAGTTGTCTGTTCTTCCACAAAATCAAGCAATTGATAAGTCTTGCTTCTCAAATCACAATGCAGCAAAAGTTTTGGACAAAAATTAGTTTGACGTAAGGCAAAGGGAAGTTTTTGCAAAACATTAAGAGCAGGAGGTTGTAAAAAAATACCTAAATTAGCAAGACCTTCTTCCAAACGCTGCCAATCAGCGCGATTGTCTTCCAAAGTAGGCGCGGTTAATTGCAGTTCAAGTTCTCTCCACAAGGGATTTAAAGGTAAATCTATTGTTCTTTGATAAAAACCAGCCTGCCTCTTAACCTTGGCCAAAAGAGAGCGCTTATCCACTTTGCTTTCCAACGGAATAACAACCACTAAATCTGACAAAGGATAGGTGGCACAGGCCTTATAATAACCACCCTCCAACAACTCGCCTTTAACCTCTCCCTGCTCAACCCTCACCTTGCACTTCAAACAAGTCCCAGCCCCACCACAAGAGGCATTAATATGCAGACCTGCTTTCATAGCCACGTCCAAAATAGTTTCATCTAAACCAACTTCTACTTCTATATCGTAAGGTAAAAATTTAATCTTCATCTCAACCGTCCTTTTATTGCCCAAGTTTACCCTGTCCTAAAAAAGCTTTTTTAAAAAACTCCTCTGCACAATTTTTTGTAAGCTTTGAAAAATCAAAAAATTTCCAGATAATTTTTCAACATGTTGACCTTCCTGCAAAAATTATTTTTTATGGACGTCGATAAAGTTTAAGTAAAAAAATTTAACTATTACGACCTATTGCAAGTAAGCAACTTTATCAAAAAGGTAATCTTTAACTTTTTACATTTGAATCATATATTTATTTGAGTCTTGTAAAAAAATAATTCAACACTTTTTAGACGGATGGTCTCTATTTATCGGTTACTGTAAGCTGTACTTATCTGACGCCTCTGCAAAAACTCTTTTCATATAGATAGATTAATCAGGATTAGACGAAAAATATTTCATACTATTTTTCTTATTTTTTATTTTTAGAAAAATAATCAAACCCAAACCGTGGCTTTCAATTAAAGACATAAAGGCTAAAATTAGCTAACTATGTCAACCCTTTCTTTCCAAAATAAAAAAGGCCTCCTTTCCCAAAAGGAGGCCTTTTTTAAAGATTGATTCTACTCTAAGGTAATAAAACTATTATTCGCCAATACCTTTACGCCCAATTTGTCGAGCATAAGCCAAAGCAACGGTTCTATAAACCAAGTGAGCCAACTTAGTCCAAGGCAAGTAAACAATTAACATAAATACGCTTATCAAGTGCAAGTAATACATTGGATAGGCTAAAACAGCTACATTGGCCAAACGCAATAGCTCACTGCCAATACCAGTAATGGCAATGGCCCAAATTACTCCGAGCAAGTACCAATCGTAATAAGAACTAACGCTCTTTTCAGGATCAGTATTTAAACGCATTCTAGTAATCAAAACCAATCCCATTACCAATAAAACAGCACCGATATTAGCCAAAATTTTTATAGGATTCCACAAGGCCAAAGGCGTATGTAAAGGATGACCAATTAGTCTGCCGCCCCAATGTCCAAGAGCAACTACAGAAGTAACAATAAACAGAGCCACAAAACCGTAAAAGATATAAAGGTGTCCTTTATATCTTTCAGCATTGGATTGACATTTTTGAAACTTAGAATGAGTGATAATTTCTTCTTTAATTACGTCAATCAGAGCCTGCCAAAAACTAGGTCCATCTTCTTTAGGCACGTAACCTGCCTCTTTAAAAGATTTGAACAGATTACCAATGGCCGAGGCAAAGGTGAAAAGGACGAAAATTGCACCCAATCCAAAAAGAGGATCAATGGTATAATCCCCAGGAAAGACCTTGGCAAACTCAATTTCACCCCCAGGAATGCTCCAGCCAGTAGTAAATCCCCACAAGATAAAGAAAATTACTGCTGGGATGGCAAACAAAATGGGCAAGTACTTGGCAGAACTCAGCCATTTACCCAAAATTACAGGTTTGGCCAAAGAACGATAGGCCATATTTCTTAAGGCAGCTAAGACGTCTCCTGGACTTGCTCCCCGCGGACAGAGATCAGAACACTCGCCGCAGTTGTGACACAACCAAATATCAATGTCATTGACCAATTTATCCTTTAATCCCCACTGAGCCCAGATCATTTCTTTACGGGGAAAAGGATTTTCTTCAGGAGAAAGAGGACAAATAACACTACAGGTCGCACACTGATAGCACTTTTTTAAAGACTCCCCTCCTGCTGCCTGCAACTCTTTTATAAACTGTACGTCCGGATCAATGTTTAATCTTGCCATTTTTTTCCTCCCTAGAAGCCCTTATATGGATTTGGTCCAAAGCCTTCAATTTCTTCTATAAACTCATCTATAATTTGTGGAATCTTATCGTACTCATCTATTGCCACCTGAACCTGTTTGACCCTTTCTGCTTCTACTTGTAACCTAGCCAAGGTCTCAGAGACGTTTTCCATTCTGCGCTCACAGAGCTCACTTCCCTTCATAAAGTGACATTGATAGTCCTCACCGTACTTACAACCCAGGAGCAATACTCCATCTATACCTTTAGACATGGCTTCAGCAATCCACTGCGTATTAACAGAACCCAAACAACGCACAGGGATAAAGCGGACATAAGCAGACCACTTTTTGCCGCGCAAAGCAGCCATATCCAAGGCAGGATAAGCATCGTTTTCACAACACAAGACCAATACTCTGTAACCGCCTTCTTCTTCGTCCTCAGGGACCTGAATGGAAGTAATCATGTCGTTAACTATGGTAATGGAATAGTTGTCAAAGGAAATAACCCTTTCAGGACAAGCCCCCATACAAGTACCACACCTTCTACATCTGGTTGGATTGGGCTTGGGCGTGCCTTTTTCGTCATCGTCCAAAGCTCCAAAAGGACACTCTTCTGTACACCTCTTACATTGAGTACATCTGGTAAAATTAAACTTGGGATAAGAATTATCCCCAGAACGCGGATGCACAGCCACTCCTCTATTGGCTGACTCAATACACTGAATAGCCTTCAAGGCTGCTCCGCTGGCATCTTCTTTGGCCATAACTAATCCCATCGGCTGACGAACGCAACCAGCAGCATAGATACCAGTTCTTCTGGTTTCGTATGGGAAACAAATGTAGTTGGAATCAGCAAACCCATTAAAGAGCATTAAATCCGGAAAGGTTGGTCCCTGACGATAATCCAACTTGAGACAAGAAATTTCTCTAAGTTGCGCAACCCTTGGATCTTCACCTTCTTGCTCTTCTTCTTTTTTCTCTTCTTCGCCTTCGGTTTTAGACTGTTTGATCTCAAATTCCAAAGCAGCTTCGTCATAAGTAGTTGGCACCATACCCGTGGCCAAAACAACCATGTCAACTTTCACCTCTAGGTCTTCTCCCAGCAAGGTATCCTTGACCTTCACCACAATGGATTCGCCATCTTCACTGATCTCTTCAATCTCTGCCTTGGTCAAAAAAATACCAGGATCGTCCTGAGCTGCCTTGTAGTAGTTTTCAAAAATACCCGTAGTGCGCATGTCTTTATAAAAAATAAAGGCCTTGGCATCTTCACCCAATTCTCTAACGTACTGAGCCTGTTTTAAAGAAACCAGACAACAAATAGAAGAACAATAAGGCAACTTATCTTTATCTCTTTGGCCAGCACATTGAATAAAGGCCACACTCTTTACTGGAGATCCATCTGCCTTTTTTAATCCTTCCTTGGCCAAGGTCTCAAATTCTACGTTGGTTACGACGTTTTTGATCTTGCCATAACCCAGGTCAGACAAGTTAGAAGGATCATAAGGCTTCCAACCTGTGGCCAAAATAATAGCTCCAATCTTTAAAGTCTGTTCTTCTTCTCCTACCTTAACGATGGCCTCATAAAGACCAGGTGCCCCAGAAATTTTTTGAATCAAAGCAGAAGTAAGCACCTTAATTTTGTCATTATCTTGAACCTGAGCGATCAACTCCTCAATGTCATTGTCCTCTGTTTCTGTAAAAGGATATTTCGAGGGAGTTTTCTTATACATCTTGGCAGCAAAACCACCCAGACTATCTTCTTTTTCAACCAAAACTACGTCATAGCCAGCTTTGGCTGCATCTAAAGCAGCATTAAGACCAGTAAAACCTCCACCTACGACCAAAATAGTCTTGGTAATTTCAGGAATTTCTGGCTCAGGTTGTTCAATCTTTTCCAGTTTGGACACGGCCATTTTGATGTAATCCTGAACCATCATGGTCAGAGGATCAGCCTCTAAATCAGTTTCTTCCAAAGGTGGAAGATCTGGTGCCTTATATGACCAAACAGCCAGTTCCCTAATGTTAGCTCTTTCCACTACAACTTCAGGTCCAAAATCAAATACGTCCCAATTAACCCGAGGAGAACATCCAGCAATACAAACCCCATTTATTCCTTCATTTTCAATGTCTTTTTTTATTTCGTCCAATCCTGCCTGACCACACAAAAAAGGCAATTCTTTAATAATTGCTGGAGAACATTCGTCATCAATATATTCTTTGACCTTTTCTATATCTACGTGGTTGCCAATATCACAACCCGTACAGATATATACGCCTATTTTTCTGTCCGCCATTTTTTACCTCCTGACCAAAGTTTGAATAGCTTTTAAAGCTGCACCAGTTGCGGTCTCTGCAGAAGTCATAACGTCTAAAGGCATTTTAGCGCAACCTGCAGCAAAAATTCCTTGCTTTTCACCAACCACAAAACCTTCCTGTAATTCTACATCTGCAGGCACATCTAAGCCATCCAAGGAAGGCTGCATACCCGTAGCCAAAACAACCAAGTCGTATTCTTCTTCTTTTTTCAATCCAGCAATAATATCTTCGGCCGTAACTACTGGATTGCCTTTTTCGTTTTCTTCAATCTTGGCCACTTTTCCTTTAACCATCATAATCTTATCGTCTTCTTGAACCTTGTTCAAAAATTTTTCGTAGCGGCCAGGTGCCCTCAAATCTATGTAGTAAATAACGATCTCAGCCTCAGGATACTGCTCTCTAATGTACAAAGCCTGCTTAAAAGAGGCCATACAACAAATGTACGAACAGTAATTAAGATGATTTTGATCCCTTGAACCTGCACACTGAACAAAGGCAATCCTCTTGGGCTCAGCTTGATCAGAAGGTCTGACTATTTTGCCGTTGGTAGGACCGTTGGGAGAGGCCAAGCGTTCCATCTGCATGTTGGTAATCACGTTTTTTAAGGTGCCACCACCCAAGTTGGTCAACTTGCTCACGTCATAAGGCTTCCAGCCCGTAGCAAAAACAATAGAACCAACGGTTAAAGTAATTTCTTTTTCCTGCTCTTCCAAGTTAATGGCCTTGTATTCGCAAGCACTTACGCATTTAGCACAAGAAGTTCCCGTACAAACACTGCCATCAATTACGTACTTGGCAGGCAAGGCCATGGGATAAGGCAAATAAATAGCCTTGGTCTTGTCCAAACCAAAATTAAATTCGTTTTCTTTTTCAACAGGACAAACTTCTACACACTTGCCACAAGCCGTACATTCATTGCTCACAAATCTTGGTTTGATCTTGATCGTCACCGAATAATTACCAGGTCCACCACTAATCTTAGTTACTTCGGCCAGAGTAAAAAATTTGACTTTGGGATTTTTTTTAATCCGTTGAAAGTTAATCTCCAAACCACACGTAGGAGGACACAATTTAGGAAAATATTTATTTAATTGTGCCACCCGTCCCCCCAAGTAAGGTTCCTTTTCTACGATAAAAACGTCATAGCCAACTTCGGCAGCCTCCAGGGCCGCGGTAAGCCCACTGAAACCACCGCCTACCACCAAGATGCTATTACTCATGCCAATCCTCCCTCATTTCATTGTCCAAGATGGATTTATAACCAAAATGACCTAAGCTAAAACTAAATCCCCTTAGCTTTAGCTTAGACCACTTTGTCTAAAAAAAACTGGCTGCGACTTGGTCGCAGCCAGTTAAATCAGCCTTTAAATTATGGATGCATTGGATCCGGAATAATTTGAATATAAGGTCTCTTAAAGAACTTGATCTCACCAGTTTCTGGATTGTACTTGGAATTGGTAAAACACTTCCACTCTTCATCGTTGAGATCAAGATAATCTGCTCTGTAGTAGAAACCAGGATAACGAGTCTCCTTACGGAACTTGATGTGCAAGATGTGCAAACGAACAGTCCAAAGTCTGTGATAGTTCTCCCAAGCTCTTAAAAGCTCGTGTAAATCACGGGCACAAAGCTTTTCAGAATCTTCTTCCAAGAGATCCAACAAGTGTTCACAAGTTTTCAGCAAGGAATCAGAAGTTACGTAATAAGTAGCACAACCAGCACCGTATTCGTCAGTAGCCTTGATCAAACGGAACATAAAGTTACGTGGTGTGATGTACTTGGGATTGATGTCAGGAGCAGTAGTAATGTCTTTGTGTTCCTGGAAGGTGTACCATGGTTGATAAATCAGTTTTTTCAACTCTTCAGCACTTTCTTTAATGGTTGGTTGATAATCCTTGTGATCCACGCACCAACGAATCAATTGCTTACCAACGATTCTACCTTCAACGTGTGAACCAGAAGAGAATTTGTGTCCAGAAGCACCAACACCGTCAGCAGCAGTAAACAAACCGTTTACAGTGGTCATCCGGTTGTAAACCTTACCATTGTCAGCCTTGATCTTGTATTCTTCAGGCACCCAGTCTTCATCTGGACCAGAAACCCAAATACCACAACAACCGGAGTGAGAACCAAGCAAATAAGGCTCAGTAGGCATAATCTCAGAACCAACCTTTTCAGGCTCAATATTCAAACAAGCCCACAAGTTAGCCTGACCAACGCACATGTCAAGGAAGTCTTCCCAAGCCTCTGCTTCCAAGTGTTTTTGTTCTTTTTTGCTCAATTCTTTGAAGGTAGTTTGCAAAGCAGTAGCAGTATCCATAAAAATAGGACCATTACCTTCTTTCATCTCTTTGAGCATCATATGGTTACGCAAACAGGTGGGAATAATTGGACCGTGAGCATAACCTTTTTCTTCGTACTGTTTGAGCATATCTCTGTTGGTTACGCAGTAATCTTCACCCTTAGCATTGGTAGCTTTGGCCTTGAAAAGCAAGAACCATGCACCTACAGGCCCGTAACCGTCTTTAAAACGAGCAGGTACGAATCTGTTTTCCATCATGGTCATCTCAGCGCCAACTTGAGAGCAAAGAGTATAAGTAGAACCAGCATTCCATACAGGATACCAAGCTCTTCCCATACCTTCACCAGTAGAACGTGGACGATAAACGTTAACAGCACCACCACAAGCTACCAACATGGCATTACACTTAATAATATAAACCTTGTTTTCACGCACGGAAAAACCAACGGCAGCAGCAATCCGGTTGGGTTGATTGGCATCCAAGAGAAGTTTTACAATAAAAATTCTCTCCAAATAACCACAAGCCTTACCGTCTTCTTCTCTGAATTCACCAAGGGCATTTTTAGCAGCCTCAGCTACGATACACTTGTAAGACTCACCGTTAATCATGATCTGCCAACGACCAGAACGGACAGGCTTGGCACCCTCACGCACCTGCAAACCTTTTTTCTTGGCTTGAGCTCCGTCCAAACGTTTGCCATCTTCAGTTTGAACCCAAAGAGGAAGACCCCATTCTTCAAACAAGTGAACAGAATCATCTACGTGCCGACCCAAATCAAAAATCAAGTCTTCCCGAACAATACCCATCAAGTCCGTTCTAACCATCCGGACGTAATCGTCAGGAGTGTTTTCTCCCAAATAGGTATTAATAGCAGACAAACCTTGAGCTACAGCACCAGACCTTTCCAAGGCAGCCTTATCAACCAACAATACTTTTACGCCGTACTTTTGTCCCCATCTTACGGCTTCAAAAGCAGCACCACAACAACCCATACCACCACCAACCAACAAAGCGTCAGTGGTTAACTCTACAACTTCGGGCTCAGCCAAAGGCAATCCCAAAGGTTTAGCCTTAGCAGGAATCTGAGGCATATTTGTACCCTCCTTAATTTTTTTATTTAAAACAAACTAAAATCAAAAATACACTTCAATTATTTTTTAAACTTAGGATCAACCCAAGTCTCTTCCAAATCAGCATTGGCCACTTCAAACTTCTTACCCAAAACCTCAATGGGCTGTTTCAACTCAGTTTCAGTAAAAAGAAGTTCGTTATCCAAATCTCCTGCCTCTGGTTTGCCTTCATAAGGCTTAATAGAACCTTCGTCAGTAGTTCTGATAGGAAATTTAAAACGTTTAATGTTACCATTCCTGAATTGAATGGTCCACATAATGTCAGAAGCACTGCGCATAGGAATACTGGTGCCACCCATAGGAGCAAAGTCAGCATAAGGACGAGCCTCAATAGCACCCTGCGGACAAATCTTTACACAAGAATAACATTCCCAACAAGCATCAGGCTCCTGGTTGTAAGCCTTCATCTCGTCAGGATCCAAGATCATCAAGTCGTTAGGACAGATGTACATACATGCTGTCTTTTCTCCACCCTTACAGCCGTCGCATTTGGCTGGATTAACAAAGGTTGGCATAACTTATCCTCCTCTAAAATTGATTTGTTTGGTTAAAACACCCTAGCCTCTGCCTAAAAAGGCGTTTAATTATTAACTTGTAACATCTTATTTCTCCTACTGTCAAGGAGAAAGTGAAATTTATCTCAAACTAAACCAAAAAAATTTACCCGGGCCAGCCTCTTTATCCAAGGCTAGCCCCAAATAAATTCAAAGCGCTTATTTCATTGCTGAACCACTAGCAGCCTTTTGCATTTTGATTTCTACTTTTTCGGTCAGGTTCTCGTAGTATTCACGCAAAATAGCTAAAACTTCTTCCCGGCCAAAGTGATCAGGAATAGGTTGACCTTCAGAAAGGGCCTTACGCAACTTGGTTCCACTCAAAATTACTCTATCTTCTTTGGAGTGTGGACAAGTGCGCAAAGAAGCCATGCCGTCACACTTGTAACAATAAAAAGTCCAGTCGATCTTAAGGGGCTGACAGATCAAGGCCTTGCCTGGTTCCTCTGGATAAGGAATGCGCTCAAAAATCTCTTGAGCCTCGAACAAACCATAGAAGTCACCAACTCCAGCATGGTCACGCCCAATGATCATCTTGCTGATACCGTAGTTTTGTCTAAAAGTAGCGTGCAACAAAGCCTCTCTAGGACCAGCATAACGCATATCCAGAGGATAACCTGCTTGAATAACGTTTTCTTTTACAAAGTAGTGTTCAATCAAGGTGTTAATACACTTGATTCTAACCTCAGCAGGAATGTCGCCGGGTTTTAACTTACCAATCAAAGAATGGATAACTACGCCATCACAAACCTCAATGGCGATCTTGGCCAAGTACTCGTGTGATCTGTGCATTGGATTTCTAAGCTGTAGAGCAGCTACGTCTTTCCAACCTCTTTTTTCCAGCTCAGCCCTCATCTCAGCAGGACGCATATAAACCCCGGCAAACTTGGTTGGGAATTCACCCTCGCTCAAAACGTTTACTGGACCGGCCAAACAAACGTCCTTTTCAGCCATAACCATTTTGACCCCAGGATGATCCTCCAAAGCCACCTTCCAGAACTTGTCGTCAGCACTGTCTTCTCCGTGCCCTTTGTAAACCTTTTCACACTCCCACTTTTTGTCGTCCTCGGTTTTTTCCCACTTTTGGGTAACCTTTAAGGTAGCAATAATCTCGTTGTTGTTTTCAGGATCTACAATGGCTACTTCGTCGCCCTCTTTAATCTCAGCAGCATCCTCTTTGCTTACGGAAAAAGTAACAGGCACAGGCCAAAAGGTGCCATCAGCAAGCAAAAAGTTCTCACAAACACCCTTCCAGTCCTCACGAGTCATAAAACCTTCCAAAGGACTAAAACCACCCGTGCCGATCATAATAAGATCGCCTTTTTCTCTACTGCTGGCAGGAACCTTTTTTAAAGACTCTGCCTTTTTCAACTCCTCAGCCCTAGCGTCTCCCTCTAACAGGCGAATAATCAAACCTTTACCGCCATGAGGTGGAACAAGATTAGACATCGTCAACCTCCTTTTAAAGTTTGTTTTTTTCAGTTTGTGAATTTCTGAACACGTTTTTCTTTATACCTTAATTTTTTATCTAGCAAGTAATTTTTTGCACGAATTTTTATTTTTTTTCAAATTGGTTACAAAAAAACAACAAAAAAAACTCCTACCTTTTGATCTTTTTATTCCCAAATAACTTTGCTCATCCTAAATCCTTGCTCTCTTGCTAACAACTATTCCTTGGTTGGTCCCTTGCATCGGAACAAAAAACAATTATCAAACAAACGAGTAACTATCTTATTCAAAGGTTAACCTATAAAAGTTCTTTTTTCGTGGTAAATCGACAAACTTTAAACAAAAAATCAATTAATTTCAGCATATTATCAGCAAACTATTTTGTCCGAAAACATGATTTTTGATTTTTTGCAGGCACATCATATAAATAACAACGGCAAGCTTCGTGCTAAAAGCAGGACCAAGAAGTTGCTAAGGTTTAAAAAGAATCTAATCAAGATGCTCCTGCAAAAAGTGTTTTTGGGAGAAATTGACAAAACTTAACGTATAAAAAGACAAATAATTTCAGCTTGTTGCAAGCGAACGCTCTTGTCAAA
>Ga0256840_1003876_pt1 | contig 11662 bp, 9 predicted proteins | sample 355202metaG_FD_185969 | JGI IMG/M metagenome (GOLD analysis project Ga0256840, IMG submission 185969) | Hydrothermal vent microbial communities from Mid Atlantic Ridge, Atlantic Ocean - 355-202 | ecosystem: Environmental > Aquatic > Marine > Hydrothermal vents | place: Atlantic Ocean: Mid...
CCTACAGGCTCTAAAAGAAATGTTAAGTGTTGAGTGCTTGATGTTGGATTTTCATTTAGCTCTTCAAGCTGGTCGACAGCGAGAAAGTACTGCTCTTCGTTCGAGACTATGAACTGCTTGTCGCAAACCTTTCTGTTCCTTTTAACCGTAAGCTGAAAGAGAGAGTTTTCATCTTTGTGCTTTGTGTTCTCTGTATGAAAAAGTTTTACGAACTGCTTCGGCATCAGCGTTCTGCTTATAGGCCAAAGTCTCGTACCGCTACCGCCGCAGAGCAAAATATTTGTCATCACCTATCCTTCAAATAAAGAGCGTAATATCAAGAAACACTTTTTTGTAACTTTTTATGGTTGAATTCTACTACAATCTCCTTTAGCTTTTTCAAAATATTCTCCAAACTCTCTTCCGCAATAAGCTCATCGATATCTTTGTTCAACTTCTCTATATCGTAAGGAGTCGCTTTGGCTACCGTTATCGACTCATACTCCGTCGAAGCGTCACTCTCATTTATCAAAAGCTCTTCATAAAGCTTTTCTCCGGGGCGAAGACCGGTAAAGACTATTTTTATGTCATCTCTTCCGCTTAACTCTATCATCTTTTTCGCCAAGTCTACTATTTTAACCGGCTCTCCCATATCCAAGATAAATATCTCTCCCCCCTTGCCGATGGCGCCTGCTTGCAGAACCAGTTCGCAAGCTTCCGGAATGAGCATGAAGTAGCGTGTCATTTCAGGGTGGGTAACGGTAATGGGCCCTCCTTTTTCTATCTGCTCTTTAAATTTTGGTATGACACTTCCGCTGCTGCCCAACACATTACCAAACCTTACAGCTACTATTTCGGTCTTTTTCGATGGAACATTTTGCGCATATAGTTCGCATACTCTTTTTGTCGCACCCATCACGTTTGTAGGGCGCACGGCTTTGTCCGTGCTTATCAAAATAAACTTCTTTGCCCCATGCTCTATGGCGGCATCTATACAGTTTTTCGTTCCCAAAATATTGTTGAAAACCGCCTCTTTTACATTCGCTTCCACTATCGGCACATGTTTGTATGCCGCAGCGTGTATGACGATGTCCGGTTTGTATCTTGAAAAGGTTTCAAGAAGAGATTTTTTTTGAACGACAGACTGCAGTACCGGCACGAGGTCGCAGAGACCTTCAAGCTCTTGCTCTATACAGTAGAGGTTATACTCGCTATGGTCTAAAAGGATTAGCTTTTTTGCGCCAAATCGTGCGCACTGCCTGGAGATTTCGCTGCCTATGCTTCCGCCGGCACCGGTGATCAATACCACTTTCTCTTTTATAAACGAAGAGATCGTTTTTTTATCCAAATCTTTTGGATGTCTTGCAAGAAGGTCTGCGACGGAGATATCTTTTAGCTGGTGAGCGAACGGTTTGTCCAAAAGAATATCGTCAAGCGATGGCAAAATTCTTATCTCGTTGAAGTAGTCGTGCAGTTTTTCGTAGATCTCTTTCACTCTTTCAGCGGGTGCTGAGGGCATAGCTATGACAAGAAGGTCGAGTTTTTTATCTTTAAGCCTCTTTTTCAGATTCTCTTTCGAGATAATGCGTATACCGTCAATACTCCTGCCGTGCAGAACCTTTGCGTCATCTACGAAGTACCTTACTCTGTATTCGCTGTTTTGAAACTCCTCTTCGAGTTTCAGCCCCGCTTTCCCGGCCCCGTAGATGACCACCTCTTTATCTTTGAGAGTATGGTTTTTTTCTATGTAGAACTTGTAGCCGTACATCAAAAAGTTGATTAGAAAGAGGTACAAAAAGAGTTCGCTTAAAAAAAGAGAAATAGGTATTTTTGTATAAAAAAACGGCATATAAACGGCAAACGCGGCTAAATAAACGATGCTTTTAAGCAAAAATGTTTTTGGAGTTGACCTGCTCCAAGAGAGAGCATAATCTTTAAAAAGCAGAGTAGAAGCCAAAGCTCTTACGGCGATAACTATTAAAACAACCTCGATAGAGAAGGGTTTGTGAAATATCTCAAATGTCCAGGAAAAAGTTATGAAAGTTAGTACGATGATGACTATATAATTTAAAAGTCGTTTGTCTATTTTAAACATGATTTGATCGTCTTGCAAATGTTAATAACATCATTTTCATTCATAGTCGTACTGCTTGCCAAGCATAAACCTCTTTGAAATAGGTCTGCACTTGTACCATCTATGAGTTTTCCTGTATTTTTAAAAAGTGGTTGCAGATGCATCGGCTTCCAAAGAGGTCTTGACTCGACATTTATGTTTTCAAGTGCTTCTAGCACATCTTGATATGAGGTTTTTTTGAATGTAAGAGCAGTAAGCCATCTGTTTCCTCTACTTCTTTCCAACTCAGGCATAAACTCGATTTCTTCAACATCATCTAAATGTTTTTTATACCATTTAAAAATTTGTCGTTTTTTTTCAACTCTCTCTTCGATAACTTCCATCTGAGCGACACCGATCGCTGCAAGCACATTGCTCATACGGTAGTTGTATCCATATTCATTATGCTCATAATGAACAAAAGGCTCCCTAGCCTGAGTTGAGTAAAATTTTGCCTTCTCTATCCACTCAAAGTTGTTAGAGACGAGCATTCCACCACCGCTTGTAGTCAATATTTTGTTCCCGTTAAAGGAGTATATGCCAAAGTCTCCAAATGTACCCGTATGTTTGTTGTTATAAGTTGCACCAAGAGACTCGGCAGCATCTTCTATGAGGTAAATGTCGTTCTCTTTGCAGATTTGCGCAATCTTTTCAATATCGGCACTCATTCCATATAAATGCGTAACTATGAGTGCTTTTGGTCTTTTGCTGCAACTCTTTAAGTAGTTTTCAAGAAGTGACGGTGAAAGATTCCAGCTCTCATAATCGCTATCTAAAAAAACCGGATTGGCTCTTTGATACAAAATTGGCACTACAGAGCCTATAAAAGTAAAAGATGATGCCAATACATCGTCGCCTTCTCCTATATCGAGCACTCTTAAAGCCAAATGAATAGCAGCTGTACCGCTTGAGATGGCAAGTGCATTTTTTGCGCCGGTATATTTTTCTACACTGCTTTCAAATTTATCTACATACTCTCCTAATGGAGCTATATAGTTGCTTTCAAATACTTTTTCTATATATTTAAGTTCGTTCCCGCTCATATGTGGAGCAGATAAAAACACTCTTTTTATCATTGTTTTATCCTAAAATCGTTTTAATGATATATTTTATATCATTTTTTAATGACCAGTTTTGGATATATTCTTTATTAATTTTGACTTTATCGGGCCAAATAACATTATCATTATACCACTTAGGATCATTCTGCTTTGATAGTAGCTCTTCTTCCTTTTTGTATTTTAAACTTGCTGGTCCTGTAATACCAGGTCTGATAGACAAAATGATTTTATCTTCGCCTTCAAGTTTATCAGCATAGCCAGGGACATCTGGTCTAGGTCCTACAAAACTCATTTCTCCAATTAATACATTCCAAAGTTGGGGAAGTTCATCTATTTTTGTCTTTCTAAAAAACTTACCACTACGTGTAATACGAACATCATTAGAGGAAGTTATATTTGTATTTATACCTTTTATTTTTCTCATAGTTTTGATTTTTATAACATTAAATAATTTCCTATTTCTACCAACCCTTTGTTGAATAAAAAAACCATTTGATTTGGTCTCTATACTAGCAATAATCCAAGCAATTGCAATAATCCACCATGTTCCAAGAAGCCCAAATAAAGATAATATAATATCAAACAATCTTTTTGTAGCTATATTAAATTTTGTCATGATTTGGTGTTACCTTAGTGATTAATTATTGATAGTTATATTTATCTAAAAGATCTCCAATCAATTGAGTTACTTTATTTAATGTAGTCTCATCTAAAGCTTTTCGACCTTTACCTATACTTTTGTTTGAAACTTTCGCTGTTGCCTTGTTTATTGAGTCTCCATTTGGACAAATATTTAGCTCAGTTAAAATTCTTTTTAATTCCTTGTTCGGATTTGTTACAAAATCTTCGTATCTTACTTTTGAAACTTTTTCTTTAGGCATATTCAAAAAAGCTTTTTCTGATAATTTTATAGATGCTTTCCATTGTAATGCGCATACTTCAGGCAGTGAATATTTTTCTAGAGCCTCTTTATATCCTTTAAATTTTGGTCCCCAAAAAGCTAATCGTTTTTCTTTAGAGAAGAGTCTATATACGTGATTTCCTAAGTATCGAGAAGCATAGTAAAATAGATCACTCATTGGAACATATCGTACTTTTTTCATTATATATGGTAAGTCCAGAGATGCTTTCCATCGTATTATAGATGAACCAACAACATCAACACCATCTCTATATATAAAAATATATTTAGCATCAGGTATTACTTCATCCACAAAAGGGACTCTGTAAGAATTCGCACAGGTTTTTTCTACTAAAATATTAAGATTATTTTTCCTTGCAAAATTATCAAATTCATTACGTATAAATTTTTTTACTTTTTCAGTGGCTAGTTCACAACCAAACTCGTCAGTTTCTTCTCGTATGTTGCCATGTCTCCAAATATAATTTATTTCATCACATGGCCATGTACCAAAACCCTCTAATTCACAGAGTACATCTCTTAACATATTTGTTCCAGATCTTGGTGCGCCAATAATGATTATAGGCTGGTATTTCATTTTTCCTCCATTAAAGTTAAAATTAAACAAGTAAATTTTTTTTCGAATTGTTTTTTTGAAAATGTCTTATTGAAGACATTTTGGATATGTTCTTTTCTGTAAGACAAGTTATTTTGACTTAGTTGTTTAAAAAAATTATATATCTCTTCTCTCTCTGAATGATCAACAACTATACCTAGATTTTCTGTGGTAATAAATTGAGCCAATTCAGATTTTTTTTCAACACATGCTAAAATAGGTATGCCTTCTGCTAAATAAGTCATGGTTTTACTTGGATATGCATACTTTATAACTCCTTCTTGTAAGCTAACAATACACATATCTGCTTCTGAAATAATTTTTCGTGCAATGGATAAACTTTGATGAGGGATAAATCGTACGCAATTTTTTATTGGGGCAGCCAAGTGTTTAAGTTGATTTAAAGCATGACCTTCTCCAACAAAAATTAATTCAATATTTTCAATACATCCATATTCTCTTAGTGCCAGAATGAAAGAATCTAAGTGTTGATATCGTCCAATGTTACCAGCATATATAATTCTTTTTTTTGATGAATTTTCTTGGAAAAATGAATCAGGTGCAATTTCTTTTGTTGAGATATCATAATTGTTAATTATGAAAATTTTATCCTCCAGATACTTTGCCCTGTCGATTAATGCTTTTTTCATATCGCTAGATAAAACGATAATCGCAGAAGCTGTTTTGCAGGTAATCATATCTATTTTTTTCAAAAAATAATATATGATTTTATTTTTAAACTCTCCTGATAGTCGTCCTATTTCAGGGTGAATGTCCATGCAGTGGTAAATTAATTTGTTTTTTTTTAGCTTTGTAATAAGTGAGACGAAAAAGGCAAGAAAAATTTGTGGAGCTGTAGAAACAGTGATTATATGATACTTTTTATGTGCTAATAGAAAAATAAAAGTTATAATGGGAAACCAGAAATAGTTTAATATTTTTTCTATCTTTGTATTGTTTAATCTGAAAACTGGTAGTCGATAGATAATACTACCATCAGAAGCTATTGTTTTAAATGGAATTTTTTTTGTCTTATCTATTGACTTATACGACGGTTGGCTTGATAACACATCTACATGGTACCCTTGTTTAGACAATATTTGACGCATATCTTCCAAGATAAGAGCGTAAGGAGGTGAGTCAGGATAAAAATAACGATGTATTAACAGTACTTTTTTTTTATTGTCTAACATAAATAAATCATTTCCTCCAAACGACTCTGTTGACATAATCCGTATATGAAAGGATTATTCTTAAAACTTTGTCCGAGACATTGGGCATGGAGTAGTCGGCAACGGAGCGCAACGTTTCAGCAGTTTGCGTCTCAAGAACGGCAAGAGCCTGTAGTATACGCTCTTTTTTCAAGCCGGTCATCATGACAGATGCTTCTTCCATGGCTTCCGGTCTCTCATGAGCTTCACGAATGTTGAGTGCGGGAAACTTCAGTATGGAGGACTCTTCGCTTATAGTACCGCTGTCGCTAAGTACCGCTTTAGCTTCCATTTGAAGCTTCACATAGTCGCTGAAGCCAAGAGGTTTGAGCAGCTCTATCTTGGGATGGAGCTCGATTTTTGTCTCTTCTATCTTTTTTCTGGTCCTAGGATGTGTAGAGACTATGATGGGTAAAGAGTATTTTTCCGCTATTGCGTTGAGTGTATCTATAAGATCGAAAAAGTTTCTATCGTCGGAGATATTCTCTTCTCTATGGGCAGATACTACGAAGTAGCCTCTCTTTTTCAGATTCAATCTCTCTAAGACGGTTGAGGCTTTGATATCTTCCATTTTACTGTTTATGACTTCAAACATCGGGCTTCCCGTCTTTATGACCCTGTCGGCAGGCAGCCCCTCTCTTAGCAGATACTCTCTTGCTATGTCGCTGTATGTAAGGTTTATATCGCTTATGTGGTCTACGATCTTTCTGTTGGTCTCTTCAGGAACTCTTTGGTCGAAACAGCGGTTGCCTGCTTCCATGTGAAAGATAGGTATCTTTCTCTTTTTGGCAGGAATTGCGCATAGGCAGCTGTTCGTATCTCCAAGAACCAAAAAGGCGTCCGGCTCTATCTTTTGCAACAGTGGATCTATTTTGATAAGGATGTTTCCTATAGTTTCCGCCGGAGTTCCCAGTGCGGCATCCAAAAAGAAGTCCGGCTTTCTGAGCCCGAAGTCTTTGAAAAAAACTTCATTCAGCTCGTAGTCGTAGTTTTGCCCCGTATGTACTATGGTGTGCTCTATGGCTTCGCAACTGTCGAGCTTTTTCATGACGGCAGCCAGCCTGATTATTTCTGGCCTTGTGCCTACTACTGTCATAACCTTGAGTCTTTTCATAACTTCTTTTATTCCATATTTTAATATAATATTTTTCTTTTAAAAGTGTTGAAAGTATACCATAAAAACATTCATTGTATTGCTTTTTTAATGACTCTTTCTCAACTTTTGCATATAGATTCTAAGCAAAAATCAATTTACGAAAGCCCATAAACAGGCACTTTTACTTACAATTAGTTACCACACTTATTGACTAAAGGAGCCTGTTTGAGTATCTTTTCATACTTTAGGAGAGTACTGTTGGCATACTCTCCTAAATTTATTATAGTCTAAATTTTTTTATATTAATATTATTACCTAAATTGCTAGTTAGATTAAAGAGGGATCGAAGATGATATAAGGGCGGAAGTATCCAATAGTGAGATACTTTTAGCTGGATATATTGCGGTAAGCGACTTTAACGGTAACTATTACAAAGCATATAAATATTTCAAGATGCTTGATTTTGTAAAGACACCGGAGTATTCACGATTTATTCGACGAATCAATCGTATGGAGAGGATCGTAGAAGGACTTTTTTGTGGCTTGGGCGACTATTTATAGAACTTGAAGGAGCAAATATCCATTCTGTTGATTCATTTCCCGTAGAGTTGTGCAATATTACCAGAGAAAAATTGTGTAGGCTTTAGAACAATCCAAGCTTTAAAGGTTTCAATGTTTCCATGGGCAATAAAAAAATAAAAGGAGTGAAATGTTCAAAAACAAAACCCTACTCATCACCGGCGGGACGGGGTCGTTCGGTAATGCAGTTTTAAGGCGCTTTCTCGATTCCGATTTGAAAGAGATACGCATATTTTCCCGTGACGAGAAGAAGCAGGACGATATGCGCAAGCACTACAAAAACCCCAAGATCAAATTCTACCTTGGAGACGTTAGAGATATAAACTCCGTCGTAGATGTTATGCGCGGCGTAGATTACATCTTTCACGCAGCGGCACTGAAGCAGGTTCCATCATGCGAATTTCACCCTATGCAGGCGGTCAACACCAACGTAATAGGCACGGAGAATGTCCTAAACTGCGCAATAGAAGCTGGTGTAAAAAAGGTGATAGTTCTTAGCACCGACAAAGCGGTCTACCCCATAAACGCTATGGGAGTTAGTAAAGCTATGATGGAAAAAGTAGCCGTCGCAAAATCTCGAAACCTCGATGACGAGCAGATAACGATCTGCTGCACCAGATACGGTAACGTCATGGCTTCGCGCGGTTCGGTCATTCCGCTCTTTATAGACCAGATAAGAAACGATAAAGAGATCACGATAACAGACCCGTCAATGACCCGCTTCATGATGAGCCTCGATCAGGCTGTAGACCTGGTCCTTTTTGCCTTCAAAAACGGAAAGAACGGCGATATATTCGTACAGAAGGCTCCGGCCGCCACCATAGAGCTGCTGGCCAACACTCTTAAAAATATGTTGGGTCGTCCCGACCACTCGATAAAAATAATAGGCACGAGACATGGAGAAAAACTTTACGAATCTTTGTTGACCAAAGAGGAGATGGTAAGAGCAGTAGATATGGGAGAGTACTACAGAATCCCGGCAGACAACAGAGACCTTAACTACAGTAAATATTTCGAAGAGGGAGAAGATATAATAACCGAAGCCCACGAGTACCACTCCCACAACACATACAGACTCAACGAAGAGGAGCTGCGACAGATGCTGCTTACTCTTCGTGAGATACAAGAGGATTTAAAAGAGTTCGGGGTCATATAGATGAGAGTACTTGTAACCGGCAGCGGAGGATTCATAGGCAAAAATCTTATCGAGCGGCTCAACCGAATGGAAGAGATCGAGGTTTTGACGTTCGAAAAAGATGATACCCAAAAAAAGCTGCAAGAGAGCCTGGAAAAGGCCGACTTCATCTTCCATCTTGCCGGTATAAACCGCCCTAAAGAGAGTAAAGAGTTTTATGAGGGGAACAGCGATCTTACAAAAAAGATAGTCGATACTCTCATATCGCTTGAAAAAAGGGTTCCGATAGTGATAAGCTCCTCGATTCAAGCGGAGCGAAACAACGACTACGGAAAGAGTAAGAAAGAGGCGGAAGAGCACCTTAAAAGGTATGCCAAATTCAGCGACAGAGCCGTTTATATCTACAGACTGCCAAACGTGTTCGGCAAATGGTCCCGTCCAAACTACAACACGGTCATAGCCACATGGTGCTACAACATCTCCCGCGATCTTCCCATAGAGATTAGCGACGAGTCGGTAACGCTGAATCTCGTATATATAGACGATGTGGTAGACCATTTCGTAAGGCATTTGGATGAAAACGGAAGAGATGGTGTCGTATACCCGGAAGTGTCGCCGATATATAAAAAGAGTCTTGGAGAGATACACAGACTGCTAATCGACTTCAAAGAGAGTAGAAAAACTCTTCTCATACCCAGAGTAGGCAGAGGATTTGAGAGGGCACTCTACGCAACATACCTGAGCTTTCTTCCTGCCGATAATTTTGCGTACGAGCTCAAAGGGCATAAAGATGAGCGGGGAACCTTCTACGAGTTTTTAAAGACTATAGAGAACGGTCAATTCTCCATCTCCACCACCGCTCCGGGAGTAACAAGGGGTAACCACTACCACAACACTAAAAACGAAAAATTCCTTGTAGTCAAGGGAACTGCAAGTATAAAACTAAGAAACATATACAGCGACGAGATTATCGAATATAGAGTGAGCGATGAAAAGATGGAGGTGGTGGAGATGATCCCGGGATATACCCACGATATTACAAATATCGGAAAAGATGAGATGATCTTGCTTATATGGGCAAATGAACTATATGACCCCAAAAACCCAGATACATACTATTTGAAGGTTTAGTTCTTTTGTATAGAGTAGAAATTTTAGATTCTCAACTTTCGCACATAGATTCTAAGCAAAAATCCATCTACGAAAGCCCATAAACAGGCACATTTACGTACAATTTGTTACCACACTTATTGACTAAAGGAGCCTGTTTTATGGGACTTGACAAGTATATCGAATCTGCGCTAAAAGGTGTATTGAAAAATCCGATCGTATCGCTGCTTCGCGAGATCGGTATCACTTCTATTTTAAAACAGTCAAATTTTACAAAGCGCAGTGTTGGAGTGGCGCCCTATCTGATACTGCTGCATTTTGTCTATATGCTTGTCATGCATAAACGCCAGTCAGCCTTTATCAAACAAAGCGATGATGCCTTTGGAAAGGATGTCTATTATCGCTTTTTGAAACAGAGACGCTTCAACTGGCGTAAACTACTGCAGCGAAGTGCTTTGAGATTGATAGAAAAGATCGAACCGCTCCATGGCGTTGGCGAACAGCGCGTGTTGATTATCGACGATACGGTCGAACCCAAGTGCGGCAAGAAGATCGAGGGAAGCTGCCAATATATCTGGAGCAATAAAGAGAAGCGTACTGTAGGCGGACTCAATATCGTTTCACTCAGCTATGCCGACAGCCATTCGACATTTCAGCTGGACTTTGCTCTGCGTATGAATAAAAGCCGATACAAGGCACTTGAGGAGTATACACAAACACTGCATCACCGCAGCAACGCCTATCAAAGAAGAGAAGAAGGACTCAAAGGTAAAAATACCTTGGCGCTTGAAATGGTGGAGCGTGCCCTAAATGCGGGTGTTATGGCGGATTATCTCTTGGTTGACAGCTGGTATGCTAAACCGGAGTTCATCCTCAAAGCCAAAGAGATAGGGATCGATACGGTTGCTCGTTTACCGAACAATCCGAAACTATGGCACTTTAAAGGCAAATATAAAAGCTTGCAGGCGCTCTATGACCACTATCATACAATACGGCATATCAAACACGGTCGCTACGGAAAGGTGCGGTACCGCTATTTTGACATGATCGCGGAACATCATAGCCTTGGCAAGGTGAAACTGCTTTTCCTGCATACTTCCAAAGAGTTGCTCATCTTCATCAGCACAGACCTTTCCCTTTCGGGCACAGAGATCCTCGATACCTATAAAAAACGCTGGAATATCGAACAGGGCTATAAGGATCTTAGAGAACACTTCGGTCTAGGGAAAGAGGAGAATCGACTTTATGAAGCGATCATCGCCCGTATTACGCTTTCGATGTTCACATACAACCTTGTCAGCACCATCAACCGACTCCATCATGAACCGAAGACCTTGGGAGAACTTTTCAGAGATCTGGAGTGTGAACTTGAAGCACTGGCCATTTCGATGCGGCTGTTTCTTGAAATCCTCACAAAAATCTCACAAGTTGAAAATATTGTCAAGGAGAATAAGGATATACTTCAGATTATCGCACTACTCAGGGCTTACACTCAGAAAGAGCTTGGATTTATGTGCGAAAGTTGAGTTTTATAGTTTTAAAAACAAAAACAATCTCTTCCATAATGATAAAACCCTGTTTTGATGTAAAAAGTACCATTGCTTTGTGATAAACATTTACCAAAACAGACCAAATAACTGCTATGATACTCTTATGATAAAACTATTTCTACTCATACCGCTGTTTGCCATTTCGCTTTACTCTGCAAAATTAAAGGAGTGGAACATAAACCCTACAAATATCGAATTTGACTCTTTTGAAGTTTTAGATGCAAAAGAGATAATCCCAAAAAAGAGTGACTCAGCCGACTTTTCCGGAATTTCGGGTATCGCCTACGACAAAAAGTCTGGGCTGCTTTACG
>Ga0256840_1003877_pt1 | contig 11661 bp, 6 predicted proteins | sample 355202metaG_FD_185969 | JGI IMG/M metagenome (GOLD analysis project Ga0256840, IMG submission 185969) | Hydrothermal vent microbial communities from Mid Atlantic Ridge, Atlantic Ocean - 355-202 | ecosystem: Environmental > Aquatic > Marine > Hydrothermal vents | place: Atlantic Ocean: Mid...
ACAGAATTATTTTTAATTTCTCTACATATCACAGATTTTCATCTTTTTAATACCTTTGCTATTTCTTTTTGTTTTGCTCATCTATTGAGTTGTATTTCTATTGTTTTTCTATCTTCTAAAGTGAGATATTTTCACATATTTTATGTTTTTAAAGAATTATATTATTTTACTAATATATCTCTTTTTTATTTTTCTAAAAGTTGCGTTTCATTTCTGAATTTGGGTAACAAATCACTACAGTTATATGTGAAATATTTTTACTCATTATATGAACTTTGACCATCATAATACAGAATTGACACCTGTAGATGTCTCTAGTAATATTGCAATATCTACTGGATTAAATATGAGGTCAATAATAAAGTTATGACAATCAGTTGTAGTTGACCTACTTGAGAGTATAAAGGAGTGTGAAAAATTAAAACATTTTTTTGATAACTCTAAAAATCAAAATGATTTTGTTGTATTGTGTGGTTTATGTAGTTTTTATACAGTAATTGATTGAAAAGATGATGCAAATATTGAGAAATATAAAAGTACAATATTAAAAAAAATTCCTAATGGTAGGAGGAAAAATAATATGTCTAGAGAGCAATACAATTTTTTTATGAGTCTTTTGTCAATAGATAAACAGTATAGTTTAATGTGAGAAATTATCAATAGACATGACAGAGCACAATGAATAATTGATACTACACAGAGTAATTCAAGAGAATTAGAAGTGAATGATGCAAGTATTAATGGAGTAACATTTCAAAACTTACATTTTGCAGAACTAATCTGAAAGTACCTCAAGGATATGAAAGTTGTTCATAATACTGTAGATAATAACATTGAAAAAGTTGCTTCATTAATCTCAGCTGAGTAAATGTGTTCACTTTTTTATCAAACAAAAAGTTTCTTTCAAAGCGAGAAGGGGAATTTTTAGAAATAGATAAATAATATTTAAAAACCAAACAAGAGAAAGCAGTAATAAGATTTTAGTTTTAACCAGAATCCTTTTTTCTTTTTTAAAATCAAAAATAAGCTTTTTTTCAAAAATCAATTTTCTAGAAGTTTTGAGTTGAGAAGAGAGTTTAATTAAGAAAAATATATACACAGGAATAATAACTCAGCTAGCATCAGCAACAAAATCTAAAAATTCAGGATTTCAATATCCAAAGCCATCAATTATTTCTTTGAATAATCATATAATTAAGACATCTCTGAATGAGTAGGCAAAAATTCTAATAAATCATGAATTCTTGAGGTAGTATTTTCTGATAAGAAAAATAATTATCATCAACACAAAACTTACTCCAAAGTGAAGAAGTTTATCGTGTGGAATAGTTTGTTGAATAAAATCTAAAAGCATTGAATTGTGTTATTGATATGTGTATCAAGTATACACTAGAATTATAAGTTTTACAAAATTAACAAAACTAGAATACTTTTTCACACTAAAAGTATTTAGTTTTTGAATTTTTATCTAAAAAAAATATACTTGAGTAGTATTTTATATTATATTGCTAAAAAATAACTATGGACTTAACAAAAATGATGACTGATGCCTTGACTGATAAAGTAATGGGGGAAATTTCTGGAAAAATGTGAATGGGAGGTGGTGCAACTAAAACAGCAATTATGGCAGCTCTTCCAATGATTATGGGAGGACTTTCTAAAAATGCAGATTCTGATGAAGGAGCAGCAGCTATTAATAAAGCTGTAGAATGACATGATGGTGGAATTATGGATATGGTTAATAGTCTTGCTTGAAATCCAAATTCTGGAGCTGGAGCAGGGATTTTAAGTCATATCCTTTGAGGTTCTCAAGGAAATGTAGAAAAAGCAATTGCTAACAAAGCAGGAATCGATATGGGGCAAGCCTCAGGAATTTTAAAAGTTTTGGCTCCTATGGTTATGTGAAAACTTTGAGAAGCAAAATCAGGATGACTTAATATTGGTTCACTTCTTCAATGAGAAACTGCGACTAAAGGAATTCTTACGAGTTTTCTTGATCAAGATGGTGACTGAGAAATTACTGATGATTTACTCTCAATGTGAGGAGATTTTTTAAAGAAAAAGTTTTTTGGGTAAAAGATCTATAAATACAAAAAGCAACTAGGAAACTAGTTGCTTTTATTATTGCAACTTTTACTTCAAAAAATTCCTTGCTTTTTCCCTATTTTCTCTATAATATTCCTAATCGCACTAGCCTTGATTGTGTACTTCCTGAATGGCTAGGGCAGTTTTTTGTGTATTTGAAAGTAATGACTGTGTAAAGAAACACTAAATATATAAAATAAAATATCTTCTATTCTCCACTTTGACAAAAGGGGAGATGTTCAAAGGACAGAGGGGATTTGTGAGAATTTTTATTTTTAATTTCAACCTAAGAATATGGCTAAAGAATTGAGTACAAAGAAGTCAAAAGAAGTTGGAAGTTTGTATGAAATAAGTGGAAGACACTTTTTTACAGATGATAGAAGTATTGCTGGTATTCCAGAATTACTTGAAGTACAACTAGACTCATATAGAGAATTTTTAGAAAAAGGTTTAGATAAGGTGTTTGCGGATAATTTTCCTATTGAAGATTTTTCAGAAGAAAAAGTAAGTATCTATTATAAAGGAAGCTTTTTGGAAGAACCAAAATATGATCCAGATACATGTCAAAGAAAAAATCTAAATTATGAAGCACCTCTTAAAGCTAAGCTTGAGATGTTGAATAAAGAGACGTGAGAAATTAAAGAACAAGATGTGTATATGGGAGGGATTCCTCTTATGACAGATCAGGCTTCTTTTATTGTAAATGGTATTGAGAGAATTATTGTTAATCAAATTATTAGATCAACGTGAATTTTCTTTACAGCTAATGAAGGTGCTTTTTCACTCAAATTTATTCCTCAAAAAGGTTCATGGTTTGAAATTGATATTGAGAAAAAAGGTATTGTTAATGTAAAAATTGATAAAAAAAGAAAGCTTCCTATTTCAGTATTACTCAGAGCGTGGGGAATGGAATCAAATGCTGAAATTCTAGATACTTTCAAAGAATTTTCAGATGATACTATTGCAAATCATATTGCACCAACTCTAGAAAAAGATAAAACTACAAACAAATTAGAAGCGTGGCATACTCTCTATAAATTACTGAGACCAGGTGATCTTGCAACTGATGAAAGAGTTGAAGAATTATTTGAAATGACATTTTTTAATAAAAAAAGATTTGAATTAGGGCATATTGCTAGAATGAAAATGACAGCAAAACTTTGAATTAAAACTGATGTTGATGATGAAAATGGAAATTTCTTAGGTTTAGAAGATATTGTAGCAGCTATTAAATATTACCTTCACATTGTTCAAGGAGATGATGGATATACTACTGATGATATTGACCACCTTGCAAATAGAAGAGTGAGATCAGTTTGAGAATTAGTAACTGATAAAATCAAAGTTGGTATTGCTAGAATGGAAAGAATTGCTAAAGATAGAATGACTATCCTAGAATTAGATGATGCTACTCCAGGAACATTTATCAATTCAAGACCAATTGTTGCAATTTTGAAAGAATTCTTTTGAAGTTCACAATTATCTCAATTTATGGATCAATCGAATCCACTTTCTGAACTTGGGCACAAGAGAAGAGTTTCTGCTCTGTGACCTGGTTGATTAACAAGAGAAAGAGCATCATTTGAAGTAAGGGATGTTCATCCAACTCAATATTGAAGGATCTGTCCAATTGCTACTCCAGAGGGACCAAATATTGGTCTGGTACTTCATTTTGCTACATATGCTAGAGTAAACAAATATGGTTTTTTACTTACACCATATAGAGCTATTGAACATGCAGTAAAAAATGATTGAAAAGCAGCAATTTGAAGAATAGCTTTAAATAGTATTACTTGAGATAATGGAAAAATAATTGTTGAAGAGAAAAAAACTATCACTAAAAAAGATGCAGAAGCTATTGCTAAAAAAGTGAAAGCAAAAACTCTTGAGGTAAGAGGATTTTTGAGTTCTAAATATGATTATTTTGATGCTCATCAAGAAAAAGAATTAGTAGTAGCTGAAGCTAATTCAGTATTTGATGATAATGGAAATTTCACTGATACAAGAATTTCAGCAAGAGCTGCGAATGTTCCAACTATTTCTCATGTAAGACAAGTTACTCACATTGATGTAAGTCCAAAACAAACTATGTCTGTTGAGACTTCTCTACTTCCATTTCTAGAACATGATGATGCTACTAGAGCTGAGATGGGGTCAAATATGATGAGACAAGCTGTTCCTTTACTTAGACCAAAGGCTCCTGTTGTAGGAACTGGAATGGAAAGAGTTGTTTGAGAATGATCATGATATGTTGAGGTGGCACAAGAAGACTGAGAAGTTATTTGAGTGGATGCAAAACATATTACTATTGTGTATAAATCAGGAGAGAAAAAGTTATTTGAACTTAAAACATACAGAAGATCAAATCATGATATGATTATTCATCAAAAACCACTTGTTTCTCACTGAGAAAAATTTAAAAAAGGTGATATTCTTGTTGATGGTCATGCTGTTGAGAATGGTGAACTGGCTATTGGTCAAAACTTGAGAGTTGCATATATGCCTTGGAAAGGGTATAACTTTGAGGATGCGATTATTATTTCATCAAAAGTTATTGAAGATGATAAGTATACTTCAATTCACATTAAAGAGTATTCACTTGATGTTAGAGAAACTAAGCTTTGACCTGAACAAACTACTGATGATATTCCAAATGTATCTGGGTCAAAACTTAAAGATTTAGATGTTGAGGGTATTGTAAGAATTGGTGCTAATGTAGAATGAGGTTCAATACTTGTTTGAAAAATTACTCCCAAAGGTGAACAAGAACTTTCTCCAGAAGAAAGATTACTGAGAGCAATTTTTGGTGATAAGTCAAAAGATGTAAAAGATTCATCCATGAGATTGCCAGCTGGTCAAGGTTGAAAAATTCTTAATGTTGAAGTTTTAAAAAGAGAAGAATGAGACAATCTTCCAACTTGAGTTTTTAAACAAGTAAAAGTATATGTTGCTGCTACTAGAAAATTAGAAGTAGGGGATAAAATGGCTTGAAGACATGGGAATAAATGAATTGTTTCTAAAATTGTACCAGTTGAAGATATGCCATTTGATGAGAATGGTCAACCAATTGATTTGATTTTAAATCCACTATGAGTTATTTCTCGTATGAATATTGGTCAAATACTTGAGGTACATGCAGGAGCTGCCGGAACTAAACTTTGAATTAATGTTGCAACTCCAATTTTAAATGGTATGAGTGTTGAACAAGTGTCAGCTCTAATGGAAAAAGCGGGACTTCCTATTGATTGAAAAACTCAATTATTTGATTGAGAAACAGGAGAGCCATTTAAAGAGACAACAACAGTGTGAACGAAGTATATGTTAAAACTTCATCACTTGGTTGAAGAAAAAATTCATGCACGTTCTGTTTGACCATACTCTATGGTTACGCAACAACCTCTTGGGTGAAAGGCTCAAAATTGAGGGCAAAGATTTGGGGAAATGGAGGTATGGGCGCTTGAAGCATATGCTGCAAGTCACATTCTTCAAGAAATGATTACAATCAAATCTGATGATGTTGCTGGGAGAACACAAGCATATGAGGCTATTGTTAAAAAGGCACCAATCAAAAAACCAAACATTCCAGAATCTTTTAATGTATTAATTAAAGAATTACAAGCAATTTGACTTGATGTAGACCTTCTTGATAAAGAAGAAATGGAACAAAGAGAAGAGCAAATGGAAGAAGAATATGAGAAAATTGTGAAAATTGAGAAGAAATTAGAAAAAGAGCAAGATGAAAAAGATGCACAAGCTAAAAAAGATGCTAAAAAATAAACTTCATTAATTAATAACTAAAAAAATAATCATGTTTGAAAAATCTAAAGAATTAGATAATTTCTTGAATGACAAAATTACAGATTTCAATGAAATTGGTAAAGATATTTGAAAAAGAGATGTTACAAATGGAAAAAATCTAGATAATCTAGCTTGAATTTCAATTGCTGTAACTTCTCCAGAAAAAATTAGGAATCTTTCTCACTGAAAGGTACTTATTTCTGAAACTATAAATTATAGAACTCAAAAACCAGAAAGAGGAGGACTCTTTTGTGAACAAATTTTTGGGCCAAGAAAAAACTATGAATGTGCTTGTGGAAAGTATAAAAGAATTAGATATAAAGGGGTTGTGTGTGAAAGATGTTGAGTAGAAGTTACAAAAGCAAGTGTGAGAAGAGAAAGAATGGCACATATTGATTTATATGCACCTGTTGTACATACTTGGTATTTGAAATCTGTACCAGGTAGAATTGGTTTATTATTAGATCTACCTGTTAAAAAATTAGAACAAGTAGTTTATTTTGCTTCATATATTGTTACAGATATCCATGAAGATAAAAGAGAAGATGCACTTAAAAATCTTGATGAAAGATATAAAGTGACAAAAGTAGAAATGCAAAAAGACATTCAAAAAGAAATCAATGAATTAACACTTCAAAAAGAAGCAAAAAAACTTTCTGCTAAGAAATTTAGTGAAGCTGAGAGACTTGTTCTTATGAGACTAGAAGATCTTGATTCAGAATTTGAAGAACTCAAGAGATCTCTTACAGCTCTAACTGTATGAGAAGTAATTGGTGAGCTAGAATATAGAGTATTAGCTGAAAAGTTTCCACATGTATTTGTTGGGTGAACAGGAGCTGAGCACTTAAAAGTTCTACTAGAGAGAATTGATTTAACTCAATATATTATTGATATGCAATCTCAATTAAGAGTTGCTACAAAAGCTAAATCAAAGAAGCTAATGCAAAAAATTAAACTTGCTTCAAACCTTCTTAAATCAGGACAAAAACCTGAATGGTTTATTCTGACAGCTCTTCCAATTGTGCCACCAGATTTGAGACCAATGATTCAACTAGATGGTTGAAGATTTGCTAGTTCAGATCTGAATGATCTCTATAGAAGAGTTATTAATAGAAATAACAGACTAAAAAAACTTATAGAACTCGGAGCACCTGACGTTATTCTAAAGAATGAAAAAAGAATGCTTCAAGAATCAGTTGATATGCTTATCACTGGTGATACGAGAAGTAACAGATCATGATTTGTAAGTGCTAATAAGAAAAAACTTAAATCTCTGACAGAAGTACTCAAAGGGAAACAAGGTCGTTTTAGACAAAATCTACTGGGGAAACGTGTGGATTATTCTGCTCGTTCAGTAATTGTTGTATGACCTACTTTACCAATGGATCATTGTGGTGTTCCAAAAGATATGGCATTAATCCTTTTCAAACCTTTTATAATTTCAAAATTAATAGAAGATTGATATGTGTATAATGTAAAGCATGCTGAAAAATTTATTGATAAGGGAACAAAAGAAGTATGGGATGCACTTGATGAAGTAATTGAAGGGAAGTATGTTCTTATGAACAGAGCTCCAACACTTCACAGACTTTCAGTTCAAGCATTTAAACCAGTACTTATTGAATGAAAAGCTATTCAGCTACATCCACTTACGTGTTGAGCATTTAATGCAGATTTTGATGGGGATCAAATGGCTATCCATTTACCTATTACTGATAAAGCACAAGAAGAAGCAAGAGAACTAATGGTAACTTCTAAGAATCTTCTAGCTCCAAGTTCTGGAGATCCTATTGTTACTCCTTCTCAAGATATGATTCTTGGTTGTTATTATGTAACAGCAATGGACAACAAAGCAAAAGGTTCAGGGCAACTATTTTCAAATATTACAGATGCAGGAACTGCCTATGAAGCAGGATCAATTACTATGAAATCTGCTATTAAAGTAAGAGTAAATGGTGAGATTATTGAGACATGTTATGGGAGATTACTTTTTAATGAAATTACACCTGATGATATTGATTTCATCAATGAAACAGTTGGAAAATGAGTTTTAAAAAGAGTACTTGCTGATAGTTTTGAGAGATTGGGTTCTGAAATCACAGCAGCATTTGTTAATAGAATTATGACTTTTGGGTATGATAATGCTACTATTTCAGGACTGAGTATTTCAAAAGAAGATATGGTGATGCCTGAAATTAAAAAAGAACTTTTAGAACAAGGAACTGATAAAGTAAAAGCCATTCTTAAAGCTCATTGGAATTGATTAGTGACAGAAGATGAAAAATATAACCAATCAATTGCAATTTGGGCTGAAGTTAAAAAGACTATTGAGCAAGAAATGAAGGATTGATTTTTACCTTCTAATCATGTATTTGCATATATTGATTCTGGAGCAAGGTGAAACTGGGGGAATATCACACAAATGTGTGGAATGAAAGGGTTAGTTGCTTCTACTTCTGGTAAAACAATTGAACTCCCAATCAAATCTACTCTAAAAGAAGGATTTTCTACTCTGGAATACTTTATTGCTACTCATGGGTGAAGAAAAGGGAAATCTGATACAGCTCTAAAAACTGCACAATCAGGATATTTGACGAGAAGACTTGTTGATTCGTCACAAAATATTATTGTAAAAGAAAATGATTGTAAATCTGTTCATTATAAAACAGTATCAAAGAAACAAGAAGTAGGAAGTTTTACAGAAAGTTTTGAAGATAGAATTTATTCTCATACTATTGCAACTGATATAAAAGATTCAAAAGGAAAAATAATAATTGAATGAGGAACAGTAGTTGATAAAGATTTACTTATAGTTATAGAAGAAAATAAAATTGAAGAAGTAAATATTAGATCAGTACTGACTTGTGAAAGTGAATGAGGAGTGTGTCAAAAATGTTATGGACTTGATCTTGGTCTCAATATTCCTGTAGAAATTGGAACTCCAGTTTGAGTAATTGCAGCTCAATCTATTGGTGAACCAGGAACTCAGCTAACTATGAGAACGTTTCATAGTGGGTGAGTTGCTACTGAAGGATGAGATATGACACAAGGTCTATCAAGAGTTGAAGAACTTCTTGAAGCAAGAGTTCCAAAAGCTCTTTCAGAAATTTCTGATATTGCTTGAAGTGTTGAATTGAATGATATTGAAGGAAAAACGATTGTAAAAGTTACAGCAACTGAACTTGAGCAAGAGGAGTATTATTTTTCAGAAAAATTTGAGGTAGCTGTAAAAGTTGGGCAAGAGGTTAAAGCTAAGCAAATTATTGCTAGAAATAAACCAGAAAGACAAAGACTGACTTCTAAATTTGCAGGGAAGGTTACAAAAGTAGAAAATGGAGTTATTGAAATTAGTGATATAGAGCCAAGAGTATATGAATATAGTTTTGATTTATGAACCACTATTCTTGTTGAAAATGGAGAAACAATAGAAAAAGGACAAAAACTTACTATTTGAAATCTCTCTCTTCAAAAACTTATGGACGTATCAGGAGTTGTTTCTTCTGAACAGTATATTGTTGATGATATTAAAGCTATTTATGCTTCTCAAGGTCAAACAGTTAATTCAAAGCATATTGAGATTATTGTAAGACAAATGTTCTCAAGAGTGAGAATTATAGATAAATGAGATACTGAATTTTTCCCATGAGATGTTATTGATATCATTAAGTTTAAAAACAGAAATGATGAATTAATGAGAGAAGGGAAAAAAGCTTGAATTTGAGAAAGATTACTTCTTGGTATTACTAAGATTTCTCTCTTTACTGAATCATGGTTATCAGCTGCCTCTTTTCAAGAAACTGTAAGAGTATTAGTTGAATCATCTGTTTCAGGTAAGATTGATAAACTTGAACAACTGAAAGAAAATGTAATTATCTGAAGACTGATCCCAGCAGGGAAAGAATACAGAAGAAAACATTGATTTGAAGAAGAAAAAATTGAAGAAAGTACACAAGAGTATTTTGACTCAAAAGAAGAACAAGTTGATATATCTGAAAAGCACATGGCTGAGATTATCAAAGAAATGGAAGAAGAAAGTAATTTTTAATTTGACTTTCAAATAAAAACATTTACTATTGATTTAGTAAGTGTTTGCTGAATTCAAACCCCAAATGAAATTTTTTGAAAATATCCAAAAGTATATATTCTCAGTTAATTTTTGCAATTATACTAAAATAGTGTAATCTATCAATATAATCTTGTGTGATTATTGGAAATGTACTTGATTTGGTGAAAGAAAACCAAGTATTTCCCTAGGAGTGTTAGCTAATATACAGCAAACACTCCTTATTTTTTTGTCTGAAATAAAATCAAATATGGTTCACTTTGGAAAGAATCGTCTAATCATTCTGTTTAAATTCTCAATACTTCCTTTCTGCCAAGGAGAATATGGATCAGAGAAATATGTGTCTATTCCTACCTCATTTAGTAATTGATGTTTTGCAAATTCCATTCAGTTATCAAAAGTGACTGTTTTAATTCAATATTTTTCTTTTACTGAAGCTATGAGTTTCATTATTTGCATGCTTTCCTTATTCTTAAGTTTAAAAATGATTGGAATCCTTGTTTTTCTATCTACAAGAGTTAGTACACATCCTCTAAACCCTTTCTTTGAAACTATTAAGTCTGCTTCAAAATGTCACTGTTGAGTCCTTTTATGTGCTCATTTAGGTCTATTTTCTAAACCAATCCTCCCTTTTATTTTGCTTCCTTTTGTTTTTTTCTTAGTGGAATATCATTTATATTTATGTGCTAGAAATTCTTTAAATTTATTTCAGTTTCAGGTTTCCAACCAGGCATAAATGCTTGTGTGAGAAATGTAATTTTTCTTGTCTGTTTGCTTTCTATTCCAACAAGCTGCAATTATTTTAGGGGAATTTTCTATATCAGTTCTTTGAATTTCATCAATTATGAAATTTTTCATTTTACTATTGAGGTTAATTTTCATAGATTGTGTTTTAGCTCTCCACCTTCTTTGGTAAGCTTTTATATGGGCTTGTTTTGCTATATATTCTCTTTTTTTACTTCATTTTCTTCTGATTCAATTCCTGTTGAGTTCTAAAGAAATACACGTTTCACTTTTTCCTATTACACATGCTATATCTTTTTGTTTTTCTCACCTTTTTAAGTGCAATTCTATACTTTCTCTATCTTGGAGGGTTAAGTGTTTAAATGGTTTTCTCATTTCTTATATTTTTAAGGTATATATTTTTATCACTCTATGATAATATATATCTTTTTTATTTTCTAAAAAATTTCATTTGATTTTTTACTTCTGGTCAACACCTTGATCACTACTCTTGTCTGAGTTTTCTAGTTCTAATCTTTTAAAGAAAATATATGTAAACACTATAAGAAAGATAGAAAAAGTTGTTTTAATTGCTCATTGAAGAGTGTTTGTAATGATATTAAATATTGGAGAGTATCCAGAAATTGCATCACTGAGTATTGCTTGAAAATCTATATTACTATCTTCTCAACTTGATTGGAACTGTTCAAAAGATGTGTTAGCAGATATCCCAAAACTTGAACCCAAATTATCAACCACTCACATTATCATTCACACTACTAATCATCATATAAATCAAACAAGTATAAAATTTCCAATTATTCTCCAAAACTTTTCTTTTGTATTTTGTACTGATTGCTTAAAATTTTCAAGTGAATAATTATCGCTATCAACAGCTGATTGTAATCAAAAAGCTGCTTTTGTTCATCTATAAAGTGCAAAGAATAAAAATAAAATGACTGAAATACCTGTGATGAATCATCAGATTTTAA
>Ga0256840_1003878_pt1 | contig 11658 bp, 12 predicted proteins | sample 355202metaG_FD_185969 | JGI IMG/M metagenome (GOLD analysis project Ga0256840, IMG submission 185969) | Hydrothermal vent microbial communities from Mid Atlantic Ridge, Atlantic Ocean - 355-202 | ecosystem: Environmental > Aquatic > Marine > Hydrothermal vents | place: Atlantic Ocean: Mid...
GGGCGACCTACTGCACACCTTGTCGTGTAGAAATGCCATCAATGAACAAACTCATCAAAAAATTAGAAGCTGAAAAAGTACCCTTCAAAATCATCGCCGTCAATATGGGCGAAACCAAAGAAGAAGTACAAAAATTCGTCGATGCAGTAAAGCCAGAATTCACCATCTTAATGGATACTACCGGTAAAAATACTCAAGCATGGAATGTGTTTGCAGCCCCTTCAAACTTTGTACTCGATAAAAAAGGTAAGATTCGTTACACCTTATACGGTGGTGTTGAATGGGATTCAGAAGAGATCACTAATGCAATTAAGGGTTTAGCGGCAGAGAAAGGTTCTTAATGACTAACAGCTATGAATACCAACGTCATACCTGCGAAAGCAGGTATGCATGTTCGCTTAGAATAGCATTCAGATAGATGAATTCCCGCCTACACAGGAATAATGACTTGTAGCTTAATTCAACGGCATTGCCACCCCCCCTGTTTTTCGATGATTTGTGTACAAATAAGCTTCTATATAAACACAAATCATCGAAAAACAGGGGGGGTGGTATAGTAAAATAGGTTTTTAAAGAAATAATTACGCTTTTTTTAATATTTCTATGGCTTTTTCAACGCTCTAACCATATCCAGTAACTTATCATCATCCCATTCGCGCCCACCTATGGCTTGGTAGATGATTTTTCCGTCAGGATCAACCACAAATGTCGTTGGTAATCCCTTAATCGGCCATTTATTAATCTCTTGGCCACTTTCATCTAGCAACACCGTAAAATCAATAGGATATTCGCCTGAAAACGCAAAAATCGTGTCTTCATCCTCACCCACATTTATCGCCAGCATTTCAATGCCCTCGTCTTTCACTTTCTCCCATGCGCGGTTCATTGAAGGAAGCTCCTCACGACACGGCGGACACCAGGTAGCCCAAAAATTAATAATCACAGGCTTGCCCTTGTAATCTTCAAGCTTATGTACCTCATCATCCATATCCACCAACTTAAAAGCGGGCGCATTAGGCGTGTTTTTCATCGGTGTCAGTGATTGTGCGGCAAGATTAGGAGCAGCATCACAAGCAACAATCAGTGAAAGCAATAACGAGGTAAAAAGTAGTTGGGTATATTTCATAAACATATTTATATTCTTCTATTCAGGTTGATCTGCTGGACATTGCATCTGCTTAATCCATGCATCATGTTGTTGTTCACCTTGCTTCCAAAAAATATGCAAGTCAAAGATAGCTTCGGGTTTTGGCCCCATACTAATCATACCCCAATTAAAGTCTCCACCAGGATCAAAACGTTGCTCTGTTGGATACGTTGCCCAACGAAACGCAATGCGTGATGCTGGCTTAATATCTGAATCCTTCCATTCATTAGCCCAATCTTCTTTTAGCTTAATGGGTTTTGGTTTTTCATTGGCAGTAGCATTCTCGCTATTTTTATCTTTATCATCTACCAGCACAATGCGCCATTCGCTTAAATCTACGCTGACAGAATCTGTTTTATTATCCGCTTCTGTATTGCGCCCGATAGTTTGAAAAACACAACTCAAAGCAATATCATCCGCCACTTTGCTACTAAACCCTCTGCCTTGAAAAAACGACCGCGTCTGCTGTGGTGAACGCTGAATCAATTCTAATTGAAAATTTCCTGCACTAAACTTCCAAGCACTTAGCTGTGTTTGTGCATCAATAGTTTTACTGATTTTTCCGTCAGGCTCACTTGCCATCAAACTATAAGAAGTTGTGAATGAGAGCACTAATAAAAATAGTAATTTGTTTTTTTGTTTCATTACATTTGTTTCATAAAAATAGCTATTTAAACAATCATAGTTAATAACAGTATCTCGATTTAAGCTATCATCCCTACCCGCTCTAAAATAGCAACACTAAATACTCATTCATGAAAAATAATATCGCCCTTGGCGCACTACTGATCATAGCATCAGAATTAGCATTATTATTCACAGGAATGATTATCAAACAAATATCAGCCGATGTTCCTCTCGAACAAATCATATTTTTTAGAAACGCGATGGGCTTAGCCCTGCTCATGCCGTGGCTTTACAGAAAAGGTATCAACCGTTTATACACTAAACGTATTTCTATGCATATTTTACGGGGCGTTGTCGGTGTTAGCGCAATGGTCTGTATGTTTTATGCTTGGGGGCATTTACCGTTGGCACAGGCGGCACTGCTCAAACAAACCTCCCCGCTTTTCATTCCTATAATCGCGTATTTTTGGTTACAAGAACGCATTGGAAAAAAAACGATCATCGCGTTATTCATAGGCTTTTTAGGGGTCGCATTAATTATTGACCCTGATGCACAGCAAAGTGATTTTAACCTTGCCATCATCCTCGCAATTGTGGGGGCAATCCTTGCGGGCGTTGCCAAAACATCCATCCGTAAAATGCGCGATACAGAAACACCAGGGCGTATAGTTTTTTACTTTGCACTCATCGGCACGTTAGTTTCCATCATTCCTGCCATGCTTGCATGGGTAGAACTTAGCTGGCAACAACTCGCCTATCTCGCAGGTATTGCCCTATTCTCAACCATTGGACAGTTATTATTGAGCAAAGCTTATGGGCTTGCACCAGCAGGTCAACTTGGTCCATACACCTATACATCCGTTGCATTTGCTGCATTATTTGGCTGGCTGATTTGGAGTGAGGTTTTAGTGATTAATACTTGGATAGGCATTATTATCATTATTATTGCAGGGATATTGGCGATGACTGATCGTGCTAAACATTAACCTGAATCCGTGACTTCACTACGGCACAGTACGCAAGCTATTGATTCATCACGAGTTTAAAAAATACCCGCTTAACCTATGGGTAAAGAGCCAGCTCATAGACACTCCCCATACAAACGAGCCACCCAAGTCGGCAAGTTTTCTGCAACAGAAACACATTTACCCTGTTTAAAAACCAAGCAAAGCTGGGGTAACTGATTTAGCAAAGAATTATCATAGACAAAACCAACATCAGCGCGCAACACAGCTTGTTTTATTAACGCTTGATTACGCCTATAACGCGCCCTAATTTTCTCTTCTGGCACATCATGCCCACCTCCCTTCACACGCATTGCCACTCTTGCAACTGATAATTCAGGGCTACGAACATTTACGTGATACATCACCACACGAAAATCTGCGGCAATAGCCTCGTCAATTAATTGAATTTTTGAAGGATGGGAGAATGTAGATTCTGAAGCAAAACTACATTTTCTAGCTAAATATTGTTGCCTGCGCGCTCCTGCAATTTTAGCAGCCTGATACGCACCCTCTACTGATTGATCACTCAGTTCTTCTTTTTGAATTTTATCTGCATTAATAAAAGGCGCATTAAACCTTGAACGAACAATATGCTCATATATTGTCGACTTACCCGCACCATTTGGCCCCGCCAGCATAATCATAAATGCCATTAAAATGTTGCCACTAACGTAGCTATGCTCAATCGGCTAAGGTTGATAAGGCTTTTTAGCATAAACTAATTTATCAACACCATCGTTATCAAGCTCTAAACCGACACCTACACCGGCATCACTTTGCATTGATAAAAACTCGCCCATTGCCTGCTGAGGTTGTTTCATTTCATCAATAAAGTCATCAAGGTAAACCTCCTCCTCATCTCGATTAAGATGATCAGGGTTCAGCGTGCCGTTTAATACGGCTTGGATTTTACGGTAATTAAAATGATTGGATTGCTCAATCGCACGGCCAATGCGCATCCAATGCTCAGCCTGCCCCGCGATAGAACGTCCAAAAGTTTTGGACTCATCGCGTAGAATATCCATCTCAGTATTAGAAATTTTGATTGATTGCGCCATCATTGAGCCTTTTTACTATTTAAACCTGAGTCAGGGATTCAGATCGGAACAAAAGTAGCACTTTGCCACCTAATATAATAATTATGCTCTGATCAGCCAAAATTGTCAAAAAAGAGTATATTCCCTAATCCTAAAATAACTAATTATACTAAAACGATTTATCTTCTAATCCATTAATCAGCCACACCCAGCAATTATCCATAAATTCATATTCTAGAACCGATATATCAGCAATAGGTGCAATCGAAAATAAACCAGCTGCCGTAATATCGCCTAAAAATCATAAAAACAGCCATAAACAGCCTATTTTTATAAACCACCCCCCCTCTTTTTCGATGATTTGTATAAGAATTTGAGTGTTTTTCTTACAAATCATCGAGCCGAGCGGATGCGAGACCATGTTTGAGTGAAGAGAAGACTACCCTTAGGTGCATAAAATGCATATAAAGAGGGTGGGTGGCCAATGCCTTTGAATCAAGCTACAAATCATTGTTTTTGCGGGTGGTTCTTTTGTTTGGTGGAGCGACGGGAACTGATCTTATTACATAAGCTATTGATTATATTGTTATTCGTGAAATTGATATTTAGCAAGTGTTACAATCAGTGTTACTAAAAAGAAAAGTCACCCTGTTTAATCTCACGAACTCACACCCCCATTTTGACTAAATTTACCCTAAACAACTACAATCACTTTTGCCATATCATCATAACGATAGTGCTGAATCTGCCCTGATACTATCAACTCAATAGCTCTATTAATCACATCAAGTGGTGCAATAAACCATTCACGGGGCTGGTGCATCCTGCCTTTATTGTCAGCTACTTTTAAATCTAAACAAACATCGGCTAAAAATCGATGAAGTAAGCTTTCAAACTTCTGGGTATTCATATTGTAAGCTTCATATTCAGCCACAACTTTAACGGGTGACATTAAATAAGTCGGTTCATTTTCAGCATTGGCTATTCGTTTTTCAACCGCTGTTGTAGAAAACCCTACCTTATACAAGTTATCAAAGCTTTGGATTTCTGCATTTTTGCTTAATGATTGTAGGATATAGATAGTGCCTGCCAGTTCGTCTTCTTCTTTGATAACACCTAGATTCTTTTTAAACTCTGAATTAATTTGATCTTCTGTTCGAGTGACTATTTTACCGCCATGATAAAGCGACTTAGCTAATGAGCGATACAGCATATTGGATTCTGTACCATTCTCAAATATACAGCGAGTTCTACCATCTTTTCTAAAGCGTTTACCCTCAATGGTTTTTTCAGGAGAACTAATATCAATACTTTCCAAATATAAAAGTATACCGCCCAAAATATAATAATTACCCGCAACCAAGGCTTCACCTTTATCGGTAAAAATGATCAGCTTACGTTTATTCTCTTTAAGTTCTTGCTGAACGGTTATGAATTGATCAGCGTAATTATCAAAATTCTTACATGGCTTACGCTTAGCCATGTAATCGGTTAAGGCTCTTTCTTTTGATGGCAAATTTTTCAAGTCGAAGATATCAACGTCTTCTTCACCATCATTGCTACTACCTAGCAATCCTAGCGGGTCAGCATCCAGCACATCACCAACCGTTTCAATCTCTTCTATTGCGACTAATGGTTCAGGCACTTCAACATCAGCTAACAGATTATGTTTATCAAGGTCTAATAACATCGCGGCTTTTTCGGGGCTTTCTCTCAGGCTTTCTAATCGGCTAAAAAGCCTTCTCTCATTAATATCACGGCTTTTTGTGGGTTCTGTCCCTGCCTCATCAATGAATTGATTAATAGCTTCAAATGAAGCTTTAAGGCGATTATCAGGGCTAATAACAGACGATACTTTAGGCTTTGCCTTTAAAATATCCAAAGGGTCATTCTCAAGAATCGCTTTTAGCTCTTTTTCAAAGTCAATCATCAGTGTTTATCAATTACCATTACTGCTGTTTCCTACGCTTATTTCTAAGGTAGACAATAGATTCAGCCATGCGCTTTTCTTGCGGATCACTTGAATTAATATTAGGTTCACGCCCAAACTCTTTCATAAATTCAGGAATTTTATCACGATAAAGAATAACTGCTTCTTCATCCGTCATTTCAATACGCCCTGCATCAATCGTATCTTGAATGGTTTTAAGCAAGTTTGCCGTGACACTTTTAGACAATACCTCAAAGGCTTTTTGAAAAGGGTTGACCTTGTCGATAAGGTCAATATGCAAATCATCAATATTAACAAACTTACCCGCCATTCTTATAAACTTCTTATCCCCGACCTCTTTAACTTCACCATTTTTAATCGCAGAATCAACCACAACGTGTTGCCTAATCGTTTCTAGCTCTTCATCGTTTAAATCAGGATATGCCTTTTGTATGATCTTAGGGATTAGCACTTTATTAATCACTTCAGGGTCAATCACATCACTCGGCAATGCTTTTAATAATTGTTCATCCTGTAAGATTCTGGCTTTCAAATCATTCAAATCGTTTTCAACAATTTGTTTTACGCGGTCGGTCTTTGGCTCTTTGAATCCGCCTATTTTAATCGTACCCGCTTCATTTTCTTCATCAGGGAATTTACGCGTTTTAAAGACAAAGTTTGGCGCTAGCACCTGTTCCATCAAAAGCGATGCACTAATTGCTTTTAGCATATTATTAACCGATAACTTTACTGCATCATCTTGTGCATCAGGCTGGGCAATCAAATTAGTAAACTGAGAATGGGTTTTATTTGAGCTATCACGGGTCGCGCGCCCAATAATTTGGATGATTTCAGTTAAAGAACCCCGATAACCCACCGTTAAAGCGTGCTCACAATAAGGCCAATCAAAACCCTCTTTCGCCATGCCTAGCGCGATGATTAAATCCAAATCATCAACATCATCCATATCACGCAAATAAGCCGCGACTTTGTCCCTGTCTTTGGGGTTATCATTGACTAAATCAGCGACCTTAATAATTTTTCCATCACTTTTACGCTTTACATGAAGGATGCCTGTTTCTTCATCCTGAAACTCAACATTACCGATAATATCGAGAATCGTATCAACCTCCTTATATTTCTGCTTAGTCGATTCACCCGCATTCACATTGGGGATATGCAAAATCGTTTTTAAATTGGTATCCAGCGCATCATCAATTGCGGTTAAATAACTACGCTGATAAAACTTATAGCCTATCCCCAGCGTTTTTAAATATTTATAGCCATTTAACTGTTGATAATAGTTATAAATAACCTTGGTGAATTTTTCCTCTTCTTCTGGCAATAACACAGGTACGCTATCGCCCCTGAAATAAGAACCTGTCATGGCGATAATATGCGCGCTGGTATTTTTCATAAGTGAGCGCAATACTTCACCTAAACGGTTTTCAGCATCAGCCGACACATGATGAAATTCATCAATTGCAATCAGGCAGTTATCAAACTGACTTTCATCCACCGCATCGAAGGCAAAACGTAACGTCGCATGTGTACACACCAAAATAGTTGCGCTTGAGTCCTCCATAAAAGAAACAAACGCACTCACCTTGCTTTTATCACCACCCGCCACACACAGGTTATATTGATTCTCCACCTCCCAATTAGCAGAAAAGCCATGACTCATTAAATCGGTAGAAGCAAAGGATGCACCAATCGAGCGTTCTGGCACTGCCACAATCACTTTTTTAACACCCTGCTCATAGAGTTTATCCAATGCCAAAAACATTAAAGCGCGTGATTTACCCGATGCAGGTGGCGCTTTTAATAATAAATACTGTGCATCCCTAGCTTCAAAGGCTTTAGCTTGCATATCGCGCATCCCTAGCGGATTAGTGCTTAGGCTGTCACCTGTTTGCGCGTAGGTTACGTCTACAAAATTGGGCATTATTGTTCCTTTTATTAAAAGCTAAAAATTGAATATTAGGGGCGGAAATGATTTTTTATTATTCTAATTCAATCAAGCCTAAAGATTCATTATCTAAAAACTCTCTCAATCGAATTGAATGTGTTCTTAGTAGTCTTTCAATATCTGATACGCGTGTATTTCCAGACTTAACCCACACGACATAAGGTGGAAAACCCTTTAAAACAGATAAGTCATTAAAGTCAGAATCTTGCGAAACAATGACAAAGCCCTCATCTTTCGCATATTGCCAGATTACAAAATCATTAACATTTTGCAAACCCACAAAGCTAACATGGGTTGAATCAGGGTAAATATCTTCCAGCCGTTTACATAGCTTAAAAGATAGATTCTCATCAAAAAGCAACTTCATTATAAGACTGCTACCTGCCTTTCTTTATCAGCCGCAAATGCTAAACTGGCATAAATATCATCTTCTGTAAGCTCTGGAAAATCATCCATTATTTCACTGTTTTTCATGCCGTTAGCTAGCATTTTTAAAACATCATAAACGGTAATTCTCAAGTCTCTAATACAAGGCTTACCTGATCTTTTTCCAGCATTGATAGTAATTATCTTTTTATAATCAATCATTATTAATCATCCTAAAGGTATCTATATATACATAATGAGACCTCATCATAGCAAAAAGAACAAAAAGAAATAAATTAGTATCTCAACTCTATTTGTTCTTTAAACCGTTATTTATTTCTATATCCTCAATCCAAAGTAAATAATCACCCCATTGTTTTGAATTTTTTAATGCCAAATAAAACTTTTTATCTGCGGTTATCATTTTTCCATTAAGCTGTTTAGCTAACACCAAATATAGGCAATCATAAACACTACGATAGGTTTCATGCGCGACTTGTCCTGCCTCCAACAATAAATCTTGCCAGGGATGCATTTGCACAGGCATGTGCAACAATAACGCTTGAATTTGATTGGCTTGATCAAGATTTAATTCTTTACGACGCACTTTTTTACTCAATATACTGCTACATTCTAATTGAGCGAAGTCTGGGATATGCAGCTGTGATCCTAAACACCGTTGCAACAAAGAAGCTTGCTCCCAATGAATCTCAGGAATAAACCATTTAATCACTATGCTCGCATCAAGCACATAGTGATTAACATCATCATTCATTTATCCCTGTCCTCACGAATAAGTTCTGCGCTATCAGAAAACGAATGATTATGTTGATTCTTATATTCAGCAAGTTGCTCACGCACCGCATTAGCATCTTGCCAAAAATCTCTTGGCTGAACTTTAGCTGCGTTTTCAAGAATTAACGCAACTTCAGCCTGTAAGGAGCGATGATTCGCTTTAGCCCGATTCTTCAAGCTTTCAACAACCTCTTTCTGTAAATTTCTTACCAGCAGTTGTGACATGTGACACCTCTCTTATTGATAGCATTATGATAGCATAACTCAAAACCAATGCCCATTTACTCCATCAACCTTAATACTTGACGGTCGTAATCACTACATAGTGCAAATAAGTCCCGTACTTTTTGATAAAAGAATTTTTCAGACAAGCGTATCTCACGAATACGCTGTTGCAGTTCATCAAAATACTGCATGGATTGCCCTGTTTTAAAACGGTCATCATTTAAAACAAAGCCTTTAACAATAAACTCTTTTAAACGCTGAGTTGCCCAAATACGAAACTGCGTGCCTTGTTGGGATTTTACCCGATAACCAACGGATATGATGACATCCAAATTATAGAAATTTGTAGGCTTGGTAGAAAATTCGGAATTTCCGAATTTTCTCAAAGTACCTTCTTCAGATAATTCATTTTCAGTGTAGATGTTTTTTATATGCTCATTAATAGTTGAAACGGCTTTACCAAATAAATGACTCATCTGTGTTTGCGTAAGCCACACAGTTTCATCCACAAGGCGCACATCTAATTGTACACCGCCTTGCATATTCTCATAAATGACTATTTGACTGGCTTCATCCATTAATAATTATCTCTTTCATCTAGTTAGATAAAGCCACCCCCCCTCTTTTTCGTGGTTTTGTACCGATAAAGCCAATACAAAACATCGAAAAACAGGGGGGGTGGCTTTAAAAAATATCTTTTCTACTCAATAATGCCTCAGAGTGTTTAGGTTTTGTTACAGATCAAGGCGCATTCGCACGCAGAATGTGAGCGACTGCTAATACGTGACCATTCGAGTACGAATGCAACGATGAGATGTGACAAAAGATAAATACTCTGTGGCATTATTCAGCTTCTATCATGGCTTCATACAACTTAAACAAATACTCAAGGCGTTCTTCATCGCTGTTAAAGGCTTGTTTGCGGTAGCATTGTTCTACGGCTACATCCATTTCGTGATGCGCTTTGCGTAAACCATCGGGCATTTTATCGGGGTCATAGAGTTCTGCCATGGTTTTTTCGGGGTGCTTTTCGCGTTCATCCAGTACGTTGAATACATGGTCTTCGAGGGTGGTTTTTTGTGCTTCGCTTATTTCTGGGAAGGGGAAGGTGTTGTAGCACAGGGCGGATGAATAACGGTAATCGGTTTTAAGGCGACCTGCTACGGCGCGTACCCATGTCATGTGGATGCGGGAGGAGATTATGGCGAATATCCACGGCTCTGGGTCGTAGATTGCTTGGGCTGAATCAAGAATTATTGTATCGCTTTCAAGAAAACCTACAGGGATATAAGAACGCCTTTCTGATGATACTCGCGGAATTATTATCGCATTACTCTTTGACTCTGATATGTCTCTAAATTGGTGTGGTCTACTTGCCAACTTATTAGCACCTACATCTTTACTAGCCAGCCTCATGTCTTCGACTTTATCAATTCTCTTTTGAATTGGTGGTATTATTTTTATTTGGGAAATATCTTCATTTTTAAGCCATAAACAAAACCTACCCCCACCTCGTATAAATTCACTTGAACCTGATAGTTTTTTTATAAAGTTACTGGATTCAGGATACTCATTAATGATTTTATCTCGTTCTAGTTTTGTTAAAATTAGATGACCGCCATCAACGGCTTTATTCCCATAGGTCATTATAGGTAAAATAGATAACGGCTTACTCCTTTTTACAATTATTAAATTACTACCACTAGCAAGATAAGCATTTATATTCTTAACCGACTGATGAATACCTCCTTTAAACAGTAACTTTTGTGAGCTTGATTTATTTCTTAACCCAACCACAATACAAGTGACACCTGCATTCCCTTTTGCATTATTAGTCCACTTGAAAGATTGGTGAGCAAACCCAATTTCAATATTCAAAGTAAATATGTGAGGCCATAACATGGCTACTTGTTGCCCCTGACAAATAGAGTTGGTGGAAACAAAAGCTAATTGATCATTAACATCTCGAATATAGCGTGAGCCAATCAAAAACCAACAAGTAATATAATCCAAATTTTTATAGCCCTTGATACCTTCAAAAACTACAGCCATATCTTCTTTTTGTTCTTTGGATTGCATACTCGAACCCAAATAAGGCGGATTCCCCATAATAACAATCTCCACCCCTTCATCCTTCGGGCAAACATCCTCCCAATTCACCCGTGTGGCATTGCCACAAACAATATGCCCACCATCCTGCAAGGGCAGTGTCGGTTTAGCCGTGCCAAATACCGCTTTAAAGGCGAGGTTCATTTGATGTTCTGCCAGCCAGAGGGAGAGTTTGGCGGTTTCATGGGCGAAGTCATCCAGCTCGATGCCGTAAAACTGGGTGAGTTGTATGCGCCCTACAAATTCTTCTGATAAAGACATTTGCCCATCATCGAGCCGTTTTAGAATTTCAATTTCAAGCTTACATAACTCTTTATAAGCAATAATTAAAAAATTACCTGAGCCACAGGCAGGGTCAAACAAGCGCAATTGATACAGTCTATCGCGTAGCTTGGATAGTTTCGGTTTACTATCACCTGCTTTGTCCAACTGTTCTTTTAAGTCAT
>Ga0256840_1003879_pt1 | contig 11657 bp, 13 predicted proteins | sample 355202metaG_FD_185969 | JGI IMG/M metagenome (GOLD analysis project Ga0256840, IMG submission 185969) | Hydrothermal vent microbial communities from Mid Atlantic Ridge, Atlantic Ocean - 355-202 | ecosystem: Environmental > Aquatic > Marine > Hydrothermal vents | place: Atlantic Ocean: Mid...
CCTTCCTACTGCTTAATCAGTCTTTCCTTAGAAAGCACACCCCCCTAGTTTTACACCATCACATCACTTTTAACGATAACCAACCCCCGCAACCTGTCTATACATTGAAGCAATATCTTTGCTACTGTTTCGAATCAGTTTATCCAAACTCATCACAACAAATTCTAGTAGGTTTACAGAAATATACGGGTGTTCTACGCATAGGCGTTTATACATCGGGCGAGCAATCGTCAAAATTCTTACCGTCCCCTTTTTTCCAGCACGCAAACGTATAGAACGTGGTTGACGGTCAAAAAAAGACATTTCACCCGCCAAACAGCCTGCCTCAATACGACCAACATCCATTTCTTTTCCGCCTTCATCATTTACCAAACGAATCTTACCTTCTAAAACGAGGTAAAACTCTTCGCCTACTTCACCAATATCTGCAAGCACTTGGTTAGGCTCAGCCTCAACAAGGTTTGTAAATTTTACAAATGTTGCCACTTCTTCGGTGGTGAGTGCCTCACAAAATTTGGGGCAGGTAGCAATAACCTGTTCAACTAATTCTTGGGTTGCGTTTGCAGTCATGGATAATCCCTTTGATATTTGATAATAATTAGGCAAGATTATACGCCTTAGTTATACTCTGGGGCGATAACAATTAATTAAAGAAGAGATATTATGAGCATTAGTAATGAAGATGTGAGCAAACTCATCGAAGCAAGCTTCCCTGATGCCAAAATCAGTGTGGATGGTGATGGCTATAAATATGAAACCACGGTTGTTTGTGCGAGCTTTGAAGGCATGAATACGTTGAAGAGGCACCAAGCGGTTTATGCTTCTGTTAATTCAGCGATCACATCGGGTGAGCTTCATGCACTAACAATTACGGCAAAAACACCAGACGAGACATAAACGAGTGGAGGAGATAACAACTCATGCGTTAGATGCACGTCGTTTACTGTGTCCGATGCCTGTAATTCGCGTGCAGCAGCTAATAGATGAGCTGGGCAGTGATGCCATTGGTGAGCGTATTGAGGCAGTTTGCACAGACCCTGGCGCACTGTACGATATTCCTGCATGGGCAAAAATCCATGGTCATAAAGTCATTGAAACCAAAGAAGATGATTATGAATCTATCATCATAATAGAGATTTGTGAGACAAGTTAGGCTATGAGCGAACTCAACACAGAGATAACCACAAAAGTAACCGTAACCAGTCGCGAGGATCGCTATCAAGCTACTCGCAATGTAACTTTTGTTGGACTCATGGTGAATGTGTTTTTGTCGCTTGCGCAACTTATAGGTGGTTTTTTCACACACTCACAGGCATTAATTGCAGATGGCATCCATACGCTTTCTGATCTTGCCAGCGATGTTGTTGTGCTTATCGCCGCGAAAATGGCGAGCAAAGATGCAGATGATGATCATCCCTACGGACACGGTCGCTTTGAAACCGTTGCAACGGTTATTCTTGGGCTTGCGCTGGCTGGCGTTGCCGTTGGTATCGGCATGAGTGCAATCGGTCGATTGATGAACCCTGAGCGACTCACTCAGCCTGCCCCGCTAGCTTTGCTCTTTGCGGCGTTAGCCATCGTCAGCAAAGAAGGGCTCTACCATTACACCATGGCGGTTGCCAATCGTATTGATTCTAAAATGCTAAAGGCCAATGCTTGGCATCACCGCTCTGACGCGATTTCATCGGTATTGGTTGCGTTGGGCGTGGCAGGAAGTATTTTTCTTGAGATTCCATGGCTCGACTCTGCTGCTGCTATTTTAGTTGCTGGTATGATTTTTTATATGGGTGCCCGTTTGATTCTGGATAGCACAATGGAATTAGTGGATACTGCCTTAGATACTGAAAAAACCGCAGAGATCAAAAACTTTATCAGTGCTATAGAGGGTGTAGAGCATATGCACCTACTACGCACACGTAAAATGGGTAACACTGTTCTCGCGGATGTTCATCTGCAAGTAAACTCCTATTTGAGTGTTTCAGAAGGACATTTTATTGCAGAAAATGTAATCCAGAAGTTGCGCAAGAAATTTCCTGAAATGCATGATATTACCGTGCATATTGATCCAGAAGATGATGAGATCGTTAGTCCATCCAGTCATCTTTTAAGCCGCAATGAAATTATGGCAAAAATATATCCACAGATTAAAGAAGCGGGACTAGATCAAAACATTCGCAATATTGTCTTGCATTACATTGATGGAAAGATTGAAATAGAAATCTTTTTAAGTGACTTGCAGGATGAAAGTAAATTAACAAGTCTTAAAGATGCCTGTAAAACCTGTGATGAAGTTCGATCCGTGAATATTCATCAACAACTTTTTACCAGTAACTAAAAAGAGCATTTAAACTAGGAGAAAAAATGAAGTTATCACCTCGTGAGATAGTAACACCAAGACCATCTATGTCTTTAAGCGTTCCTGAGGGTATGTCTCGTGTTGAATTTTTTAACAGTGCTGCCAATCTTAAAAATCTAGCAGAAGAAAATGGGTTATTTAGGACACCTGAAGATTTGCTCATGTACCGTAAACTTATCGGGCATAGCACCGAGTTTGATACCTCCATAATTTTAGATACCTCACGCCGTATACTTGATCCGCTCGGGCGACCTGTTCGTCGTGATCAAATGAGTCGCCAGCAGAAAAAAGTTTGGTCAAAAATGACAACAATTTTGATCGAATACATGCTAGAAAAATACCCTGATCCTAAAAAGCATTTGATATTGTGTGGTGAAGCCAGCCTTGATTCGACATGGCCACTAAATAAACCAGGCGTACCCAGCATACGCATGATTCATAATCACTTTATGGTATTCCCTATTGCGGATTTAAAAGCCGCAAAAGAAGCAGATGCGAATAATCCTAATCTAACGGATAGTGGACACAATACTTTATTTTTACGTCATTTAAGTGATGTGTATCATGAATTTCTAGATGTACTTGATTTGCAATTACTTTCATTCTTGCCTTCCGAAGATTGTGCCTTAGGGCTCACAGGGTTTCCCCAAGGCTTACCAAGTTGGGAACTAAAAGGAGGGGCAGAAAAGCTCCATGATCAATATTTTTGGTATGAGTTTGAACAAGTCTTACGCGGATTCTTAGATTTTTATAAAACTTTTTTCTCACTGGTTGCAACAGGCGAAGAACGCATCCCCAAAGATGCAAATTTCCCTAATCAAATAGCCGACGTATTACTCGGTAATAATGCCTTTTTAAGAGTTGCGCGTGATCTGCGTGAACAAGTTATTCAAGACCCACAATTTGCTAATGAAATTCGCTGGAGACCTGCCTACAAACAAATTCTTTACCGTGATGATAAAGGACGTTTGATAGTTACTATTTCACAAAACTCTGTTGGTAATGCGATAACTGAATTATTGGGTATTGTGGTCAACCGTGTAGAAGATAATCAAGAATATAGCAAACGCGAGCCAGCATTAATTGGGCGACTACTAGAGGCAAGGCAACGGTTGATTGATGCAAATTTAGGTGAAGCAATCTCTGCCCCGAGTTGGCCAAACGGTGAGTTTTTAGCACCGAAGCGATAGGTTGCATAATCTGAAAAGCACATCCCCCCACTTTTGAATGATATCTCGTTAGCTTTTTTAACGACTGCTAGAATTTATGCAGAGCTCCATGATACATTTATAACATCGTGTAAAAGTGGGGGGGTGTGCTTGCTATAATGTCTCTGAATGCAAGGTAAGCTGAGGATACGGAATTTCCCACTTATTTTCTGTACAAGCATCCACACACCAGCGTTGAATTGAGCGGCGTAAGCGATTGTAAATATCAGCAGCACTGCCTTTAAAGTCAGCAATCACCACAAGGTCTAGTGATGAGTCATTGGCGTGCTGGAATTCGACGCGAATACTCTGAACAATATCTTCATAGCCTTCATCAATCGCGCGTTTTTTAACGGCGGCTTCGAGCTTTTCGACAATGCTAGTGGTGCTTTCTTTTTGATGGTTGTAACTAATGCCGATAGTTTCTTTAACGCGAAAGCTCTTGGAAAGGTTCTTGGCCGATAGCGAAAGAAAGTCGCTCATATTGTAAGTGTAAACTGCACCACCACGTTGAATCAGTTGCACCATTTCGATAGAGATGCCAATAACTTTGCCACGCACGCCATCTTTTAAAACGATCCAATCACCACGTTTACAGGGAAACCATGGCTCGTGATCATTGAGAGGGCGTGAGCGCATATCGACCAAATCATCGATGTCAACGCGCTGGCTAAGCCCTGCTATAGGATTTTCTAGAATTGAGTACATATTGATGTGCTTAACGCGCCAAGGAATACCGTCAAGCATTAAGCGTTCACCTTCACGGACTGGGCCAACATTTAGGAATAATTCTAGTTGGCCCCAATAGCGTGGTACCGCCTGACGAAGTGTCCATGCCATTCCTATCAATATTAAAAGGCCCAAACTAAACAGCACCCAATCTTCCTCTATATAGAAAATAATCATGGGTGCAATAATGGCAAATAAAAACGTAGCAAAGCGGATAGCAATGTCGATAATGCGGAATTGTACGCCACGATGCTCAGCGGCATACCCTGTGAGAAAGCGCGTAAAAATAAGACGTATTAGGCGCGACAGTATGAGCACGCCAACGATGGCGAAAAAGGCTTGTATTAGTGTCCAGCCACGTCGCTGGAAAAAGTCTTTGAAGAAGCTGTCAGTGTTTTCTGAAATTGATTCTTGTTGCGCTTCTAGCTTGCTAAGTTGTAGTTTCTTTGCTTGCAGTTCGCTTTCGATAAAAACGCGTTGCTTTGCCCAAGCTTTATTCATTTTGACTAATTCAGCTTTTATTTTTGGGTTTTTATTGGCGCGATTGAGTGCTGAAATATTGCGTAATGCTTCTTCTAAAATAGGCAGACGTTTCTCATAAAAGAGTATTTTTTCACGAAGTTGGGATTTTAGCCGAACATTGCTTGTTGCATGTTTCATCTCTTTCAAAGCGGGTTCAAGCAAAGAAAAAAGCTCACGCTGTAGATTAAAGGGTAGTTCTTTGGTATCTCTTAATAGTTCCAAATCGGTATTGGCAGCAATATCTTCAAGGTTTTTTGATGTGTCTCGTAATTTCTTTTCAGCTTTTTCAAGTGCTCTTTTTGTATCAACCTTTTCTGTTTCAGATTGGGTAAATTTAAGCTCATTTTTTAGTGCTTTTATCTCTTTACGCAGTCTAGTTTGCAAGTCAACGTAAGTGACTAGGGTTGAAAGAGTTTCGGATGCTAGTTTGGCTTTAAGTTTTTCTTGGGCAGTGTGAATGGAATCGTTGTCTTCTGCAAATATTAGAATGCTTGTGGATGAAAGTAGAACCAAACTTAAAAGTAGCAATACACTTTTTTGTCCCCAATTTCGTAAGTATTTTATTTTCATTACGTTCCTATAAGTTTTTTTCTAAAGCGGTTAAGAGTATAGCAATATCTTCTGTCGTGTGTGCCGTAGAAAAAGTTATACGCAAGCGCGCGGTGCCCTCAGGAACAGTGGGTGGGCGGATGGCGGTAACCAAAACCCCACCTTTTTGTAATTGCTCACTAGTCTTTATTGCTTTTTCGGTGCTGCCTACCACAATGGGTTGGATGGCGGTATCAGATGGCATCAGTTCGATACCTAATTCATTCGCCCCTTTTTTAAATTGCTGAATATGCTGATTGAGTATTTCACGTCGTTCACCTTCATGTTCTATAATTTTAAGGCTAGCACGCGTTGCAGCAGCAATAGCAGGTGGCATAGCGGTGGTGTAAGTGTATGTTCTGGTGGTTTGGATTAGGTATTCAATTAGCTCGTGGCTACCTGCAATAAAAGCACCTGCTGTGCCAATGGCTTTACCTAATGTTGCCATTAAGATAGATGCTTCTTGCTGGGTAATGTTTTCTTGCTCAAGCAAGCCTGCGCCAGTTTCACCTAATGTGCCAAAGCCATGCGCATCATCAATCATTAACCACGCATTTTGTTGCTTAGCAATTTCTGCGAGTTGTTTTACAGGGGCGATATCACCATCCATACTAAAAACACCATCGCTTAAAATCATCGTGTTTTTAGCGGTGTTTTTAATGTATAGCTTTTGTAGTGCGCTAATATTATTGTGAATATAACGCTTCATTTTAGCGTTTGATAATAAGCCTGCATCGATGAGTGATGCATGATTTAAGCGGTCTGAAAAAATCATATCATCGCGTTTCATAAGCGCATTAACCACCCCCAAGTTTGCCATATAGCCAGTAGAAAATAATAAAGCTCGATCTCGCCCAGTAAATTCCGCTAGATCTTCTTCTAACTTTTGGTGCTCGATGGAGTGCCCGTTGATAAGATGCGCCGCGCCACTACCAACACCATATTTATCAGCAGCTTGTTTAAAGGCATTTAGAACTTCTGGGTGGTTTGCTAGTCCTAAATAATCATTACTGCAAAAAGTAAGCATAAGTTTACCATTAATTCGCATATGTGGCTGCTGGGGAGATTGGCTAATATGAGCCTTGCGGTAAAGATGTGATTGTTGCTTTTCTTGTAGGAAAGCTTTAATGAGTTTAGGGTTGTTCTGCATTGTTTGATAATAATGCTTAGACGAAAAAAAAGCACCCTTAGGTGCTTTTTTTTAAACTGCTAAAGGTTGCTAATTAGCCGCCTTTCTTGATGAAGAAAGTGAACTCTCCACCATCTTCTGCAGTTGAAACTAGCTCGTTGCCAGTCTGCTTACAAAAAGCTTCAAAATCTTTAACTGAACCTGGGTCCGTAGCGATGATTTTTAAAGTTTGTGCAACTTCTAAACCATTGATTGCTTTTTTAGCACGTAAGATTGGTAGTGGGCAGTTTAGACCGCGTGCGTCTAATTCTTCGTTGAAATCACTCATTGATTTTCTCCTGTCTATATTAGTGGAAGCTGATATTCGCGCTGTACTGTATCATTAATAATGGCTTTTAGGAATTGAAATTTAACCCTAGGCATCAATTTTGTAGTGCTTCGTAAGTAACTTCCCTTTATTATTAGGCAATATTGTAGAAATTCAAGTAAATTATTCAGAGATTCTTCCAAATAAATGAACATAGAATTTACAAAAATGCACGGTTTAGGGAATGATTTTGTTGTCATTAATGGAATCACGCAATCTGTTTCTTTGACGACTGAGCAAGTTCGCTTTATCGCAGATCGCCATTTTGGAATTGGTTGTGACCAGCTTTTGTTGGTTGAAAGGTCCGACGTGGATGATGCCGATTTTCGTTATCGCATCTATAATGGCAATGGTGAAGAAGTTGAGCACTGCGGTAACGGCGCGCGTTGTTTTGCTATTTTTGTAAGGGAAGAAGGTTTAACAACTAAAACTGAAATTCCTGTTATCACAAAAAATGGACGCATTGTTTTAACAGTAAAAGATGATGGTGCAGTTACAGTTGATATGGGTGTGCCTATTTTAGAGCCTTCAAAAATCCCGTTTATGGCCAATGAACAATCAAATAGTTACATGTTAGATATTGATGGTGAATTGATAACCATCGGCGCTATTTCGGTTGGAAATCCCCACGCAGTTATTCTTGTAGAAGACATTGATATTGCGCCAGTAGAACAAATGGGTAAAGCAATTCAATCTGAAGGTTATTTTCCTAACTCCGTTAATGTGGGTTTTATGCAAATAATTGATCGTGGACATGTCAATGTGCGTGTTTACGAAAGAGGCATGGGAGAAACCCAAGCCTGTGGAACAGGAGCATGTGCGGCAATTATTTCAGGACATTTACAAGGCTTTCTTGATGACAACGTTGCTGTAAATTTGCTCGGTGGAAAGCTATCAATTAGCTGGGCAGGGGGCGTAAATCCAGTTATGATGACGGGACCTACAGCGACTGTTTTCAAAGGTACGATAACATTATAATCTGCAGATTTAGCTTAGGCACCATTAAGAGCTTAGACGCACACCAAGGAGATCGGGCATGAGTACTCGAGGAAAAACAGCAACAAGAAGAAAGGATGATATAAATACGGCGGATTCCATTATGGTCGATGCGATGATGGATGAAACAGTTATTGCCGATTATCTTCAATCACATCCTGAGTTTTTCCAACGTCATTCTGATTTGTTAGAAACTTTGCAAGTACCACATCAAGCAGGGACAGCCTCATTAATTGAGCGCCAAGTCACTGTATTACGTGAAAAGAGCCGTGATCTTGAAGAGCAACTTAACGGGTTAATTCGTACCGCACGCGGAAATGAGCAGATTGTCACTCGTCTACAGCGTTTTACGCTTGAACTAATGCGCGCCGATAGTCTTGATGATGTAATTGCCACTTGCCAAGAAATCCTCCGTGATGACTTTAATGCTGATTTTGTCACACTACGCATTATCGGTGGTGATGACACAATGCACTTTGTTGCGCCAGATAATAAAACACTTACACACTTTGATAAGCTGTTTGATAGCAAAAAGCCTGTTTGTGGTCGCCTTAAGCAAGAGCAACAAGAATTTCTTTTTGATAAAAATGCAGATGGGATTAATTCTGTTGCACTTATCCCATTAGCAGGTGCTGAGCGTATGGGTATTCTCGCATTAGGTAGCGAGGACGAGACACGTTTTCATCCCGGTATGGGTACGGTCTTTATCAGTCACTTGGGTGAGTTGATTTCAGCAAGCTTGTCACGCCACCTTTAATCCGTCATATCTTTCGTGCAAAGGTCTTCAGATAGTTTGCCGTGACAACATCACCACTATCAAATAAATCAGCAGAAGAATTGTTGCAACAATTTACTGATTATCTCCAATACGAAAAACGTTATTCGATGCATACATTAAGTGGCTACAAGTGTGATCTTGGACAATTTCGCGAATGGCTATACGAAAAAGGCGTCGATGATATTTTAGAGGCAGATAGCCTCAGTGTCCGTAATTGGGTTGCCAATTTACATCGCCAGGGCATCAGTGGAAAAACGCTACAACGCAAGCTTTCATCCTTACGAAGTTTCTACCAATATTTAGTACGCAAACATCATTTAAAGAATAATCCTGCTATCGATATTCGTGCACCAAAAACTACACGCACACTGCCAAAAACACTGGATGCAGATACACTCACGCAACTATTAGATATTAAAGGCGAAGATATTTTAGCGGTGCGTGACGGTGCCATCATGGAATTATTTTACTCATCGGGCTTGCGGCTATCAGAATTGGTGAACTTGGATATTGGAAGTATTGATTTGCAAGAATACTCACTGCGTGCAGTCGGTAAAGGTAACAAGACACGCATACTCCCTATTGGCAAGAAAGCGGTTGAGGTATTAAAAGCTTGGCTAAAACGACGTGTTGAAATGGCTGATATAGAAGAACAGGCACTGTTTGTAAGCAATCGTGGAACACGCATCAGCAATCGCTCAGTCCAACAACGTCTTGATTATTGGCGCAAGAAACAAGGTTTAGAACAACATATTCATCCGCACAAATTACGTCACTCTTTTGCCAGTCATATCTTAGAATCATCTGGGGATTTGAGAGCGGTTCAAGAGTTACTTGGGCATGCTGATATAAGTACCACACAGATTTACACACATTTGGATTTTCAACATTTAGCAAAGGTTTATGACAGGGCGCATCCGCGCGCGCGTAAGAAGAAATAGAAAGCATATGCTTTCTATTTAAGAAGCACCTTCCAAAGAAGAATCAATCAAAGTAAGTAGCTTTTCTGCTAATACATCCCAGCTATCATCAATGCCTAAATTTATACACTGGGTTATTTCTAGTCCTTGAAATCCGCAGGGGTTGATGTACGTAAAAGGTGTAAGATCCATATCTACATTTAAACTCAAGCCGTGCGAGGTGCAGCCTTTGGATACGCGTAAACCTAGTGCGGCTATTTTCTTTTTATCGACATACACACCTGGTGCTTTTTTATCACTATAGGCGTTAACATTGTATTGTGCAAGCAAGGCGACTAGGCAGTCTTCAATGAGTGTTACCAGTTGACGGACTCCAAGGTTTCGGCGGTGTAAATCTAATAAAAAATAAACCACTAATTGCCCTGGACCGTGGTAGGTGACTTGTCCGCCACGATCTACTTTTATGATGGGGATATCGGATTTTTGCAAGATATGTTCTTCTTTGCCATTGCGCCCTAATGTAAAAGTGGGGGGGTGTGAAACGACCCATAGTTCATCTTCTGTGTCACTATTGCGCGTTTTAGTAAAGTCTTGCATTGCTTGCCAAACGGCTTCATAGTCTTGTTTGCCAAGTTGTTTTATTTTTAGCGGATATTTCCGATCTACAGCGCCCAAAGCACTAACTCGTTATCGGTTAACTCTTGATACAAGGCATCCAGTTGAGGTTTGTCTTTGGCGTGAATATTCAGCGTTAAACTAACGTATTTCCCTGTTTTACTATTTTTTTGTTTTGTCTCTTCTGGGATAAATTCAGGATCATGCTTTTTAGCAATCCCTTTAATGCATGTATGGAATTCAGGAAGTGCGGTGCCCATGACCTTTATAGGAAAGTCACAAGGGAAATCTATGAGAGATTCTTCTACTGGGCAGTGAGAGTTAGTCATCGGTAATTATTATAATTGGGAGTTTAATGGAAAAGCTTTTTAACACTGTCTGTAACTTTTGACCAAAATCCTCCAGAGTCAATAGCATCAAGTGCAACCAAAGGCACTTCATGAACAATTACACCACCATCTTTGATAATCGCTTTACCAACAGTATCGCCACGTTTGATGGGCGCATCAAGTGAAGTATCTAATTCCATTAGTCCTTTAAGTTTTTCATAGTGACCTTTTCTAACCGTAACATAAAAGTCATCTACGATGCCAGCGGGCACGGTTTCTTTGGTACCTTTCCAAATACGTGCTTCTGCTAAAACAGAACCAGCATCATAAAGCTTGTGTGTTTCAAAAAAGCGGAAGCCATATTCTAATAATTCTTGGCTAAAATCAGCACGTTCTTTTTCACTTTTGGCGCCAAGCATGACTGAAATTAATCGCATTTCATTGCGTTTTGACGATGAAACTAAACAGTACCCTGCAGATTCTGTATGCCCTGTTTTTACGCCATCTACGGTTTTGTCACGCCACAATAGTTTATTACGGTTGTACTGCTTAATACCGTTATAGCTGTATGATTTAATAGCATGTAGTTTGTAATGTTCTGGGAATTCAGTGATAACAGCGCGTGTTAATTTAACAATGTCCCGGGCAGTGGTGTAATGATTTTCATCAGGCCAGCCTGTCGAATTGGTAAAGTGGGTTGATTCCATGCCTAATTTTTTAGCCCAATCGTTCATTCTTGAAACAAAGGCGGCCTCATTGCCTGCTATGTGTTCTGCAAGTGCTACTGCGGCATCATTACCCGACATGATAATAAGCCCAGACAACATTCTTTTGAGTGGAACTTTTTTGCCTGCTTCAACAAACATGCGCGAGCCTTCCATCTTCCATGCTTTTTTACTGATCAGTACATTATCATCAAGACTTATGTTGCCGTTTTTGAGAGCATGATAAATAACATAGGCTGTCATTAGTTTGGTAATACTGGCAGGCTCTATGCGTTTATCTTGGTTCTTTGCTGCCAGCTCAACACCACTGTGAAAATCGACTAACAGATAGCTATCGGCGTTGAGGTCAGGTCCACTAGGAAATTCATCCGCCGCATAAAGTGGCGCTACCATAA
>Ga0256840_1003880_pt1 | contig 11656 bp, 13 predicted proteins | sample 355202metaG_FD_185969 | JGI IMG/M metagenome (GOLD analysis project Ga0256840, IMG submission 185969) | Hydrothermal vent microbial communities from Mid Atlantic Ridge, Atlantic Ocean - 355-202 | ecosystem: Environmental > Aquatic > Marine > Hydrothermal vents | place: Atlantic Ocean: Mid...
AATAAAGTATCTTCGTCCGTTTTGTATCTCCTGTTTGAACTTTTGCTCATAATCATTTAAATTATATGCTATTTCAGGGATTAAACAAAGCTCAGAACCGGATGTCAGATGAGAAACAAGAGCAAGATAGCCGCATTTGTTTCCCATTGTCTCAATTACAAAAGCTCTTTTAAAAGAAGATGCTGTATCTCTGATAGAGTCTATTGAAAATTTTATCATATTGAGGGCGGTATCTACTCCTAAACAGTAGTCTGTGCCTGAAATATCATTATCAATAGTAGAAGGAATTCCGCAAAACTTTATGCTATGCTCTTTATAAAACTGATGTAAACCACGAAAAGAACCATCTCCCCCAAGAACAATAAGCATCGTTACATGTAATGCATCCAGATTTTGTTTTGCTATTTTACGATACTCAGCCTGCATAAATCTTTTGCTTCTTGCACTTCCTATTTTTGTGCCTCCTCGATTAATAATGTTCGAAACATCACAGTAGCTTGCTTCTCGAATTTTATTGTCAATCAATCCTTCATATCCGTCATACACGAAGTAGGGTGTTAGATTATTTAGTAAACTGTATTCAACAAAACGCTTTAATGCAGGATTCATACCGGAGACATCTCCGCCGGAACAGAGTATGGCTATATTACGCTTCATTATTGTTTCCTTAAATTATTTTTTTAAGTTTACCATCTTCTAAACTCTATTTAGATAAAATAGCAGTAATATTTTAAATCAAGGCGTCAAATGAAAAAAAGAGCGTTAGTAAGTGTAAGTGATAAAAACGGTGTAGTCGATTTTTGTAAATCATTGGTGAAAAACGGATATGAGATTATTTCTACCGGTGGGACATATAGATTACTTAAAGAAAATGGTGTAGAAGCTATAGAGATTGATGAAGTGACAAAATTTCCCGAGTGTTTTGAAGGGCGTGTGAAAACTTTAAATCCTTATATTCACGGTGGGATTTTGCATCGTCGTGACAAACAATCACATTTGGACCAGGCAAAAGAGCTTGGCGTTGAAGCGATTGATTTGGTATGTGTGAATCTCTATCCTTTTAAAGCAACAATTGAGCGGACTGATGATTTTGATGATATTATAGAAAACATTGACATTGGCGGACCGGCAATGGTACGCTCAGCTGCGAAAAATTTTGATTCTGTACTTATTGTAACAGATGTAAATGATTATGATCTTGTCATAGATGCGATTGAAAATGAAAAAAACACAAAAGAGTTTCGTCGTGCTTTTATGATAAAAGCATATGAACACACTGCAGCATATGATTCTATGATTGCAAATTACATGAATGAGCGTTTTAACGAAGGTTTTGGTGAGAAGCAGTTTATCGTCGGAAACAAGGTAATGAACACGCGTTACGGGGAAAACCCTCATCAAAAAGGTGCACTGTATGAATTTGACAAGCACTTTTCAAATAATTTTAAAACACTCAAAGGTGAGGCAAGTTTTAACAATCTCAATGATTTAAACGGTGCGGTTAAAATTGCTGCTGCTTTTGGCAATGAAAATGCTGTGTGTATTTCAAAACACGGGAATCCATGTGGCTTTGCGATTAAAGATACATTATTAGAAGCTTATACCGAAGCACTCAAATGTGATCCGGTATCTGCTTTTGGCGGTGTTGTTGCCGTAAACGGTACAGTTGATAAAGCGCTTGCTGAGAAAATGAATGAGATTTTCATTGAAGTAATTATAGCAGGACGCATTACTGAAGAAGCACAAGAAGTTTTTGCTGCTAAAAAACGTATCAAACTTTTTGAAATGGGTAGCGATAAACTTGTACTTGCAAATGATGCAAAAGATTTTAAACACATTGACGGCGGATTTATTTTTCAGGATGCTGATAAAGTAAAAGATGATGAAGTGAAAAATGCAAAGCTTGTGAGTAAAAATGCTGCAACGGCAGAGGAGATGAAAGATCTTGAAATTGCCTACAAGGTAGCATCATTGACAAAATCTAACTGTGTGGTCTATGTGAAAAATTCCGCAATGGTTGCTGTCGGTATGGGGATGACAAGTCGTGTAGATGCTGCACAGTGTGCATTAAAAAAAGCAAAAGAGATGGGGCTTGATGTAACAGGTGCAGCACTTGCAAGTGAAGCATTTTTTCCTTTCCGTGATTCTATAGATGCAGCCGCGGCAGCAGGAGTAAAGAATGTGATAGAACCGGGTGGTTCTATTCGTGACGAAGAAATAATTGCAGCAGCTGATGAGTTTGGCATGAGTCTCTACTTCTCAGGTATCCGTCACTTCTTACACTAAAGATATCAAGGTTTCTTTACCTTGATTGACATACACTCAAGTAATATGATATAATTCCACTAACAATAATCTATTTATGATCAAATAATTTAGAAGGAATAAACATGAGTAAATCATTATACGAAACATTGGAAGTATCTCCAAATGCAAGTGAATCAGAAATAAAAAAAGCATACAGAAAATTAGCACGTAAATACCATCCGGATGTCAATAAAGACCCGAGTGCGGAAGAAAAATTTAAAGAAATAAATGCAGCCTATGAAGTGCTGAGTGACAAAGAGAAAAAAGCACAGTATGACCAGTATGGTGATGCAATGTTCGGTGGTCAGAATTTTCATGATTTTTCTCAAAGTCAGGGTGGAAATGTCGACCTTGATGAAATATTACGTCAAATGTTCTCAGGTGGCGGCGGCGGATTTGGCGGCTTTAGCGGGGCAGGAGGCGGAGCCTCCGGTTTTAGCAGTTCCGGATTTGGGGGAGGGCAACGCTACCAAGAACCAAATCTTGATATAGAAGCAAATGTTACCATTCCGTTTGCTGTAGCAATTTTAGGCGGTTCACACTCTGTTTCAGTAAACGGTGAACGATTTGACATTAAAATTCCTGCCGGTGTAAAAGACGGTGAGAGAATGCGCGTCAAAGGCAAAGGACATGCACAAAACGGCAGAGTAGGAGATTTGTTCTTACGCATACATGTAGCACCGAGTCCAGAGTATGAAAGAGAAGGCGATGATTTAGTAAAAACAATTAATGTTCCTTTATATGCAGCGCTCTTTGGTGATAAAATATCTGTGCAGACTCTTGAAAAAGAGATTAAACTCAAAATACCGCAAAATACAAAAAACGGACAGAGATTCCGTGTCAAAGGTATGGGTGCTATGAATCGTAAAACAAAACAAAGAGGCGATTTATACTTAAAAGCAAATATTGTATTGCCTAAAGTTGAAGAGCTGGATCCTGAATTGGTAGAAATTATGAAAGAAAAATTACCAAAAACAGTATAAAAGGAGGGTATTACTATGCACCATTATGATGAACCGGTTTACTTAATAAGCATTGTTGCAAAAATATTAGATATACACCCTCAGACTCTACGACAGTATGAGAGGGAAAATTTAATAAATCCATCTCGTTCAGATGGGAGAATAAGGCTCTACTCGCAACGGGATATTGATAAAATTAAATTAATTTTGCGATTAACACGTGAATTGGGTGTGAACCTGGCCGGTGTGGATATTATTCTTAATTTGAAAGAAACAATCGATGCAATGGAAAAAGAGATAGCAGAACTTCGTCACGAAGTTGAAGTAGCTAAAAATGCACATTCTGTTGCTCCTGAAAAGTCACTTGTTACGAAAAAAAGTTTATATGAGATGATAGTTTTTAAAGAGTAGAATTATATTACTCTTTAAGTCTTTGTATATTGGCACCGACTTGGTAAAGTTTTTTCTCAAGTGAGTCATATCCGCGATCCAAGTGGTAGATTCGGTGCACATGTGTCTCTCCTGTTGCAACAAGTGCAGCAAGAACCAATGCGCTTGATGCACGTAAGTCCGTTGCCATTACATCAGTTCCGCATAAGTTACTTTTTCCGCTCACTGTTGCTATATGACCGTTTAGTGTTATATCTGCACCCATACGCTGTAATTCACTGACATGCATAAATCTGTTTTCAAAAAGCCGCTCTTCTATAATGGAAACACCGTCGGCCTGTGTCGCAAGTGCCAAAAACTGTGCCTGCATATCTGTTGGAAATGCAGGATATTCCTGTGTAACAATTTTAACAGGTTTGATATGTGAGGCAGGGTGAATTGTAATTGTAGTATCTGTAAGAGTAAAAGTACTGCCCATCTCTTCGAGTTTGGACAAAACTGCTCCCAAATGTTTCGGCTCAACATTTGTAAGTGTGAGTTCTGATTTTGTAATGGCTCCCGCACAAAGATATGTTCCGGCCTCTATCCTGTCCGGAATGATAGAAAACCCATCGATATTGAGTAATTCTCCATCGGTGCCCTGTATTTCTAGTATTGCTGTGCCAATGCCGTTTATTTTTACACCACTGGCATTGAGCACTTCGCATAACTGTACAACTTCAGGTTCTCTGGCTGCATTTGTAATCGTTGTTACTCCTTTGGCAAGGGCGGCAGCCATAACAATATTTGCAGTACCCGTAACTGTTACTTTGTCAAAAATTATTTCACATCCATGCAAACCATTTGGTGTTCTTGCTTCAATGTAGCCTGCTTTGATAGCTATTTGTGCACCCATTTGTTCAAGGGCTTTAAGATGCAGATCAATTGGGCGCTGTCCGATTGCACACCCTCCTGGCAAAGAGACTTCACAATGCCCAAAACGTGCTAAAATCGGTCCCAAAACCAGGATAGAAGCACGCATGGTTTTTACTATATCATAAGTAGCTTTTGTTTCGTGCAGATTGAGAGTATTGACAACAACGCTGTCTTGGGAAAATTCACAGGTAGCACCAAGATTTGACAACAGTTTTAAAAGTGTTTTTATATCTACAACCTGTGGCAAATTTTTCATATGTACACTGTTTTTGGCAAGTATGCACATTGCAATAAGAGGCAAAGATGCATTTTTCGCACCTGAGATATTTATAGTACCTTCTAGTGAAGCACCATTTTTTATTTTTAAATAATCCATAGGTCTCTTTATATATTTTATAATTTTTGTTATTAGCATTATATCTAATTAATATGATTAATTAAACAGTTTATTTTTGATATACTTAATTTTTTAAAGGATTTACAGATGAGTTCCGCATTAGACAGATTGAAACATTTAACAAATAGAATTTCCGGTTATGAGACGGCGAGAAAGCAAAATTTAAAAATATTACAAAAGCTGTTTGGGGAGTTGGATATAGATAAGAAAGTAGCACAATTTGAAGATTTATTTCATTTTAAAGCTGTGAACCTTTCGGGTGTATCGCTGAATGAAGAGGATCTTGGTAAAATTAAGAAAGGAAAATATTTACAGATTTTAGCAATTCATTATGACAAAAATGCAATAAAAAAAAGTAAAAATATCTCTTTGGCTTATTTTGGAAGAGTTGAGAATGTTGCGAATGAACTCAAAGAAAAAGTAGTAGAGTTTGTCATTCGCTACAGGTTTGAAAAAAGTTTTATGACACTTGAACATTATCATGACATGCTAAATACGTTCGGGCAGGAGAATGAGTAGATTCTATCTTTTTATATGGTTGCAATGGGCAGTAAAACTGACATTATATACTACGCTGCTGACTTTTTTTATTGCACTATTTATTACTTTCGTTTTATATATAAACCAAGGAGCCGAAGCATTAAACAGTGAAATAAAAATGGCACTTTTGACTATATTTAAATTCTGGTTTATGGTTTCATGGAACTTTGCGCTTTTGATTATTTTGTTTAGAAGTCTGAAATATATTTTTAATAAATGCATAAAAGGATATATGTTTGTCCTGTTGAGTTGTCCAAAAGAAGAGACTCATGAAGAAACAGGAGAAATTATAGATGAGATTGGATATGGTGATTTATTGAAAGTATGGCGAAAATGGTTTATGCTGATGATATGGATTGTTGCAGGAGAAATGATTGTGGCACTTATTGTTATGAAGCTTTTTAGCTCATATGAGAGTGTGTTTACCTGGTTTAATATGTACGTTCTGCATATATTTATCTTAATTGCCGGTTTTTTTTCTTTCATTGTACTCAGTGTAAAATGTAAAAAAGTCCAGGTAAAAAAATGTTAATTTTTACAGATGTGCAGACTACAGGGATTGAAACAGACGATGTTGTCTGCTCGGTTGCAGCATTAGAAGATGAAAAGGTGTTTTATGAACTTATAAACGAAGGAAAAAAAATACCGCCATCAGCTTCAAGTATCCATCATATTACAAATGAAATGATTAAAGACAAAAAACCTTTTAAAATGACGCAAGTATATGAAATACTACAAAAAAGCAATACTTTTGAAAATACTTTAATTGCACATAATGTACAATTCGATTTGAAAATATTTGCTGTTTCCGGTTTGCAATGGCAAGGGGATGTAATAGATACATTAAAAGTTACAAAACATCTTATCAAAGAGTGTGAACAGTTTTCATTACAGTTTTTACGCTATGAACTCAAGCTGTACAGACAAGAGGATGCACTTAAGCAAAAGTATGGAATTAAAGATGCTTTATGCTCCAATAATGCACTCAATGATGTATTTGTAACAAAATTACTGTTTGAATATTTGCTTGAGTACGCAACAGTAGAAAAGATGAAAGAATTAAGTTTTCAAAAAGTGCTATTAGAGAAGTTTCCATTTGGAAAATATATGGGAAAATATATAGAAGAGATAGTCCAGTATGATATTAATTATGTGAACTGGATGTTGTGTCTGGAAGATTTAGATGAAGATTTAAAGTACTCGCTTGAGTATTATTTGAGAGGATAGTTTTATGAAAATAGCTGTTGAATGCCAGTCTCCGCTTTTGCAAAAGTCATTAGAGCTTTTTTTGGCAAAGTATTTAAGTTCATCAAAAAAGAGTGACATAATTATTCGTGATGAAGAGTGTTTGAATGAGAGTCGATGTTTTTATATTTCAACAAAAGAAGGAGCAGATTTATTGAAACCTTTTTCAAAGTCACAGCTCATTCTGGCCTTGGAAAAAAAATATAATGAACTCTATCCTGAGAGTACAAATGCTCAGTCTGAAGATGAGAGCACAAATGAGAGAATGAACTTTGAAGTATTGGAAAAAAGAATTGAGTTATTAACAAAAGAGTATCAGGAAAATATTTTAAGAGCGGTGAAAGCATTTTATGAAAAGTAAACAACTGAGCAAGAAAATAATTGCAGGAAAATATAAAGGGAAAAAACTTTTGCTCCCGTCAAAAGTCACTACACGAAGTTCCAAGTCTATAGTTTTGGAATCTTTTTTTAATACTTTACAGTTTGAGATAATTGATGCAAACTTTGTTGAAGTTTTTTCAGGGAGTGGGTCAATAGGTCTTGAAGCACTAAGCCGTGGTGCAAAAAAGATATATTTTATGGAAAAAGACAAAGAAGCATTAAAAACACTTCAAAAAAATATCTCTCAAACAGATCCTGATGCCTGTGAAGTGTTTGCCGGAGACAGTTTTGAAAATATTCAGTCAGTTCTCTCAAGACTGAAAAAGTCGAATGAAGATGCATTCTTTTACATTGATCCTCCATTCAGTATCCGTAAGGGCATGGAAGAGATCTATGAAAAAACTATGCAACTTATAGAAAAACTACCTGCCTTACATGTAAAGATGATTATTGTAGAACATATGAGTGGACTAAAGATCCCTGAATTCCTGGGCATATACAAGGTACAAAAATCAAAAAAATTTGGTAATACTACGTTAACATACCTCAGAGACAAGAATATGGAATAAAATTTGCTGGTTCATCTTTACATGTAAGGATCGCCAATGAAATTTATTTTACTGTTTATACTTTTTTTCTCTACTCTTTATGCAACAAAGATATCGGATGTGTCAAATATTGTAGGCGTAAGAGACAATCAGGTTATAGGCTATTCTCTTGTCGTCGGATTGAAAAAAACCGGAGACGGGACTACCTCAAGATTTACTCTTCAATCAATCTCTAATATGCTTCGTGCGATGAATATAAATATGGATCCAATTGACATCATGTCAAAAAATGTTGCTGCTGTTGTGGTAACTGCTACCATGAAACCTTTTGCAAGACAGGGTGATAAACTGGATGTGACAGTTTCTTCTATAGGAGACTCAAAATCTTTAGAAGGTGGCACACTTTTAATGACACCTTTAAAAGGGGTTGACGGGAAGATTTATGCTTTGGCACAAGGAGCCATTAGTATAGGTGGACTGAACACAAGAGGTGCAGGAAATGCGTCACACCCTACTACAGGAATTGTTTTTAACGGAGGGATAATTGAAAGAGAAATCAATATTGACCTGTTTCATCAAAAATATGCAACATTATCCCTTAAAGAATCAGGATTCAAGAATGCTGTTGGAATTCAAAAGGCCATTAATGATTATTATCATACACAGTTAGCAATAGCTATGGACTCAAGAAGTATAAAACTGAAATGTCCGCAAAATCGTTCTATGATAGAGTTTTTGGCTGAGGTTCAAGAGATTGATATGGATTATCACCCAAAAGATAAAATTATCATAAACGAAAGAACAGGAACAATAGTTGCTGGAATAAATATAGAACTCAAACCGGTAGTTTTAACACACGGAGACATTACTATCAAAATTGTTGAACAGAAAAAGCTTTCAAAGCCTGCAGGTTCAATGAGTGTTGACAAGAATCTGGTTATCGGTTTGAACGAAAATGAAGTCTATACAAAAGAGGGAACAACAACAGTGGCAAATCTTGTAAGATCTTTGCAAAAACTCGGAGCTTCTCCAAAAGATATTATATCTATTCTTGAAGCGATGAAAAGTGCGGGCAGTATTTCTGCAGAATTGAAGGTGATATGATGAGTTACGGAATGAATGCTGTCAATGCCCAGGCACAAATGGCTACAGCGAATAAAGCGATACCGAAGATTGATGAAAAGGCACAGGATAAAGCTTTGAGGGAGCAGACAGATGCTTTTGAAGCCGTTATAGTAAAAATGCTGATGGATAATGCGATGAAAGATGACAAAAATCTTTTTTCGTCACAAAATGATCCGGGAGATAAAATATATAAATCAATGTACAGAGATGAGCTTTCTAAAGCAAGTGCCGGAAGTTTTGGATTTTCGCAAATGCTTTATGATTATTTATCTCAAAAGAATTCGTAAAATTAGCTTAATAAGTTCTGGTGATTGTCGATATAACTGTAGAGATAAAAACCTAACTAATTAAACTAAAGGATGAATTATGATTTCAAATGTAAATAATTCAATGATAGGAAGTACTTATACAAATAATGTAACTTCAAACACACAAAAAAAAGAGAATGCTTCAGTAACTGCTGTGCAAAACAAAAGCAGCAAAGTCGAACAACTCAAAGAGTCTATAGACTCAGGACAATACAAAGTAGATTTGTCTGCATTATCTAAAAAAATGGCAGATGAGTTACTTTAGAAATAAACTAACAGGAGAATGGCATGTTGAGTCATCATTTGCAGAGTGCTTTACAGGATTTAGAAGATTTAATTTCAATAACAAAATCAGATATTGAAGATATTAAAAAAGCACAACATGATAATCAGTTTGCAAGGCTTTCTATAAAAGAAGAGAAGTTAAAAAGTTTTGAAACAAAAAAAGCGATGATAGATTATGAAATTTTTTCTCTTGTAAGATTACATCCAAATGTTGAAATGGTTGCATTACTAGACGAGGCACAACATAAATTACTTGATGATTTAAAAAAGAGTTTAGCAGAATTAAGAGAAGTTAATAAACAATATGCAAAATTAGTAGCTGTTGTCAGTAATTTATATAATACTTTTTTAGAACGACTTGTTCCTACTGAAATGCAGGGATATAAAAAAGTTGCATCGAAGAACTCGGCAATACTAGAAGTGAGAGTATAAAATGGCTTCTCTTTTTGATACACTCAATATTGGTTACAGCGGATTAAGTGTTGCACAAGTTGGTATTAATGTAACAGGTAATAATATAGCAAATGCGGAAAATGAGGGTTATACCCGTCAAAGAGTAGTGACGTCTGCAAAAGACCCTCTTATAACGAGCGCAGGGAATGTTGGAAATGGTGCAGAAATACAGGATATTGAAAGAATATTTGATAATTTTGTGTTTGATAGGTATAATAGTGTTTCTGCGGATAAAGAATATAGTGATTATGAGAGACAGACACTTGAAACACTTTCAACTTATTTTCCTGAAATAGATGGTGTCGGAATCAAATCGGATTTATCCGAATACTACAATATGTGGCAAACTTTTGCTGATAATCCAGATAATGATGCAATAAAAGTTGCTTTGGCAAAACAAACAGAAACATTAACTGAAAATATAACGCAAACACAAAATAAGGTCTTGGATTCACAAATGCAGGTAAATGAACAGCTTAAAGTAGATATTGATGAAGTTAATAGATTGGCAAAACAGTTGGCAGAGCTTAATAAATCCATTGATGTTGCTGAAGCAGGTGGTGGGTACACTGCAAATGATTTACGAGACCAAAGAAATGTAATAGAAAGAAGTTTGTCTAGACTAATAGGTGCTGAGGTAAATCAAGGACAATTAGAATCAAATATTCAAATAGATTCCAACTCAAATACAAGCACTGGAAGTTATACACTCAGTGTTAATGGTTTTAATCTTGTTGACGGCAGTACGTATCATCCTTTAAAAATTGAAAAAGGCAATAATCCCTCTGGTTTTTATGAACTCTCTTATGAAAGACAAGATGGTACATTGATTCCTATGGAAGAGGAAATAAATGGTGGAAGAGTAGGTGCTGCACTTGATTTGAGAGGTCGTTCAATTGATACAACAAGTGGAATGCCTACAGATGGGATATTACAGACTACTGCTTCAGATCTTGATGCCTTTGCCAAAGGACTTATAGAATCAACAAATAATCTGTATGCAAAAAGTGCAAGAACGAGAATGGAGTCGAATAATATTAATCTTAATGATGCAACTCCTTTGGTAAATTCCCCTTTGAATATCAATACAGGCTCTTTTGATACAGTAATATATGATGTAGATGGCAATGAAGTTGCAAGAAGAACGATAAATATTGATACTGCGACTTCCATGTCAGGTGTCAGTGGTTCTAACTCGATTGAGGGGCAAATTCTCGTAACTAAAGATGACAATGGTGATGGAAATGCCAATAATGATATAGATGATTACATTGTTTTCAATTATACACCGAATGCAAGCGGTGATACAAAACTTGAGCTCAGCATGAATGCAGCAGCTAGTGCGCAGGGGTATACTTTTGCAATTGTTGACAACTTTCCTGATGATACTTTTGCTTCGGGCACAAACTTTGCAGGCGCTATAGGGCTTGGTTCTATTTTTTCAGGAACCAATGCAAGAGATATTCGTTTAAATGAACAATATAAAACGAATCCAACAGAATTACAAGCAGGATATTCTGCAAATGCAGGGGATAATAATGTTGCACTAGATATGGTGCAACAACAATTTGAATCATACAGATTTCAAGTGGGTAGTGAGCAATACGATACAACACTGTATGGAATGTTTGATGTTACAAGCACTTATGTCGGTATATCTACAAATGCAGCAATATCGAGAAATGAAACTGTTTCAACACAATTTAATGCTACAGAAATGGAATATTTTTCTGTCTCAAAGGTAAGCATCGATGAAGAGATGACCAATCTCATCAAGTATCAAAATTCCTATAGTGCTGC
>Ga0256840_1003881_pt1 | contig 11656 bp, 9 predicted proteins | sample 355202metaG_FD_185969 | JGI IMG/M metagenome (GOLD analysis project Ga0256840, IMG submission 185969) | Hydrothermal vent microbial communities from Mid Atlantic Ridge, Atlantic Ocean - 355-202 | ecosystem: Environmental > Aquatic > Marine > Hydrothermal vents | place: Atlantic Ocean: Mid...
GCCAAGTTTTTCTGTGGTTTCGCCATCAATCCCCTCATTCCGCCAAGCTGACGAATCTGCTCTCTCGATCCCCTTGCACCAGAGTGCATCATCATATATATTGAGTTAAAGCCTTGGTCATCTTCTTCCAATTGCTTCATCAACGTTGCCGTTAACTGCGAATTGATTCTAGTCCAAATATCAATAACCTGATTATAACGTTCGTTGTCTGTGATAAGACCCATCAAGTAATTATTCCAAACTGCTTCTACTTCGGTTTTCGCTTGCGCTACAAGTTTCTCTTTTTCCTTTGGCACATTTACATCACCAATACCCATTGACAAACCACCTTTGTAAGCAGACTGAAATCCTAAAGTTTTAATATCATCTAAGAAATCTGCCGTTTTAGCGTTCCCTACTAATTTATATATTCTAGCAATAATTTTCTGAAGTTTTTTCTTAGAAAGTAACTCATCTACATACCCTACTTCCTCAGGTACAAATTCGTTAAAAATAACCCTTCCTGCAACAGTTTCAACTAGTTGAGTTTCCAATGTACCCTCTTCCGTTCTGACTTTTACTTTCACCTTAATATGTGCATGCGTAGATAGCATACCTTCATTAATGGCTATTACAACCTCATCCGGTCCGTAGAAAGTCATTCCCTCTCCTTTGACAGGATGCTTTTTAGTTCCTTTTCTTCCCTTGGTTACATAGTATAGTCCCAAAACCATATCCTGAGATGGTACCGTAATAGGCTCACCATTTGCAGGGTTAAGTATGTTATGAGATGACAACATCAATGTAGATGCTTCCATAATCGCTTCATGACCCAACGGTACGTGAACCGCCATTTGATCCCCATCAAAATCCGCATTAAATGCCGTACATACCAATGGGTGAAGTTGAATCGCTTTCCCTTCAATCAATTTCGGTTGGAAAGCTTGGATACCCAACCTGTGTAGTGTAGGCGCTCTGTTTAGTAAAACAGGATGTCCTTTCAATACATTTTCAAGAATATCCCAAACCACAGGGTCTTTTCTGTCAACAATTTTCTTTGCAGATTTCACTGTCTTGACAATCCCTCTTTCAATTAATTTTCTTATGATAAAAGGCTTGAACAATTCAGCTGCCATGTTTTTAGGAATACCACATTCATGAAGCCTTAATTCTGGTCCTACTACAATTACAGAACGTCCAGAATAATCAACCCTTTTTCCTAATAAGTTTTGACGGAATCTACCTTGCTTACCTTTCAGCATATCACTCAAAGACTTCAGCGCTCTGTTTCCATCTGCTCTTACTGCATTAATTTTTCTTGAATTATCGAATAAAGAATCAACCGCTTCTTGCAGCATCCTCTTTTCATTTCTTAGAATTACTTCAGGTGCTTTGATATCCATTAACCTTTTCAAACGGTTATTTCTGATAATCACCCTTCTGTATAAATCATTCAAATCAGAAGTAGCAAACCTACCACCGTCTAGCGGCACTAATGGTCTAAGCTCAGGTGGAATAACTGGCACCATTTTGATAATCATCCACTCAGGTCTGTTCTCAATGGTCTTCCTTGATTCTCTGAAAGCTTCTACTACTTTCAATCTTTTCAAAGCTTCTGCTCTTCTCTGCTGAGATGTGTCAGTTGCTGCTTGGTCTCTTAAAGCATAAGAAAGTTCGTCTAATTGAACCCTCGACAATAGCATTTCGATTGCTTCCGCTCCCATCTTTGCGATGAATTTCTCAGGATCCTCGTTAGGCAATAATTGGTTTTCTCTTGGTAATTTATCAAGTATATCTAAATACTCATCTTCTGTGAGAAAATCCAATCTATTAATATCATCTTCTTCCTTGATACCAGGCTGAATAACGATATATCTTTCGTAATATATAATCTGATCTAGCTTTTTAGTTGGCAGGCCAAGCAAATATCCTATTTTATTAGGCAAAGACTTGAAGTACCAAATATGTGCTACAGGAACCACCAATTCGATGTGTCCCATGCGCTCTCTTCTCACCTTTTTCTCAGTGACCTCAACACCACATCTATCGCAGATAATACCTTTATATCTGATTCTCTTATATTTTCCACAATGGCATTCCCAGTCCTTTACAGGCCCGAAAATACGTTCGCAGAAAAGCCCTCCCATTTCAGGCTTATAGGTTCTATAGTTTATTGTTTCAGGTTGCGTTACTTCTCCATTTGAGTCTTCCAGAATTGACTCAGGAGATGCTAAACTGATTGTGATTTTTGAAAATTCACTATTACTCTTTTTGTTATTTCTGAACGCCATATTTTTTTAATATCTATTATTAACAAATAATATTAACTCATTGTGATTGCCAATGCCAATCCTTTTAATTCATGTACCAATACATTGAACGACTCAGGTAAATTTGGTTTCGGCATATTGTCTCCTTTAACAATCGCTTCGTAAGCTTTTGCTCTACCCACTACATCATCAGATTTAATGGTTAGTATTTCTTGGAGTACATGTGAAGCACCAAATGCTTCCACCGCCCATACTTCCATTTCACCAAATCGCTGACCACCAAATTGTGCTTTACCACCAAGCGGCTGTTGTGTAATTAGTGAATATGGTCCAATAGACCTTGCGTGCATCTTATCATCTACTAAGTGACCTAGTTTCAGCATGTAAATAATTCCAACAGTTACCGGTTGGTCAAATTTCTTACCTGTGAAACCATCGTAAAGATATGTTCTACCGAATGGAGGTAATTTAGCTTCTTTCAATTCTGCTTCTACTTCATCAACAGATGCGCCATCAAAAATCGGTGTCGCATACTTTCTGCCCAATTTCTCTCCAGCCCATCCTAATACTGTTTCGTATAGTTGTCCCAAGTTCATCCTTGAGGGCACACCTAATGGATTCAATACAATATCAACAGGCGTTCCATCTTCTAAGAATGGCATATCTTCCTCTCTTACAATCTTAGCGACCACCCCTTTGTTACCGTGACGGCCCGCCATTTTATCACCTACTTTTAGTTTACGCTTTTTAGCAATATAAACTTTGGCAAGCTGAACAATTCCTGTTGGCAATTCATCACCAACTTCTAATGTAAATCGTTCTTTTTTGAATCTGCCGGTAATTTCGTAACGCTTCTGCTTGTAATTTCTAATTAGTTCAGAAATTAATTCGTTGGTTTTGTCATCCTCAACCCAGTCCCCTAATACTAAATCACCAATAAAATTAACTTCCTCAGGAACATTATAGTTACTCTCATCTCTGTAAATGTTATTTTCAGGGAAAAGATTTGATTCGATGTTAGCAGCAGAAAATTTCACTCCTTTTTTCATCACTACATCACCATACTTATGTTTTACTCCTTTACTTACTTTCTTTTCAAGCAGTGTCGCCAATTTAGAAATTATTATTTCTCGTAAAGCAATCAAGTCACTTGCATACTTTGTCTTAAGTAATACAACTTCTTTCTTAGATCTTGCTCTAAGTTCTTTGTCTTTCTTAGGTCTTGAAAATAATTTAGTATCAATCACAACCCCTTTCAACGAAGGTTTAGCTTTCAACGATGCATCTTTCACATCACCAGCTTTATCGCCGAAGATTGCTCGCAATAATTTTTCTTCAGGAGTCGGGTCTGTCTCACCTTTTGGTGTGATTTTACCAATTAAAATATCTCCTTCTTTTATCTCAGCACCAACTCTAATAATTCCATGCTCATCAAGGTTTTTAACAGCCTCTTCACTCACATTCGGAATTTCAGACGTTAGTTCTTCCTCTCCTCGTTTGGTATCTCTTACTTCAAGACTAAACTCGTCAATATGTATTGAAGTGAAAATATCATTTCTTACTACTCTTTCAGAAATTACAATCGCATCTTCAAAGTTATATCCTTGCCACGGCATAAATGCCACTTTCATATTTCTACCCAATGCCAACTCGCCACCTTTGGTAGCAAATCCTTCACAAAGTGGCTGTCCAGCAGAAACCTTATCCCCTAAAGCGACAATCGGCTTCAAGTTAACGCAAGTGTCTTGGTTTGTTCTCCTAAATTTTATTAAATCGTATGCTTTAAATTCATCATTAAAACTAACTATTCTTTGGTCGTCACTAAGATCATACTTAATCGTAATCTTAGTAGCATCTACATAATCAACGACACCAGTACCTTCTGCTATCACCAAAGATCTAGAATCCAAAGCTACTCTTTTCTCCAATCCAGTACCTACTATAGGCGCTTCAGGTAGAAGCAATGGCACTGCTTGACGTTGCATGTTTGACCCCATCAAAGCCCTGTTCGCATCATCATGCTCTAGGAAAGGAATCATTGACGCCGCCACAGATACAATCTGATTTGGCGCAACATCCATAAATGATACTTCCTCTGGCGCAACAATCGGGAAATCTCCTTCAAATCGTGCCTTAATTTTATCATTCAGATATACACCCTTATCAGATATTGGTGCATTTGCCTGTGCAATATTATGCGTATCTTCTTCTTCTGCCGTTAGGTAAACTACGTTACCGGTCATCTCCACTTTACCTTTATTCACTTTACGATAAGGTGTCTCAATGAATCCCATGCCATTTACCCTAGCATGCACACTCAAAGAAGAAATCAAACCAATGTTTGGTCCTTCAGGTGTTTCAATGGTACAAAGCCTTCCATAATGTGTGTAATGCACATCTCTTACTTCAAAACCCGCTCTTTCTCTAGAAAGACCTCCCGGTCCAAGTGCAGACATACGTCTTTTATGTGTCACCTCAGCCAATGGATTTGTTTGATCCATAAATTGAGATAATTGATTGGTACCAAAGAATGAGTTGATAACCGATGACAATGTTCTTGCATTAATCAAATCGACTGGTTTAAAGTCTTCATTGTCACGCACATTCATTCTTTCCTTAATGGTTCTAGCCATTCTAGAAAGTCCCACACCAAATTGGTTATACAGCTGTTCACCAACTGTTCTTACCCTTCTATTACTCAAGTGATCGATATCATCAACCACCGCTTTTGAGTTACTCAACCCAATCAAATATTTTACGATAGAAATAATATCACCTTTGGTCAATACTCTGGTTTCAAAACCAGTATCACTACCTAATTTTTTATTAATTCTGTATCGGCCTACTTCACCAAGGTCATAACGTCTATCACTAAAAAATAGGTTATTAATAATGTCCCGTGCAGTCTGCTCATCCGGTGCTTCTGTATTTCTTAGTTGTCTATAGATTTGCTCAACCGCCTCTTTTTCAGAATTTGAATTATCTTTTTGAAGCGTGTTATATACGATAGTGAAATCTGCAATGTTAATATCTTCTCTGTGAACAATCACCGATTTAACATTTGCTTCAAGAATCAAATCAATGTCTTCTTGTGTCAATTCAGAATCTCTTTCTAAAAGTACTTCATGCCTGTCAATAGAAACTACCTCTCCAGTATCCTCATCCACAAAATCCTCAGTCCAAGTACGTAGCACTCTTGCAGCTAGGTTTCTTCCAATTGCCTTTTTCAAGTCCTTCTTAGTCCCTTGAACCTCTTCAGACAATCCGAACAAATCTAAAATATCTTTATCTGTTCCATAACCAATTGCTCTTAACAATGTAGTTACTGGAAATTTCTTTTTCCTATCAATGTAGGCATACATCACATTGTTCACATCAGTAGCAAACTCGATCCATGATCCTCTGAAAGGTATAATTCTTGCTGAATAAAGCTTTGTACCGTTGGTATGCTTACTCTGGGCAAAAAATACACCCGGAGATCTGTGCAATTGAGAAACGATTACTCGTTCCGCTCCATTGACTACAAATGAACCTTTTTTAGTCATGTATGGGATATTTCCCAAAAACACTTCTTGCTCAATTGTCTCAAACTCTTCATGATCTTCATCATTACACAAGAGTCTCAACTTTGCTTTCAAAGGCACTGAATAGGTAAGTCCCCTATCTATACACTCATCTACTGAGTATTTAGGAGGATCGACCATATAGTCAATAAACTCTAAAACAAAATTTTCTCGTGAATCCGAGATTGGAAAATTTTCAGAAAAAACTTTAAAAATCCCTTCTTGCGTTCTTTTTTGCGCTGGGGTTTCTAATTGAAAAAAGTCTTTAAATGATTGTAATTGTATATCAAGGAAATCAGGATAATCTTTTACCCTTTTGATACTAGCGAAACTGATTCTTTCAGATTTATTTTTTTTAGCCAAAGCCCTACTATTTAAGTTGTAATCTTTTACCGACAAATTTTAGAAAACGCTCTTGAAATTTTTACTAGAAAAATCTACTGAACGTGAAATGCATACAAACAGGAAAAGACCCCTATCACAATTGCTTGCGATGGGGTCTATTATTGTTAGCCGTTTATAGTATAAACGACCAAGTCTTATTTAAGCTCTACTTCAGCTCCTGCCTCTTCTAATTGCTTTTTAAGTGCCTCAGCCTCGTCTTTAGCAACACCTTCTTTGATTGCTTTTGGTGCAGCATCAACAAGTTCTTTAGCATCTTTCAATCCTAGACCTGTCAATTCTTTTACCAATTTAACGATTGCCAATTTAGCACCACCCGGAGATTTCAAGACAACATCAAATTCTGATTTTTCTTCAGCCTCGTCTCCGCCACCACCACCAGCTACCATTACTGGCGCTGCAGCTGCAGCAGGCTCAATTCCGTGAGTCTCTTTCAAGTACTCAGCTAATTCATTTACTTCTTTTACAGTTAATCCTACTAGTTCATCACCTAGTTTATTTACGTCTGCCATTTTATTATTAGTTTATTATGTTCTTAATTAATTTTCTCTTTCTGATAAGGTCTTAACAAGTCCTGCCAATGTATTTTTTCCGCTTTGTAGGGCTGAAATAACGTTTTTGGCTGGAGATTGTAGCAATCCAATGATTTCACCAATAAGCTCATCTTTAGATTTAAGGTCACTTAACATACTTAAGTGCTCTTCTCCAATGTAAACATCAGAATCTACAGCTGCCGCTTTTAATAATGGTTTTTCACTCGCTTGCTTCTTTCTAAAATCTTTAATCACTTTTGCAGGAGTATTTGCTGCTTCTTCAGAAAAGATAATTCCTGAAAATCCTTTCAAGACATCGTTTAGTTCTGAATAATCATGCGCCACATTTTCAAGTGCCTTTTTGATTAAGGTATTTTTATACACCCTATATTCAACGCCACCTTCAAAGCATGTTCTTCTAAAAGCATTTACCTGCGCCACAGTTAATCCTGAGGCATCAGTGATATAGAAATTTTTGTTTGCTTTAAGCTTATCAGTAATTTCGGATATTATATTTACTTTTTCTTCTCTAGTCATAACTATAATCCCTCTATACTTGATTGATCTATTCTAATTCCTGGACTCATTGTACTCGAAAGCGTAATGCTTTTGAAATACGTGCCTTTAGCTGAAGAAGGTTTTAGTTTTGAGATTGTTTGGATTATTTCATTCGCATTGTCAAAAATCTTTTGAGCATCAAAAGACGATTTTGCAACACTTGTATGAATGATTCCAAATTTATCAACCTTAAAATCTATTTTACCACTCTTCACCTCACCTACAGCTTTACCGACATTCAGTGTCACAGTTCCTGACTTAGGGTTAGGCATCAAACCTCTTGGTCCTAGTACTCTACCCAGCCGTCCGACTTTCGCCATGACTGTTGGCATGGTGATAATTACATCAACATCTGTCCATCCTCCTTCTATCTTCTTGATGTATTCATCCAAACCTACATAGTCTGCGCCAGCTTCTTTCGCTTCTTCTTCCTTGTCAGGAGTACAAAGCACCAAAACTTTCAAGTCTTTTCCTGTACCATGAGGAAGTGCAACTACACCCCTCACCATTTGATCCGCTTTACGTGGATCAACACCTAATCGAATATCAATATCGACAGAAGCATCAAATTTTGTAAAAGTAATTTCCTTTACAAGCTTAGAAGCTTCTTCTAGCGAATATTCTTGCGTAGCATCAACTTTGTCTGCTATCGCTTTTTGATTTTTCGTTAATTTAGCCATCTCTATAATTTAATTAGCCCAAGGAGCTTTACCTGAAACTTTTAACCCCATGCTTCTAGCAGTACCTGCTACCATTTTCATAGCAGATTCTATTTTGAATGCATTTAAATCAGGCATTTTAGTTTCAGCAATTTGCTTCACTTGATCCCATGTTACTTTTCCTACTTTAATTCTATTTGACTCAGCAGAACCACTTTTTAGTTTTGCTGCTTCTAATAAAAGAACGGCTGCTGGAGGAGTTTTTATTACAAAATCAAACGACTTGTCTAAATAAATTGTAACTAAAACCGGCAATAATTGCCCTTGTTTATCTTGAGTCCTAGCATTAAACTGCTTACAGAACTCCATGATATTAAGCCCCTTGCTACCTAAAGCAGGACCAACAGGAGGAGACGGATTTGCTACACCGCCTCTAATTTGTAATTTCAGATAACCACTTATTTCTTTGGCCATTTTTAATCAATTTTTTCTACCTGCATATAATTTAACTCTACCGGAGTATTTCGCCCAAAAATCTTAACCATAACATTAAGTTTTTTACGTTCTTCGAAAACCTCCTCAATCATTCCTGTAAAACCGCTGAATGGGCCGTCCATTACTTTGACTTCCTCTCCAACAATATATGGTGAATCAAGTGTTTCTTCAAATTCTTCTACGTCACCAACTCGTCCTAAGATTCTGTTGATTTCTGACTCCCTCAATGGGACGGGGGTTTTGGAAGCCCCCCCGGAATTTGATCCTAAAAACCCGATAATACCAGGAATACTCGTAATAAGATGAGCTGCTTCACCATGTGTCAAATCAGCGGAGACTATCATATAGCCAGGGAAAAAGTTTCGTTCACGAACTCGTTTTTTTCCTTGGCGCATTTCATAGACTTTTTCAGAAGGAATCATTATTTCAGGAATGAAGTCTTGCAACTTATATCTTGCAATTTCCATTTCTAAATATGATTTAGCCTTCCTCTCTTTGCCGCTTACCACTCTGACAACATACCACTTAAGCTCAGCCATTATTACTAGTTTCTTTATTTCTTTTTAAAATGCATTATAAAACCACTCCATGGCGCTATTAAACACCAAGTCCATTGCCCCAACTACGATGGCGAATATCAATGATGCCACCAAAACTAGAATCGAACTGTTTTGCAATTCGGCATATTTTGGCCAAGAGACTTTTGTAGTCATCTCTATATATGAATCTTTAATAAATGCTATCAATACTGACATAGGTCTTATACGATTTATTTTTTGCACGGGAGGTAGGAATCGAACCCACAACCAACGGTTTTGGAGACCGCTACTCTACCAATTGAGCTACACCCGTAAATACCCCTTGCTCAAATTGGTCTGCAAAGGTACTATTTTTTTATTACAACACAAATGCGTTTCGGATTTTTTTCTGAAACGCATTCTATGTTGTTTTTAACTGTGAGTTTACTCTAAAATCTCAGTAACCTGTCCAGAACCTACCGTTCTACCACCTTCTCTGATAGCAAATCTTAGTCCTTTCTCCATGGCAATTTTGTTGATAAGTGTTACTTCAATCGTAACGTTATCTCCTGGCATTACCATTTCAACGTTTTCACCTAGCATGATTTCGCCAGTTACGTCTGTGGTTCTGAAATAAAACTGAGGTCTGTATTTGTTAAAGAAAGGAGTGTGTCTTCCACCTTCTTCTTTTGATAATACATAAATCTCTGCTTTGAATTTAGCGTGAGGCGTTACAGACTTAGGTTTACAAATAATCATTCCCCTTTTAATGTCTGATTTTTCAATACCTCTTAATAACAATCCAGTGTTATCTCCAGCTTCTCCTCTATCTAGTATTTTTCTGAACATCTCCACGCCTGTTACTGTAGATGTTAAACCTTCAGCACCCATACCAATAATGTCAACTGCTTCTCCAGAATTAATTACTCCTCTTTCGATTCTACCTGTAGCAACAGTACCTCTACCAGTAATTGAGAATACATCCTCAACAGGCATTAAGAAGTCTTTGTCGATTGCTCTTTCCGGAAGTGGAATGAATTCATCAACAGCTTTCATTAGCTCATTTACTTTTTCTACCCATTTCTCTTCGCCATTAAGTGCGCCTAGTGCTGATCCAGCAATAACTGGCGTGTCATCACCTGGGAAGTCGTAATAAGAAAGTAATTCTCTTACTTCCATGTCCACCAATTCAATTAATTCTTCATCATCAACAAGATCAACCTTGTTCATGAATACAACTAGTGCAGGTACACCTACCTGACGAGCCAATAGTATATGCTCTCTTGTTTGAGGCATAGGACCATCAGTAGCCGCTACCACTAAAATAGCACCATCCATTTGAGCAGCACCTGTTACCATGTTTTTCACATAATCGGCGTGACCAGGACAGTCAACGTGAGCATAATGTCTGTTTTCAGTTTGGTACTCAACGTGAGATGTGTTAATTGTAATCCCTCTTTCTTTTTCTTCAGGAGCATTATCAATTGATGTAAAATCTCTTATGTCAGCAAGACCTTGGTCAGCTAACACTTTTGTAATTGCAGCGGTTAATGTTGTTTTACCATGGTCAACGTGACCAATTGTTCCAATATTAACGTGTGGTTTCGAACGATCAAAGGTTTCTTTAGCCATGTTTGATACTTTAAGTTAATTTTAAATTTATAATCTATTTTTATTTACACTGTAACATGCACTGCTTACACAAACAATGCAATCAAAACTCTTTTGAGCCAATGATGAGATTTGAACTCATGACCTCTTCCTTACCAAGGAAACGCTCTACCCCTGAGCTACACCGGCTTATCCTCTAATCCAATTACATCAGTAATCAGACTCAATTCCTGCCTGAAATTGTCATTCAGGCTAGAATGCAACCAAGGAATCATTGACACTTTTGAGCGGGAGACGAGCCTCGAACTCGCAACCTATAGCTTGGAAGGCTATCGCTCTACCAATTGAGCTACTCTCGCTTTTTCCAACAAATCTATGCTATTGCGAACTAATTCGCAAGAACAATGTGGGGGGAGCAGGATTCGAACCTGCGAAGTCATAAGACAACGGAGTTACAGTCCGTCCCAGTTGGCCGCTTTGGTATCCCCCCTTCAATACTTTATTAGAACTTTTCCTGCCCAAAATCCGCCTAATTATCAGACCGCTTTTGAAACAGGAATGCAAAAGTAAACGGATTTTTATTTTATTCAAATATTTGACTACAAAAGATTAGAGTTTTTTTAGGGAATTTTGCTCATGCTTGTTTCAGGATTTTCCGCCACGCTATGTGGTTTTAAATCCTTGACCTCTTCCTTCTTCATTATTCACTTGCATGCAGCCTATTTACCAATTCGATATATTGCGTCATCGCCCCATCAGCAGTAAGTCCTTTGATGGCCTCCCAAGCATTGAACTTTGCAGCGCCTTTGAAATCAAATCCACCAGGTCGTTCACCAGTCACATCGCCTTCGGTGGCTTGTTTGAACAAACTGTATAGTTTTAATAGGTCTTCGTTGCTCGGTCGTTCAGTTAGTGATTTGGAACGAATTACTGCTTTGTCGAATTCTTCTTTTTTTGTCATGTTGGTTTATTTCTTTTTTAATATTTATTACTCACTTTAATTGCTGTCTTTTCGAACGTAGAGAGAAGTCCAAATACATAAAGTATAATACTACCCGCCTTAGATTT
>Ga0256840_1003882_pt1 | contig 11655 bp, 8 predicted proteins | sample 355202metaG_FD_185969 | JGI IMG/M metagenome (GOLD analysis project Ga0256840, IMG submission 185969) | Hydrothermal vent microbial communities from Mid Atlantic Ridge, Atlantic Ocean - 355-202 | ecosystem: Environmental > Aquatic > Marine > Hydrothermal vents | place: Atlantic Ocean: Mid...
CTATAGTGTAGATATGGGAGCATTTGGTTTAGATGTGTTAGATGAGTCAAATGTTAAAGTTGTGGCTGGTTACTTTGGAGCATTGTGTATCTTTGCAGGAGCTGTTTTACGACCTGTTGGTGGAAATGTCGCTGATAAGATTGGTGGAATTAAAGCACTCTACTTCTTCTATGGGGCAGTAGCTATTTTAGCAACCATTACGGCGTTAGTTAAATTACCATTCTTTGTAGCAATATTTGTTCTTTTCTTAATTATGGCAAATCTTGGTATGGCAAATGGAGCAGTATTCCAACTTGTACCTCAAAGATTTGGTAAAGATATTGGTATTATGACAGGTATTATTGGAGCAGCTGGTGGTCTTGGTGGAACAGCACTTATTAAGACACTGGGTTGGTCTAAAGGAGCATTTGACGGATATACAGCAGGATTCTTAATCTTTGCAGCCGTTGTACTGATTGCTCTTGCAGGATTGAGTAAAGTTAAAACCCGATGGAGAACCACTTGGGGTGTTCAAGCTGGTGGACGAATCTAATAAAATAAACGCGTAGGTTTGACCATGTCAAACCTACAAACATATATCTCAATAATTTTAAAACCCCTCAATATCCCCAACCGACAAAAGCCGATACTCCACCTCATATCCCTTATACTTTCTAAGTAGATTAACCGACTTCTGTACCAAAATGTCTCGATTTAATCGTTTTGCAGAGAGTTTGACTTCACAGATGAGTATCTTTTTATCTATATCGTCCACGGCTACGATGTCTATCTCATTTTTGTTGCCTCTCTCCCAATAGTTTCCTATGCTGGTATAGTTCTGTTTCTCTTTTAGAAGTTCTATAAAAAGTTTCTCTAAAAATCGTCCTTTAAAAGTAGAAAAGTCTCTTTTAATGACTTCTTTTAGTCTACTGTACGCCTCTGCTTCAACCATAGAGTTGTATTTGTAGATGAAACGAAACCAAAAGGCTAAGAAGTTGTCAACGATTTCGTACTTTTGTACCTTTGCATTGGGTTTTGCCCCCATGGGTTTAAGACTTTTTATAATGTTATAGTCATTTTCCAATCGGCTAAGGTGTCCCGATATATTTTTTTCCAAAATCGACTCTATCTCTGTTTTGGAAGTTTTAGACGAGGCTATAAGGCTCAAAATAGAGAAATAGGTTCCATACTCTTTACCAAACTCTTCGATAAGTCGGTTTTTTCCCTCGTCTAAAAAGAGTGAATTTGGGGCGATGATTTCGTTTATCATCGCCTCTTGGTCTAAACTCTCATAGAGAACAAAAAGCTCAATATATTTGGCAACTCCTCCTGTTAGAACATAGAAATCGAGTAGATTTTCAGGGCTATAGTGGTTATGGTCTTGCAGTATCTCTTTGAGTGTTGAGACTTTGAAGGGTTTTAGGTCTATCTTAAAATCTGCTCTGCCAAAGAGTGGCTCTTTTTTATCTTCATAGATTTTTTTCATCAGTGAATAGACCGAACCACACGCTATAAAATGGATTTTACATTTCTCCTTGTGTAAATCCCACAGTTTTTGGATGGAGGAGTAGATGGAGGGGTTAATCTTATAAAACTCTTGAAACTCATCAATGACCAGTGTAAAGGGTTTGGTTTTTCCCAACTCTAAAAGATAGGCAAACAGCTCTTCAAACTTTGTCATTTTTCCAAATAGGGTAACATCGAGTTTTGAGCTTATCTCTTCGCTAAACTCTTCACAGAGAAGAGCCTCATTTTTTTTAGAGACAAAAAGATAGAGGGTAATATCTGAACTAAAAGGTTGCAGAGCCAACGAGGTTTTTCCGACCCGTCTACGACCGATAAGCATGGTCATAATGGCGTGTTTCTCTTTTAATATGTCGGCTTTTTTCAGTATAGCGAGTTCATCTTCTCTGTTGTAGAATTTCATATAATAACCTTTATTATGATAACTGTGGTTATTATAACATAATATTTTTATAGTAGTTCTTATGATATTTTACTAAAATATTCACTTCTCTATTTTCCCCAAAAAATATAATAGTTACTATAACTTTAAATTATAAATAAAATATTGATTAATTAATATACAATAATTATAAAATAATTGATTATTTTTTATACAACAAATATCTCTAATACTGTATATAATATATTATAATGAATCCATCAAAACATTTTAATGTAAAAACAAGGAGAAAAAATGTTAACTAAATTTCTAAAATTAAGTGTTGCAGTTTCAGTAGCAACTACGGTGGTATTCGCCAAACCAGAAAAAACAGATTTAAAAATCGGTTTTATTGCCTTGACCGATTGTGCCCCACTGGTTGTGGCTAAAGAGAAAGGTTTCTTTAAAAAATATGGACTCAATGTTCATGTTTCCAAAGAAGGTGGTGGTTGGCCAGGAATTCAACAAAAAGTTATCTCTGGTGAATACGATTTTTCTCACGCATTAGCTGGTATGCCTATCGCTGCTACATTGGGAATTAATGGAGATGCAAATCTTCAAGCACTTATGTCTTTAGACTTTAATGGTAATGCGATTACTTTAGGTAACAACATTATTGAAGAGATGGAAAAATATGGACTTAACAAAACAACAAGACCTGTTACAGCTGACAGTCTTAAAAAATACATTGATGCAAAACACAAAGCAGAAGGTGACAAATACAAGCCACTAAATTTTGGTATGGTTCACCCTGTTTCAACACACAACTATGAGTTGCGTTACTGGATGGCATCAGCTGGAATTGTTCCTGATACCGACTGTACCATTAAACCTTTCCCACCACCAACCATGCCTTCTAACTTGATTGCTGGAAACATTGAGGGTTACTGTGTTGGTGAGCCTTGGAACTCAAGAATTGTACTTAAAGGTAAAGGTTCAGCCTTGGTTACGAATTATGACATTTGGAACAACAACCCTGAAAAAGTTCTTCAAGCCAGAGCTGATTTTGTTAAGAAAAACCCAGAGACCACCAAAGCTGTAATGAAAGCTGTTCTCGAAGCTCAAATGTGGCTCGATGCTTCATGGGAAAACAGAGAAGAGGCGATTGGATGGTTGGCTAAAAAGAACTATGTAAAAGCCCCTAAAGATGTTCTTAGAAAGTCAATGAGTGGTACATTTCTCTATACCAAAGGTGTAGACAGTTCAAACCCTATGTTTAATACCTTTGCGAACTACTATGCAGCCTACCCTTACTACTCTCACGGTATGTGGTTTATGACTCAAATGTATAGATGGGGACAGATTGACAAGCCTGTTGATATGAAAAAAGTAATTGAATCTGTTTATAGACCTGATTTATTTGCTGAAGTGGCTAAAGAAGTTGGTTATACCTTGCCTCCATCAGCTTGGAAAAAAGATGGTGTTGATGAATACAACAAATTTATCGATGGTAAAGTTTGGGATCCTAACAAAGCTGTTGAGTATATCTTTGATGCCCAAGTTGTTAACTCAAAAGTTACCAAAGAAGAGTTAATGAAAGCAAACACATGGACAGTAAAAACAGAACAACCAAAGTATGTTTGTCCTTATGGACCTGCTGGATGTGCTGACCCTAAATTTGTAACTAAAAAAGAGAAATAAAACCAATTAATTCCCACGATTTTGTGGGAATTAAATTAGAGAAAATGTGAAAATTTCAGCAGACAAACTTTATAGTTTGTCTTTATTTGTATCTAAAAAAGGTTTGGACTCCTGCTATTAGATACACATAAGGGCAACCTTTATTACAAAGAGATTGAAAACAAAGGATTACAATGAAGAATGAACTCGCAAGGAAGATTATACTTCCTCTATTGGTATTTATTGCCATTTTAGGAGTCTGGTCAGGCATCGCCAATATCGTAGAAGATTTTCCTACACCAGCTGCTACTTACACAGCTGCTTTTGGAGGAGTCAATGCTGATGGAGATGAGATAACAGGTGTTTTATCTGACCCTTTTTATGTAGAAAATCAAGATGACAAAGGTCTGTTTTGGCAGATTATGGAGTCACTTAAACGGGTTTTTGCAGGATTTACCTTGGCGATTTTAGTCGGTGTTCCACTGGGGCTGTTGATTGGTATGAGTAAAAATGCACAGTATGCTTTTGACCCTTTTATACAGATATTTAAACCTGTATCACCTTTGGCGTGGTTACCGTTGTTACTCTTTATCTTCCAAGATATTAACATAACAGCCATCTCAACCATCTTTATCACCTCCATATGGCCGATTATTATCAACACGGCACTGGGTGTAAAGAGTGTGAATGAGGACTACATGAATGTTGCTAAAGTACTTCGGTTTACACCCATGGAGAAAGTAATGCAGATTATTTTACCTGTAGCTGTTCCGTTTATCTTTACAGGAATGCGTCTTTCACTAGGAATCGCTTGGTTGGTTATTGTAGCTGCAGAGATGTTAACAGGTGGTATTGGTATTGGGTTTTGGATTTGGGATGAGTACAACAACTTGAACTACCATAATATTATCATCGGTATTATTGTGGTTGGTCTGGTTGGATTCCTTCTTGATGCCATCATGGGAAAAATAGCCGACTACTTTGACTATACTAAAAAAGGGAGAGCGTAATGGGTGAGCAAAAATTTTTACACTTGGAAAATATTGAAAAGAGATTTCCTATTCAAGGAAAAGAGGACTATATCGCTGTAACCGATGTAAACTTAGAGATTAAAAAGAACGAGATTATCTCGATTATCGGACACAGTGGTTGTGGTAAATCAACCCTGCTCAATATGATTTCAGGACTGGACAAAGAGACAGAGGGACACATTTTCCTTAAAGGGAAGCAGATTGTAGGTCCTGGACCAGACAGAGCTGTGGTTTTCCAAAACCACTCGCTTCTTCCTTGGTTGAGCGTTTATCAAAACATTGAGATGGCCATTAAAAAAGTCATGCCCGAACTGAACCCTGCTGAGTTACGAGCCAGAGTTGAGACCTATATCTCTATGGTGAACCTTGACCACGCCAAAGATAAGCTACCATCAGAGATTTCTGGGGGTATGAAACAGCGAGTAGGAATCGCCAGAGCTTTGTCGATTGACCCTGATGTGTTGTTGATGGATGAACCTTTTGGAGCCTTGGACTCACTAACCAGAGCCAACCTTCAAGAGCATCTCATGCGTATTCAACAAAAAGTAGAAAACACCGTTATTATCATTACGCATGATATTGACGAGGCTGTACTTTTGAGTGATAGAGTTATTATGATGACCAATGGACCAGAAGCAACTATTGGTGAGATTTTAGAGGTTAATCTGCCACGCCCAAGAAACAGAGTAGCCCTGCAACACGATGAGGAGTATATTCGATGTCGTGAATCGATTCTTAGTTTCCTTTATGAGAAGTTTGCTAAAGAAGACGAGTAAAATTTTCCCACCCAAACCACTTTTAAGGTGGTTTGGACAGGCAGACAACTAACCATACCTTTCTGTTTGGCTAACATACCTCCTTTTTAAATATTTAGCCAAGTCTGCCTGTCCAAACTATCTTGATTTAAGTTATAATAGTCATAGAATTATCCAGAGGAAAAAATGAAAGAGTTTATAGAAATATACCAAGAGCATCAAAAAGATATTGAAGCTTTTTTGATGAACACCCTTAAAAACAATGGTACAATTCATGAAGATGAAGTTGAACGATACAGAGAGAACTTTAAAAGTTTCCCCTCAATGGAACTGCTCTATATCACCAATAGAGTATGCAAACAGATAACCCCCAATATCTATCGAAACAAATCCGAAGCAGAAGCCAAAGGGAAAGATAGGGGATATTTGGAACAAAAATTGATTAAACGAAATGAGCAATTTTCCATAAGTGAGCCTTATTTGAGTTCGGCTACAGGTAATATCTGTATTACGGTTATGAAAAAAGAGGCAGGGCATCATATTTTTATGGACTTTGCTTTGAGTAAACTGCTTGGACGATTGGGACTTATCGAGCTACATCCAACTTTTGATAATTTTACCAAGATGTATTACCAACTCATTGGGTTCTCGCTGATGTTCTTCTCTTTTTTAGCCATTGGATATGCTCTTTTTTCATTGTTTAGCCATTTGATAAATGATGGATTTACACTTGATACACTCTTTAAACCCATTGTCTCCATCACGCTTGGTCTAGCAATATTTGACCTAGCCAAAACGATACTAGAACGAGAGGTTTACTTTAAAAGTTATGCCAAAGAGAATGAAGATGGAATGGTGTTGACCAAATTCTCTATTGCGATTATTATTGCTCTCTCTATTGAGGCGTTGATGGTTGTTTTCAAGATAGCAATGAAGGACTATACACAGATGATACACGCACTCTATCTGATTATTGGGGTGGGGATTATTATTGTCTCTTTGGGGATTTATACTTTTTTATCTGGTAAAAGTAGTGGTTAAAATATAAACATTTAACTAGACCATAAATAGGAAAAAGAAACTATAATCAAGTTTATATAATTTAAAAGGTAACCCATGCAAAAACAGACCATAAAAACTTCAGGCTTCACCCTTGCCAAAGGTAAACAACTCACAGGTGATGATTTTTTTGATGTTAAAACCATAGGAGATTTAACCATTGCCATTGTTTGTGATGGAGTAGGTTCTGCTGATGAAGGGGCAGAGGCTGCACGGCGTGTTACTACTCACCTTATGAATAACTTTAAAAATCGTCCTAATACATGGAGTATAGAGAAGTCTATTAAAAAATTTATAGACTCTATTAACTCTATCTTATATGAAGAGTCCATGATAAATTATGAACGTCCTGAACTTGTTACTACCTTAACCATTGTGATTATAGAAGGGAACCGACTCTATGGAGCCAATGTAGGAGACAGTCGGGTCTACTTGCAACGAGACAATGCCTTAACCCAACTCTCCCATGACCATGCCATGGAGGAGGAAGAGTATGAAGGTGTTTTAACTCAAGCCATTGGGATTGACAAAGAGGTTTCACCTTACTATTTTGAAAATATTGTCAATGTAAAAGATAAAGTCTTGCTCTGTTCAGATGGGCTCTATACGATTATGAGTGAAAACCGACTGGAAACTGGTATAAACAATGGTGCTCACCATTTGGTAAAAAAAGCCTCCAAACTCATGAAAGATAACTTACCTGATGATACTACAGCTGTTGTTCTTGATATTTTAGGTCTTGATAAAATTCAGCAAATGAAGGAGCAAAATCTTATTATCCCAGAAAATCTTGAAGTGGCAATAGTCATCGATGGATATAAGCTGGAGAAATCACTCATACAAAACAATCGTACATGGCTCTGTTCCAAAAAAGGACAAAACTATGTTTTAAAGTTTGCCCCTCTTGAAGCGATAGACGACCCCATGGTACTTGACCTTTATGTTAAAGAAGCGTGGAACTCCAACCGTTTAAAGGCTGGTTTTTTTCCAAAGGCTGTGGTTCCTAAGAATCGTACCCATCGTTACTATGTGATGAAAGCTTTAAAGGGTGTTGATTTAAAAACACACTTAGAAAAACGAAAACTCTCGGTAGATGACACGGTAAATCTCGCTAAAACCTTACTAAAGATGAGTCAATTTCTTCTAAAGTTTGACCTAGTTCATGGTGACATTAAACCTGAAAATATCATGATAAGCAAACGAGATGGAAAACATGTTTTTAAAGTAATTGACTTTGGTTCGATGACAGAGATTTATAGTATCGCTTCTAATGCAGGAACACCGTCTTATCTCTCGCCTGAACGTTTTACTGGAGCTAGTATCAATGAAGGAAGTGAAGTGTTTTCAATTGGTGTAACCTTATATGAAGCACTAACGGGGAAGTTTCCGTATGGGGAGATAGAGCCTTTTCAACAACCAACATTTAAAACACCCAACTCTCCAAACAAAGAGAATAAAAATGTTCCCGAATGGTTAAACAGCATTATTCATAGAGCCATTGAAAAAGAGAGTAACTTAAGATACAAAAACTACAGCGAAATGTTTTTTGAGATTTCTAATCCAACCAAAGTAAAACCCTATTTTGATAAAAAAGCTTCACTTATAGAGCGTCAACCTGTAGTCTTTTATAAGACAATGTTTACTCTTTCATTTGTTGTGAATTTGGTTTTAGGTGGGTTATTGTTGAAGTAAAAAATTCCCATGTAAAAACATGGGAAAAAGAGAAAAAATTACTCAAAATCCTTCTTTGCATACGCATACGCTTCTTCAAAAGTCATAATCTGACCTTGATTCTCTTGTGCAAAACGTCTAGCCGACATCCGTCCTTCAAAGGCGTATTTACTTAAACCTGACATGGTTCCTTTTACCTCACTGCCTACCACATAGATGGCATCTTTTACATCAATGAATTTTAGAGTATCCACAGCAACCACTTTTATATCGGTCAGATTGCTTTTGTTGTTCATTTTGTCATCTACCAAACAGTGAATAGAACAGTATTGTTTCACGGTTCCATTTGAGGTGGCTGTATGGTTGGTTTTATAGAACATTGGAAGTTTCATACCACACTCTGGGCAGTCATGTTTTGCTTCCCCTGTTTGTAGCATGGTGGTTTTTTCCATGGCTACAGATTGAAATCGTTCCATTTTTTTCTCTGGATTTACTTTTGATGATTTTGCCTCATCACTTACACAACCCGAGAACATCAAAAGTGATGTTAGGGTTAAGGTGGCTAAAATTTGTTTGTTCATTTTTTCCCTTTATTTAAAACGCATAAGTAGCATTAAGATACATATAACGCCCTGGTTCATTTATAAGCATTGTATCAGACCCATCTGTCATTAAAATTAAATCTTTGTAGGTATTGGTGGTGGCATAAGTTTTGTCAAAGACGTTATCAACTCCTGCTGTTACTCTAAAGCCATTATCAAACTCACGAGATGTTTTAAGGTTCATAATTCCATATCCTGCCAGTTGTTGCTCACCATTGTCACTGTCTACATCGTCCCATGCATCAGCAGCCACCATTGAGAGTTGAACATCACCTTGAGAGTCATAGTCATAGGTTACAGAAGCGTTGAGTTTTAATGGAGTAATCTCTGCTAAATTTGTATTGGTTTGCCCTGTTGGTTGGCTATCTTTTTCACCTTTTTTATAAGACAAACCTGCATCTAAAGTAATAGAATCAGAAGCCAAATAATTTCCACTAAGCTCAGCTCCATAAATGGTTGCATCAATGTTTTCAAAATTATTCTTTTTTAAAGAACCATTATAGTAAATATAATCTTTTAACTTAGAGTAGAAAGTTTTCACTTTTACTTTACCATTTCCATAATACTTCTCAACACCAAGGTCAAGCTCATAGTTGGTTGTTTGGTCTAAATTTGGATTACCATTCACTATTCTTGTTGGAGGCGTGGTTTTGGTATTGTATTTAACATTGTACAACTCTCTAGCATCTGGAACCCTACTCGACTTACCTAAACCTGCAAAATATTTTGTATTTTTATCTGCATTATAGGTAGCAAAAAGATTTCCTGAAAAAGCTTGATAGTCGTTATCTGGTTCAGTTATAGATTTTGTATCTACAGAAGTATCATCATATCGAACACCCCACTCTACATCTACTTTACCAATGCTTCGTTCACACTTTACAAAGAGACCAATATTTTCAGTATCAACATCTTCAATACTGGCTCCTATGTTCTTAACAGGAAAAGCGTTGGTTGTTGAGGTTACTCTATATTTCCCATCCCAATTACGTTTACTTGTATCTACCCCATAAGTAATGCTTCTATTAAAAACGTCTACACTATTTTTAAGTTTAATCCCTGTCATGTCGGTAGTAAGATGATGGGTCATGTATTTTTTCCCAGCCAAGGCTAAAGCTCTATATTGTGTACTCATCGGGTGATCAACTTGTGAGTTATAAATTTGAAAATCCAACTTTTTAGAGAATCGTGAAAGGTCGGTAATAGAATACTGCAAATTCATAATGTCACTGTCATCCCAAATGGCATCCATTTTACTTGATGGGTAGAGAACATCGGTACTTCGGTTGGCTGTATAACTCAGACGTATCTCTTGATTGTCCGTTGGGGTGATAAATATTTTTCCCATGTACATCTTTTTATCAAAAGCATCCATGCCTTTGTGTGCAGGTGCATAGTTAAAGCCCGTCAGTGTTGTACCTGCTGTATAGTTTACCAATTGTTCTGCAAAATCATTTCCATCACCATCGTCATACTGTTCACCTTGTTCTGAAGAAGCAGAGAAAAGAACACGAACTTTTTCTGAACCACCAGAGATGGTTCCTGAGAGTTTTTGATAGGCAAAAGAACCTGCATTGATATTTAACTCACCACTCACCTCTTTACTAGGCTTTTTAGTGGTCACTTTAACTGAACCACTCAGTGTCCCAAACTCCTCTACATCAAAAGGTCCTTCTCGTACTTCTACCTCATCTATGGCATGGGTTACTATATGAGACAAAGGTGGGTCCATTCTATTGACACAGGCTCCACATACTTTAGCACCATCAATGGTCACATTAATGTTGTCTCGCTTTTGCCCTCTTAAGATAATATCATTCGCGATACCACTTCTTCTTATAAGTGAAATACTGGGGATTTTTTTAGCCAATGCTTCTGAAAGGTCAGCAGATTTAACCTCTTCCCCACTTACATTTTCGACTATTTTACTCTTGAATGTCTCAACAACATCAATCCTCTCTAGCTCTTCAGCCCCCTGAAGTACAGCTACTACAGCCAACGATAAACAGATACTCTTTTTCATTCATAAACTCCTCTTATAGTAATAAGAAGATAATCATAGAGTCTTTGTGTTAAATTAGTGTTAAGTATTGTTTAAAACATGAAAATTAAGAAAAGCTATTTATAAAAGGTACCATGTAAGTGTGAAAGGTCTTACAAGGCAAGTTTTTGAGAAAATGTGAAAATAACAAAAAGCAGTTTTTTGACGTACTATAGGTCAAATAACCATGAATTTTATATCATGGTTATATAAAGTTCACTAATTATAGTGAAAAAGGAACAGTTAAGTAAGCTTGAACTGTGTTACCATCAAGAGCATCAACATCAGAAGCTGTGTTGATTAATGCCAATGAAGTATCTACCCCAGCAATAGTTTTACTAGCAGTTAATGTAATTTCACTCATCTCATCTGCAGCAAGATTACTGTCATTTGTTACATCTGTGTATTGTGCAGTCAATGCTAAACCACTCATATCAGTTGATGCACCAACAGAAATTGCTTGAGCACCTACCTTAGATACATATCCAAAGTTCCACCATGCCTCCGTATAGAGGTTTGACATTCCAAATCCACCATAGTTAGCAAAACTATTTGTACCTTTGTCGTCTGCTTTAGAGTATGCTGCATATAGACCCATACCATTTGCATCATAAGCAACTTTTCCAGCTACCACTGAAGAGTCATCACCTGTATTTGCCAAAGCTTGTGCATACTGAAGACCGACTGTAACACCTTCAACTACATCAATATCAGCTTGAGCCCATATTTTGTCATCATTGTTTGCAAAGTCATAGTACCAAAGTTGTGCAGTTGTACTTGGAATAAGTTTTGTAACCACACCTGCTGTATAGATACCATCACCTAAATCTGTCATACCACCTTGAAGGTTATTAAAATTAGCAATTGTATTACCATTTGCTCTAGTAACCAATGAACCAACTAAAGTTGTATCTGTTACATCTGTATTTACAAATGTAAATGCATCAAATGT
>Ga0256840_1003883_pt1 | contig 11655 bp, 17 predicted proteins | sample 355202metaG_FD_185969 | JGI IMG/M metagenome (GOLD analysis project Ga0256840, IMG submission 185969) | Hydrothermal vent microbial communities from Mid Atlantic Ridge, Atlantic Ocean - 355-202 | ecosystem: Environmental > Aquatic > Marine > Hydrothermal vents | place: Atlantic Ocean: Mid...
TAAAAAATTTTCAAGAAAAATAGTAATTCCAAATATACATACAGATACAATAGATGCAAAATTAGAAAATGGAATATTAAAAATAGAATTACTTTCAGGTAAAAGAATAAATAAAGAAAAAATAGAAATTAGATAATTTATTTTTAATGTTGTAGGATGGATGAAAGAAGGGGTTTAATTTTAAAATTAAAGGAGGGTTTATATGATTAATAAAGAAGAATTTATAAATATTTTTAAGAACTCATTACCTAAGACAACAGTAGAATTAATAGGAAGTAATATATATAATCCTGAAATACCAAAGATGGTAAAAGTTTCACCATTATAGATGTAGGATGAAAAACGTATTTTAACACAAGATTATAAAGATAATTATTATCAAATGATATTAAATATTGTAGAATAGGGTATAACTGTACCTATAGATATTAATAAATTATATTTATTTGATGTTGATTATTTATTTAATATTATACGAATACAAACACATGGATCTAAAGTTCCTATAGAGTAGGTATGTCCACATTGTAAGAAAAAAAATAATATTAATTTTGATCTATCTATAGTTGATATCAATAAACCTACATCTATTGACGATATAACTACAAAAATAACATTAAATAATATACCTATTATATTATCTATTCCTACAGTACAAAAAAGCAAATTTGTTAATTCTCTTATTAATGATAAAGACTTTATTGATGAATTAAAAACTGTTGCGGAAGAAAATAAAATAATTTCACCAAAATCAATTACATTGTCAACATTAATGGATTTAAGTTTAATATTTACATATATTAATAATTTTAATAATGAAATAATAGAAACAAGAGAAGATTATCTTTATGTAATATTATTTATTTTATCATTACAAAGTAATTCTTTAATTAAAATAAGAGATGGAATTTTAAAAATTAAAAAAATATTTAATATTGAACATAAATATAAATGTATGAAATGTGGAAAAGATATAAAATTGTCTATAACAGATTTAGGAAGTGAGTATTTTTTTCCCTCTAAATTATCTTAATACTATCTATGATTATATATTTTATATGATTAATAATTTTCATATTCCAATTAATGATATTTTATCTTTCACTATTTCTGATATTGAAACATTAATTATTAAAAATGAAAAATATAAAAGGAATAAAATGAAAAATATAAATGGAATGAGTGATAAAGTAATGTTAAATATTGATATTAATGATATGTTGTGATGGTGATGTATATTGAAGAAAATACCGTTATTAGAAGGATTCGAAAAAGAGAACACATACCAATTATAGAATGATAGTGATTTTCGCAGATTAATACGAAAAATGTTATTAAATTATTAGAAAAATTAGTAGTTAAATAATATTGGCGAATAGTCATCAAAAAAGGTATTATTAAGATTACATTATACTGAAAGAAGAGAGCAAAATGGTATTCATCAATATAGAAATATTATTAGAGATGTTGAACCATATTCTTTTAGACGAAAATATAATAAAAAATAGCATCGAAGTTATTATTATTTTTATGCGTTTTGTAAAATGCATAATCAAATACATTCTTTCAGATTAGATAGATTAAATTCTGCAGAAATTTTAAATATTAAATTTTCACCGAGATGGGAAGTAGAGATAAGTAAGGAGTATGTAAATAATCTTAAAAATTCATTGTGAGGTGATTAAATGGAAGGTGAAAATTTAGAATTAAGTGATTATGAATTTTTTTATAATGGAAAAATTGAAGAAAATGGTAATGGTATTATTTATTAGAAAGTAGATAAAGATGTTATGTCTACAAATCAATAGATATAGATGTTATATAAAGAAATACAAAATATTATTCCTTCAATATCATTTTAGTTGAAATTTAAAAATGATATATTCGAAGATATGAATGATGAGAATTATTATATAGATATACAATATTATAATAATATTTCACAAAAAACACAATAGTACATTGAGAATCAATTAATTACACATGTTATATTTACTAAGGTGAATATTTAATGAAATTTCAAATTTATTATAAGAATAAAATTTCAATTGATTTTGAAGGTATAAATAAAATAATAGAAGACGGAAGAGAAGTTCCAATATATCAAGGTATTGAAGATATTTTAAAATATTTAAAAGATGAAATAAAATATAATAATATATCTATTCGTTATATGAATGATACAATAATTCCTTCGCCTGTAGAATTTAATCAAATTACAAATTATGATTTAAAACGAAAAATAATGAATGCATTTCAAAAATTAAACAATATTGTTGAATTTATAAAAATAGATTTTTAATTGGTGAATAAAATTGGAAAAATCACTAAGTGATATATATAATGAATTTGGAAATTTATAGAAACATTTAAATAATATTAATACTTCATTAAGCACACAAAATATAAGTAATGAAGTTAAATTACATATTAAGAATTTAAAAAATTCTTTTACTGGATTAATTAATTCATTAAACACTTCTATATTAGAAATAGATAAAAGTGATAAAAAACATTTTGAATTTTATAATAAAGTTACAAAAAATATTGATAACTATTTAGCACATATATCAACATTAGGAGGAAGTATAGGTGCATTTTCATTTTAGAGTTATAAAGTTATAAAAGATTATACTAATTTATTTGAGTATTTATCAAAATCTGTTTCATTTATTTCAAATAAAATAAAAAGTTATAAAAAGAATATTGTATTAAAACTGTCAAATATTGATAAAGATATATAGGAGAGTATAATTAATAGAAGTAAATATGAAAAAAAAGTAACTAAATTATAGAAAATTGGAGATAAAATAGTTAATAAACAAATATCAACTTTACAAAAAGAATTAGATTATATTAAAACAGAAGAAAATAAATTAAATAGATAGAAAACAAGATTAGTGAAAGTATTTGGAAGTGAAGAGTTATAGCAACAAGAATTACAACCTAAGTATGATATTATAAATCAACAAAAAAAGACAATTCAAGATCAATTGTCATTATATGAATAGAAACATGAAAAATATATACAATATATTACAACATTTAGTAAAAATTTATCAAAATCTTATAAAGAATAGCAATAGAAATTATTTGAACAAATGATAAGTAAAAATATAAAAAGAATGGGTGAAATTAATAAAGAGATACCTGAATTAGTAAAGAAAGCATATGATAAATCTATTAAACCGGAATTACAAATAAATTAGTTAAATCAAACTATAGAATTACAAAAAATGAAAAAATAGTTAGAAGAACAAAATATAGAATTAACTGATAAGATATAGAATTTAAATATAAGTAATGTTAAACATACATCTATATTTTCGGTATTTAAAACTCCATTTTCGATAATTAGTAAATAGTTTGATAAAAAATCACCATTAATAAAATTAGGTAAAGGGTTTATGAGTATATGGGGAATATTTACAAAAGGAATTAAAATGTTAATAAAACTTCCGGAATTATTAAATCCTATTATTTGGTTATTAAAAATAGGAGCAGTTGTTGCAGGGTTTGTTACATTAATGATTTCTTCTCCTACATTTAGAAAATTGGTATTAGAAGGAATAGGTAAATTAGGAGGATTGTTAAAGGAATAGTTTTTTGGGTTATAGAATCAGGGTTATAAATTTCTCAAATGGAGTTAGAGTAAGTTATTACAAGGTTTAAAATGGTTAGTTTGGGATGAACCATTAAAATTAATAGATCAATATATTTCTAAACCGATTATATAGTATTTTAAAAATATTCCGCCTCAATTATAGAAAGCATGGATAGATGTAAAAACTGGTATTTCTAAATAGTGGGGAAATGTTACATCTTTTATAACTTCATCATTTAATGAAATATATAAAGTAATAACAAATAATCCAGTTTCTAATTTTATTAAAAGAGTATGGGATAATGTTTCTACTTAGATTAAAAACTTTTTTGGATATATAGGATATGTTGTAACCCACCCATTTCATCATAAATCTTATTCAGATTATTTAAAAAGTTTATAGTAGAATCAAGAAAAACAAAACCAAAAACAAATACAAGAAAATTTAAAAAATTATCCAGTAATAAATCCAAATAACCCATTAATTTCAGGAAATTCATTATTAAAAAATAATAAAGTAAATTATAATTAGTTAGATAATAATATTAATATTGTTCCAAACAAAAGAAATTATTTTCCTATAATAACTCAATTAAAACAACCAAATACAGTATTACCACAATATAATATAACACCAGAATAGAATTAGACAATTTAGCCTCTTCATAAATAGAAAGGAGGATTAGTAACTGGTCCTGGTGGATAGATAGATGATAAAATTTTAACTTAGTTATCAAATGGAGAATATATTGTTCCATAGAATATAGTTAAATCATATCCAATTTTAATTTCGACATTAGAATAGTTAAGAAAAAATGAAGGAATAAATACAATTTTGTTACCAATTAAAAATTTATTTAATAATATCGTTTCATCTACAAAATCAGTATATGATAATATTAAAAATAATATTATTTTATTTAAAAATAATGTATCAAAAAATATAAATGAAGGTTTGAATAAAATTATAAAAGATACAATAACAGGAAAATTTAGTGATATATTAGATGTTATTAAAGATACGTTTAGTAAAATTAGAATTTCTTTTCTTAATGTGATAAAAGATTTTAATTCAATATTACCAACAATTAAAACCTCATTTATTAAAATAGCAGAATCATTTTAGTCACAAGTTAAAGATATATCATCAGAAATAAGTAATTTTGGTGGAATGTTAAAAAATATTGGATTAACATCTCTTGGATAGGGAATACAAAAGATTGCAGGTCCAGTTGGTATTATTGCAACCGGGTAGCAAATGGTAAAAAGTGTTCAAGATTGGGCACATGATAATATAATAAACCCATTAAATTCATTTATGCATAATTTATTACCTGGTATTTGGTAGGACCCAAATAAACAATATTATCATTATGGATAGTTTTATAATGGAGGAATTGTTCCTGGAAATAATTCTTTATTTGATAATGTTTCATAGAGATTATCATCAGGTGAATATGTTATACCAAATTATATTACAACATAGTTTCCGTCTTTGATTAAAAAAATAGAAAATTTAAGAGTGTCATTACTTCCGAATAAAAATAATATTATTTCAACAGAATTTAATAAAAATATTTTATCAAATGATAATCCACTAATTAATATTTTAAATACATCTAATGATAATTTTAATAAATTAAATAATACATTAATGAAACTATTTACTGATAAAAAACAATAGAATACTAATAATACAGTAATGCAAAATAATAGTATTATATCAAATAATGTTAATTCATTAAATGATTATGATTTAATATTAGGTGATATTTCAGTATAATCAGGTGATTTAATTGATAAAATTTGCAAATGGAGTATCTAATGAATATTTAATGTTAACTCAATTAGATAATTATTTACAATTAATTTCTGATCAAAATAATGGATATGTTATTTTGGGACAAAAAGGAAATAGAAAATTAAATCCTGAAAGATAGGAGGATTTAAGTAGTTTAATTAAAATAAATGTAATATCAAAATCTGATCAAGCAGATTATAAAATTTTATCTGGTAACAATGATGAAGAATTATATAATAAAAGTAAACGATAGTATATTGAAGGAATATTATAGAATAGAGATTTATGGTTTGTATATGATATGGTAGGAGATGAAGCACCATTTCAACTAAATATTAATAATACTTTTGGTAATTCAATAGAAAATATAGTTAATGGATATTTAAGTGGTCCATTACATGATTTAGCAGGAATGTTGGGAGATACTGAAACTGTTAAAAAAATAATGTCAGAAATATCTAATTATTTTCATTTTGGTGTTCCTGGTGGGGATTTATTTTCATTAATATTTTTATCAAAAATTAAATAGATTAAAATATGGCAAAATGGAGAATTGTCATTTAAAATACCTATAACTATTACATTTCATACTTTAGGGTAGAATCATACTGATGAAAATAGTTTTATTAATGATACAATTAATAATGTAGTTTTTCCTACTTATTTATTATAGTTAATATAGGGATATCATCAATAGCCAAATTTATTAAATATAAATTCTAATTCATCATGGGCAAAAACATTAGCTAAGTTAATTAGAGTTGTTATCGGTCCAATGAATTTTAAAGTCCAGATCGGACAATTTTTTTAGACAGATATATATTCACCATTATAGATATCAAATTTAGATATTAAATATGGAATGTTTATTAATGGATATCCTACACAATAGACATAGTAGTTTCAATTAATAAATATTAATCCAATAATATTAGAAGATACACCTCCATATGGTAAAGATATACCTGTTCCACAATCAAGTAATATTACATTTATTGCTTCTAAAAATAGATTTAATGTAATAAAATAATTAAGGATAATATATTGAGGTAATATATGACAAAGATTAAATTAATATTAGGAAGTAAATCATATACAGAAAAAGATATTTTATATTGTGAGATAAATAAATCAGTATTTTTATTTGGAGAATATGGAAGTATTTTGTTAAATTATCCATTTAAAGATATTAGTTAGATTCCAACCACAGGAACATTAATTATTTCTGACCCTATAGATGAAACAAAATTATCAAAACCTATAGAATTTATATTGATAGGGAAAATAACATTTTCTTTATCAAATAATCAATGGTTATTAAGTTTTAATTGGTTAAATAAGTGGTAGGTAAAATAGATAAGTGTAAATATTACAAAATAGTATAAAAATATAACATTAAAAGAAATACTAAATGATGTTATTCAAAATGAGATAGGTTAGAAATAGAAAATAGAAAACGTAATTAATAAGTATGAAGATAACCCTATTATTTGGTATTCAAATTTTGATTAGTTAACATTTCTAAAATATATAGTATTACGATAGAATCCTAAAGAGAATGGGTTTTTATTATTATATTTATTAAATGATACTATTTATATTCATATACCTCATATTCATGATACTATTGATATAATATCAAATAAAATGTTGTTTACATAGTCTACATCTTAGATTAAGGATTTACAAATTATAATTAATTCAAATTTTACGATACCAAGAAATATTTTTTAGAAAAATAAGATTATTGGATTTGATTATACAAAAGAAAAAGATAAATATTATTTAAAAGATAATAAAACATTTAAAAATGTAAATAATAAATTGAATAAATTATTTATTACACCAGAAATCGGATATAATGAAAATATAGATATAAATACTATTATTTCAGGTGAAAATGATATAAATATTATAGAATAGATGAATTCATATTTATTTAATAGAATGGTATTTGATAATGTACATTTAAAAATAAAGTTGAAATCTAAATAGATATATGATATCAATAGAACAATACAATTAAATTATTATGATGATATTAAGAAACCAGTTATTAATCCTTATTTATCAGGAAAATATTATATTTAGCAAATAAAGCGAGTATTTTCATAGAAAAATTTAACATTATAGTTATAGAATAATATGTTTAATGATGATACTATAATGATATTAGTTAAAAATGATTTAAACGTAAAATAGAGGTGACAAAATATGGATATTAAAGATATTATAAAACATTTGTATAGTTTAAGAAGTAATAAATTATATAACAAGAAATCTGATATTGAGTATCTAACTAAAAACTTTGCAAAAATAAAGTTATTAATATTACATGTAATAGATTATCTTAAAAAAGAAATTGATAACTTAATTGATTCAGGAAAACTTGATAATAATACAAAATTAGTATTTTTATTGTATTCAGAAGATCTAAATGATATACTTGCATTGTTAGATAAAGAAGATAAACAAGATTTTTTAGATTTATTTGATGATATAGTAGAAACGTTAAAAAATATATTTGATGAATTAGAAAAAGAAAAACTTTAATGAGGTGAGTATTTATTCAAAGGAAAATACCAGATATAAATGATTTATATAATTCTCATACAACACATTTAAATGGGATATATAGATAGAAAGTAATAAATACTAATGATCCCAATAAATCTGGACGAATACAAATTCGTGTTTATGGCTATATGGATGAATTAGATGATAAAGATCTTCCGTGGTAGGAGATGTAGACCTTATTTATTGGAGAGAATTATGGGATTATAAATATACCACAAATTGGTTCTGATGTTTGGGTATTTTTTGAACAAGGAAATATTTATTCACCTATTTATATATAGCAAGTTACTAAAAATTACAAAAATAATTATTTACCTAAAGAATATAAAAATATAGATAATAAAGATATAGATAAAATTTTTGTTCAACAATATCCTAATAGATTTTCTAAAGATAATAATTGGCAATATATAATATATGATACAAGTGATACTTAGAAATTTGAAATTATTTCTCCTTATAAAAATAATAGATTTAATTTTTTAGTAGAAAATAATAAAGATCATAAAAATCACATAATTATACAATATACAGGAAATGATATAAAAATAGAAGAAATATCAAATGATAATGATTCAAAATTTACATATTCTCAAGGAATTGATTTTAATTTTGTACATAATATTATAATAGAAGATAATACAAAATATATTAATTTTCAAATTATTCAAAATAATGTTAATAAAATAGAAATGTATTATGATAAAATAAAATCTCTTTCATCATTAAAAATTACAAATGATAAAAATTATATTCAAATGAATAAAGATAATATTAATATGCAATATAATGATAATGTAGGACAAATTAAAATTACAAAAAATGAAGTAACTATTGGTACAAATACGATATCTATAAAACCATCAATAAATACAGATTTAACTCTTTAGTATAAAGAATAGTTACAAGAAGTTAAAGAACAATTAAATAAATTAGTACAATAGTTTAATAACCATACACATACTGGAGTAGGAAATATGGGATAGCCGTTAGTTATTAATCCTCCATTATCTCCAATTGTTTTGACATATACTAAATCTGAAGGTACAATAACAACAAAATAGTGGTGATGTTATATGGATATAAAAAGTGCAATAAAAGAATCAATAAAATTATATTTATTTGAATCTTTAAAAACATAGAAAGAGAAATACGGAGAAGAATTAGTAAACGAATTAAAAGATTTAGATCCAAGCACAAATTATAAATATATAGATTAGATATGTAAATTTTATAAAGAAGGTATATCAAAAGAAGAGATAAAAAAATATATTGATTTATATAATAAATATTGTAATGAATTAGATATTAAATGTAATAATTTGTCTGATGTAAATACATTTAATGATTTAAAAGAAATAATTGATTTTTTTGAAATATTAAATACAAATACAACCATTACTAATAATGATTAGTTTTATAAAGAAATTAAGACTTCTATTGATATTTGGGATGTTTATTTACCATATACTATTCAACAATAGATCGAATTAGGTAAAAATACTAAATGGCTTATATCTTCTAAATATGATAATTGGTTTAATAAATATTTATTGTATCATGAAGTTATTTTTTATATTATAATAGGCAAAAAGACAAGAACTAAATACTTAATTTCAGTGTATGCAGATGGTGATATAGAAATAAGTGATAGTAGAGATAGAATGATTTCAAATACTGATTTTTATTCTAAGACCGGCATTAATCTTACTGAATTTAAATACATACCCTTTTATGATATACATAAAGGAGAAACAAATATATATGATGAAAGTGGAAAGATTATTGGAAAAATGATAAGTTTAGGTGGTGGAAAAGGTAAATATATAGAATATTATCCTAATGGTAATATTGAATCTGAGATAGAATATTATAATGGAAAAATGGATGGAAAAGATATTGAATATAATGAAGACGGTTCAATTGAAGAAGAATCAGTGTATAAAAATGGAAAAAGAAATGGTAAATTTGAATTATTTTATGATAATGGTAATTTAAAATCTTCTGTTAATTTAATTAATAATAAACGAGAAGGTAAATAGGTTGAATATTACCCTGATGGAAAAATTAAAAAAATTTGTAATTATATAAATGGTAATTTAGAAGGTGAAGATATTAAATATTATGAAAATGGAAATATCGCAATAAAATCAAATTATAAAAATGATATGTTAAATGGTAAGTATACTGAATATTATGAAGATGGTAAGATAAAAATTGAGTAGAATTATAAAAATGGTAATTTAGATGGAGAATATATTGAATATGATAAAAATAGAAATGTCAAACTCAAAAAATATTATAAAGATGGAAAATTAATAAGGTGATTATGAAAAGAAAAAGATCAAGATTTATTATATATAATGGATATATATATTAGAAATATTTAACTAAAGAAGAATAGGAAATATGGAAAAAATGTAAAAATGATTTTTTTGAATTTGTAAAATATGTTAAAATTCCATTAAATGCAGAAGGAAGGTATATAATACCTAAATTATATGAAAAACAAAAGAAATTTATACAATTAATGAATGAAAAACATTTTGTTATCGTATTTAAATCTAGACAAACAGGTATGAGTACTATATCCGGGTTGTATTAGTTATGGATGTAGTTATTTTATCAAAATACTTTTGTAGGCATATTATCAAGGAAAGGTTAGGAATAGACAGAATTTTTAAGTAAAAAAATAAAATTTCCTTTTTCTTCATTACCATAGTTTTTAAAAGAAAAAGTTTTATCTGATAATAAACAAAGTATTGTATTTTAGAATGGAAGTGAAATAGAATAGACTACCTCTACTGAAAATAGTTTTAGAGGAAGAACAATTACATATTTAATAATAGATGAAGGATAGTTTATTCCACATATTGAAACTACATTTTAGTCAATAATGGGTACAATGAGTAAAGTTATACAATTATAGAGTGATAAAAATAAAAAGATTGATCACCCAATGGGCATAAGTATAATTTCAACATCTAATGGTGTAGGTAATTGGTTTTATAATATGTGGCAATAGTAGGTAAATCATGAAAATATATATGAACCATTAAAATTTCATTGGAGCGAAATACCGGAATATGATGAAAAATGGTATGAAATGATGAAAAAGGGTTATAACAATGATAAAAGAAGGGTATAGCAAGAATTAGATATGAAATTTTTAGGATCAGGTGATAATTTCTTTGATACAGATATATTATAGACTATAACTCCTTCATAGTAGAATAAAATAATAACAATACAAACAGAATATAACAATTATATTAAAAATAATGATATTTGGATATGGGAAAAGAATATTAACAATTCAATACCTTATGTAATGGGTGTTGATGTATAGACAAAATTAGGATAGGATAGAAGTACAATAGAAATAGTTAATTCTAAAACAAAAGAACAAGTATAGGAATATCTTGGGTTATCAATTACATTTAAAGAATTATAGCAGTTAATAATAGAATTAAGTAAAATATATCATCCTTTAATATAGATAGAAAGAAATAATAATGGTAGTTAGATTTTAGAATATTTAATTGAATTAAATGAAAATTTAAATTTATATCAAATGGATAATAAATTAGGATGGGCTACTACACAACAATCAAGATAGGATATGCTAAATTATTTGTATAAAATAATAGGAGAAAATAAAAATATTATTAAA
>Ga0256840_1003884_pt1 | contig 11654 bp, 9 predicted proteins | sample 355202metaG_FD_185969 | JGI IMG/M metagenome (GOLD analysis project Ga0256840, IMG submission 185969) | Hydrothermal vent microbial communities from Mid Atlantic Ridge, Atlantic Ocean - 355-202 | ecosystem: Environmental > Aquatic > Marine > Hydrothermal vents | place: Atlantic Ocean: Mid...
TAGGTGAGCGAAGAGAGCTCAAAAAGGTGCTTGAGAGCTACTGGAGAGGCGAAGAGAGCTTTGAAGGGGTAAAAAAGGTTTCGGATGAGTTGAAAACTCGTCACTGGAACTACCAAAAGATGGTCGGTATCGACGCCATCAGTATAAACGACTTCTCTTTGTATGACCAGACGCTCGATATGGTCGAGACTCTGGGTCTTGTTCCCGATAGGTTCAAAGATATAGAAGATAGTGTCGAAAGGTATTTCGCTATGGCAAGAGGCGACGAGAACCATACCGCTATGGAGATGACCAAATGGTTCAATACAAACTACCACTATATTGTACCAGAATTAAGAAGCGGTATGGATTTTAAGATAGATATAGAAAAAATAGAGAGTGAGTACAAAGCGGCTAAAGAGCTGGGAGTCACTCCTAAAGTGAATATCATAGGGCCTCTGACATTTTTGGCAAACGCCAGAAGAGTCGATGGAGCTGATGAAGATGCAGTTACTCTTTTTGGCGAGATAATCGCCGCTTATGTTGAACTTTTCAAAGAGTTGTCCACGCTCGATGAGAGGGTGATACTTCAAGTCGAGGAGCCTGTTCTTGTTACTCAAAGAGCCGCTGAGCTATCGCTTCTGACCAAAGAGGCCTATATGAAACTTTGTGAGGTATCGAACACTCTTGAAGTTTTTGTAGTGACATACTTCGACCATGCGACGGAGGCGGTTAAGCAGTTGGTTCAAACTCCCATAAAGGGGATAGGTCTCGATTTCGTATACGGTGAAAAAAATTTCGAAGTTCTGGATGAGATTTCAAAAAGCGGCAAGGCGCTTGTTGCAGGGGTTGTAGACGGCAGAAATATCTGGATAAGCGACATAGAGAAGAAGCTTGAGCTGTTGGATAGGGTTGCCAAGATCGTTCCTAAAGAGAATATCGTGCTCTCTACCTCCTGCTCGCTCCTTCATGTGCCTTATACGCTTGGGTACGAGAAAAAGTTGGATGAGAAGATAAAGTCTTGGCTCGCTTTCGGTGTGGAGAAGCTCGACGAACTCTCGCTGCTTTGCAAACTCTTTTTTGAGGGTGCGGACTCGTTGAGTGCGAAAGAGGCCCTTCTTTATGCGAAAAACAGAGAAGATAACGCTTCAAGAAGAGAGTCTAAACTTATTCATGATGAAAATGTCCAAAAGAGGATGGCGAATATCGAGCCTTTGAAAAGAAAGAGGGTCGATTTCAAAAAAAGAATCGCCAAGCAACATGAAAAGTTCGGTTACGAGCCGCTTTGTACTACCACTATAGGAAGCTTTCCGCAGACACCGGAGGTAAGAGCCGCAAGAAGGGACTATAAAATGGGCGTCATAAGCGAAAGCGAATATGTAGAGAAGATGAAAGGGTTCATAAAAGAGTGTGTGAAGATTCAAGAGGATATCGGTCTTGAAGTGCTGGTGCACGGAGAGTTCGAGAGAAACGATATGGTGGAGTATTTCGGAGAGCAGTTAAACGGCGTAGCTTTCAGTGAAAACGGCTGGGTTCAAAGCTACGGCACTAGATGCGTCAAACCGCCCATCATCTACGGTGACGTAAGCAGGCCCGAGCCGATGACGCTCTTTTGGAGCAGTTACGCTCAGAGTTTGACAAAAAAGCCGATGAAAGGGATGCTGACGGGTCCCGTTACGATTTTGAACTGGTCTTTTGTCAGAGACGATCAGCCAAGAAGCGAAACCTGTTTTCAGATCGCTCTGGCCATCAGAGATGAGGTTGACGACCTTCAAAGAGCGGGTATAAAGATGATTCAAGTCGATGAAGCCGCTTTCAAAGAGGGGTATCCGCTTAGAGTTTCAGATAGAGCATATTATGAGAAGTTCGCTCTTGAGAGCTTCTGGATAGCTACCGGTGTCGCCGAGGATGATACGCAGATACATACGCATATGTGCTATAGCGATTTCAACGACATTATCGATACTATAGAGGCGATGGACGCCGATGTGATTTCGATAGAGACGGCAAGAAGCGGAAACACGCTGCTTAGGGTCTTCAAAGGGTATGGCTACAAAAAAGAGATTGGACCCGGAGTTTACGACATACACTCACCGAGAGTTCCAAGCGTCGAGGAGCTTCAAAGACAGATAGAGGCATTGCTCGAGGTGCTTCCTGCCAGGCAGCTCTGGATAAACCCGGACTGCGGTCTGAAAACCAGAAGATGGGAAGAGGTGGTGCCGAGCCTTACCAATATGGTAGAAGCGGTAAAAAGGGTACGCGCATCTTTATGATGCGCTACGCCATATTTCTGAGCGCCTCGTCGAAGGCGTTCACCTTCTTCATGGCTTCAAGAGAGAGTCTGTTTATATCATTCGTCGAGAGATCGTATTTTCTCTGCATAGCGTGGATCTTCTCTATATTGTTGTTCTCTATGATTCTTGCCATATTGAGAAGTTTACCGTATAGGTTGTCACCCTCGAAGAGAGCGTTCTCTATATCTTCTGAGACGTGCAGGTGGTGCAGTATCTCTCTGGGAGGGCGATGGAATATCAGGTGTATCAAAGAGAGCATTCCTACCAGGTATGCGGTTTCGCTTTCAGATTTTGAAGCTCCCGGTTTTATCAGTTTAAGCAGTCCTACCATAAGTTCCGTTCTGTTTATGACCATGAGAACGAGCGGATGGTTTCCGTTCTCTCCCTGGCTCTCTTTTGCAAAAAGCATCACCAGCAGCCATTGGGATAGCTGGTTTCTTCCAAGGAGGGTGATGAGGTGGCGTATGGATGTAACGGTTTGTCGCAGAGAAAAAAACGGCGAATTGATGAACCTTAAAAGCTGCAGGGTTATCGCATGCTCTCTTTCGAACGCTTTTACCAATTCGTCGGTCGAGGCGTCGTTTCTTATCAGGTTCCATAGCATAAGTATAGAGCCTGTTTCGGCACGGATAGGCTGCTCTTCCAAAATCTCAGGTTCACTGAAAAAGAAGCCCTGAAAATAGTCGCACTCCATCTGCTCCATACTTTTATGCACTTTTCTCGTCTCGATTTTAGAGCATACCGTTTTTATGCCGTGCTTTTTCGCTACATCTACTATAGACCTTATTCTATCTTCGCTGATAGCCTCATGGTCGATCTTTATATATGAAACTATATCGAGAACTTTCCGTTCATCCAGGACCCTCTCGTCATGCAGATCGTTAAGAGCGAAGGTGTATCCATCTTTTTTATATTCACACAAACTCTCAAGCAGTTCTCTATCTTTGAGATCCTCTTCGAAGAGTGCAAATATCAGACGCTCTTTCGGGAGCGCCTCTATAAGCTTTCGAGTTATGAAAAGGGGTGTTATCTTTATGATACCAAGGTGCGGCCCTATGACATCCTCTACGCCGATGACGTTGAGAAGGTTGTTTATGGCTGTAGCACTCATGACCGTTCCGCGGTCGATATCCTCGTTTGGCTTTTCGCCTCTGAAGAGTATCTCGTATGCAAAGACCCTGTTCTTACGATCTATAACAGGTTGACGGGCGATATAGAAGGCATCCATGATCTCTCTTTTTTTTGGTTTGTCGTAAACTACTCCCGATAAGATCGGACAAAATCGGAAATTCGTTCAATTCCGGTTCTTATTGTCTCTATATCGGTAGCGAAACTGAAGCGAAAATAGCCGTCGCTTCCAAACCCGGCTCCCGGTACGACCGCCACGCCTGCGCTCTCCAAAAGGGATTTTGCGAACTTCATAGAGTCCGGTTCTATCTCTTTGTGGTTTACAAAGAGGTAAAAAGCACCTTTCGGTTTGACGACTGAGAGGCCATCTATTTCGTTGAAAAGATCGGCAGCCTCTTTGCACCTAGCCTCAAAAGCCCTCCTCATCCTCTCGATATCTTCATCGGCGCTTCCGTCGAGACCTTTTATAGAGGCAATTTGTGTTATGGAGCAGATATTGGAAGTGCTTTGGCTTTGGAGTTTTTTCATCGCTTTTACAAGATCTCTGTCGGCGGCTGCACAGTAGCCGAAACGCCACCCTGTCATCGCTACCGATTTGCTGAGGCCGTTTATCGTAACGGTTCTGTTGAACATATCTTTGCTGATCGAAGCGGCAGCCGTAAATGTTGTACCGTCATACACCAGCTTTTCATACATCTCATCGCTTGCTACCAGAATATCCGTACCTTTTAAAACTTCTGCAAGGGCTTCTAACTCCTCTTTCGTGTAGACCGCTCCGGTTGGGTTGGAAGGGGAGGTTAGAATGAGCATTCTCGTTTTTGGCGTTATGGCGGCTTTTAACTCTTCGGCGGTTATTTTGAAGCCGCTCTTGTCATCGGTCTCTATGATTACGGGAGTGCCACCTGAGTATTTGACGAGTTCCGGGTACGTTACCCAGTATGGTGCAGGAATTATCACTTCATCGCCCGGGTTGATAGTGGCTTGAAACAGATTGAAAAGCGACTGTTTCGCACCGTTGCTGGCTATGACCTGATCAGCCGTATATTCAAGGCCGTTGTCGCGTTTTAGTTTATAAAGAATCGCCTCTTTGAGTTCGACGATTCCGTCAACCGGAGTATATTTTGTAAAACCTCTCTCTATAGCTTCAATAGCTGCGTCTTTAATGACCTGCGGCGTGTCGAAGTCCGGTTCTCCGGCCGAGAACCCCAAAACATCTTTGCCCTCTCTTTTAAGCTGCTGAGCAAGAGCGGTTATGGCCATTGTTAGAGATTCTGAGAGTGTCTGAATTCTGTCTGAAAGCATTCGTAGCCCTTTTTTGTTTATGATTTTATCCAATATTGCTTTAAGGGTACCTCTAATAATAGGTGATATTCACAACATTTCCAGCTTTTGTCTAGGCTAGGCACTCTTTTGAAGGCCTAGCCGTAGCTAAGTCAAAAAAGAGTAACGACGCATAGGCGAAAGCCGGTAATGCCCGCAGGGTGGGCTTTGCAAACGCAATCTTTCACAAGATGCTTCCTTCATCTTAGCTATTGCTAGGACTTGAAAGCCTCTTGCAAAATCTTACATTTGCAAAACCCATTGTGAGCATTACCTATTATTGGAGGTGCCCTTGAGATATAATGTAGCTATGGAAAAGTTTATGAAAATCGCTTTCGAAGAGGCGAAAGAGGGCATAGAGAAGGGTGACGGCGGACCTTTCGGAGCGGTGATAGTAAAGAGTGGCAAGGTCGTAGCGAGCGGTCACAATATGGTTGTAGGCTCAAACGACCCCACCGCACATGCAGAGATCGTAGCCATAAGAAGAGCGAGCGACAGACTCGGCTCCTTTCATCTGAAAGGTTGCACTCTCTATGTTACGGCGGAACCGTGCCCTATGTGTTTTGCAGCTATCCATTGGGCTCATATCGAAAAGGTTGTCTACTGTAATACGAAAGAGCAGAGCGCTTCGATAGGGTTCGACGACTCCCTGATTTACGAGATATTAGAGGGTAAAAGAAGAGATATGGTGGAGTTTTTGCACACTCCCCACGAACAGTGTGAAGAGCTTTTTAAAAAATGGTACGAAGACCCGGAGCGAATTTTATACTAAATCAAGATTTGATGGACTTTATGAACGCTTCATATATTTCGTCAAGCTTTTGATCCTCTTCCAGGAGCTCTTTGTGCTCGGGAGCAAGGATATGCTCTATTACTGCTACTCTTTTAAGCAGATACTCGAAGAGCTCTTTATCTATGTCGGGAAGTTTATTGTGACTGAGCGGGCTCTTGTCTCTGCCTCTTGTAATGACTTTGGCCGGTATGCCTATGGCCGTAGATTCCGGTGGAACGGAGCGAACGACGACCGAGTTCGCACCGATTTTGGAGTTGGCACCTATAGTTATGTTTCCGAGCACCTTGGCTCCGGCTCCTATTACCACTCCGTTTTCTACCGTAGGGTGGCGTTTGCCCGGATTTAGAGAGACTCCGCCCAGCGTTACACCCTGGTATATGGTTACATCGTCGCCTATTACGGCAGTCTCGCCTATGACCACTCCGATTCCGTGGTCTATGAAGACTCTTCTTCCGATTGTAGCTGCCGGGTGTATATCTATGTTGGTAAAAAGTTGCGCTATTCCCATCCACATTCTCGCAAGCAGAGGAAACCCTTTGGTGTGCAGCTTGTGAGCGACTCTATAGTTGGCTATAGCCCATACGCCGGGGTAGTTGAAAAATATCTCAACCCTTGAGCGAATCGCAGGATCCCGTTTATAAATACTGTTTATATCTTCTATTATAAGGCGTACAAGAGAGGGCACGCTATGCCTCCTTTATTATGCTATTCATTGAAGTTGATCGTCCTAAGATAACCATTTTCGCTTAAGTAAAGATAAAGTTCACCCAATATCTCTTTTCGCTCCTCATCTTCTATGGAATCGGACTCATCTATATGCTGCCTGATTCTTCGCTCAATCTCTTTGGTGTCGTAGTCGAAATCGTCCAGAACGTCGAGAATGTTTTGCGCTTCTATGATATTTTCGATTCTGTAGGTGCCATCATCTTCGAAATTTATCGTAGCTTCCGTCGGATGTGTAAAGAGGTTGTGTCTCATTCCAAGAACCTCCTGGTAGGCACCCACTTTGAAAAATCCCAGGAAATACTCCTCCCTTTCGACATCGACATCGTGCAGATAGAGGGGATTTTCTATATTGAAAGCCACCTCTCCGTCACTGTCGCAGGTGATATCCCAAAGGCTTGCGGAGCGGGTAGGGCGGCTATTTAGCCTGTCAAGCGGCATGACGGGAAAGCTCTGGTTTAGCCCCCAGTAGTCGGGGAGTGATTGAAAGATGGAGAAGTTGACGAGGTATCGCTCCTGTACGCGCTCAAGTACATCTTTTATCTCCTGGGAGGGTTTGTCTCTTAGAAGCACTATCGACTTTTTTATTATCAGGTGCACAAGTGTCTCTGTGTTTGCCCTGTCGGTCAGGTCGATATAACCAAGATCGAAGAGTGTTAGAAGAGACTCCATATGGTCTAGTGCGTCGTGTAGGTACTCTCTGGCATTTTTTGAATTTAAGGAGCTATAGAGATCGTATAGCTCCTGCACCAAAGGGGGGTTGCCTTTATCTTTGAGCCTTAGACTCTTTTCACTGTACTCCTGACTGAAAAGCTCAAGAACAGGGGCTACCAACACCGCATGATCCGCCGCTACGAATCTTCCCGATTCGGTAAATATCGTAGGTTCACGCACCCCTTTTGATGCCGATATCTCTTTTAGAAGGTAGACAACGTCGTTGGTGAACTCTTCTATAGTGTAGTTTCTGTTTGAAAGCTCCTCTTTTTGGCTGTACTCCACCGCCAGCCCGCCGCCGATGTTTATCGCACGAAGATTTTTCGCCCCCGTTTTTCTGAGTTCCGCATATATGTTGCCGGCTTCTCTGATCGCTTTTTTAAGGGGGGATATGTCGTTCATTTGCGAACCTATGTGAAAATGGATCATGGAGAGTCTATCCGTCAAATCGTGCTCTTTGAGCAGATCCATCGCTTCAAGGAGTTCGGTGGAGGTTAAACCGAATTTCGAGCTGTATCCTCCGCTTTTTGCCCATATGCCTATGCCTCCTGTATGGAGCCTTATGCGCAAGCCTATCTTCGGAATAGGCGAGCCGAGTCTCTTTGCCTCTTTTATGATCAGTTCAAGCTCGTTTATGCCTTCGATTGTCAGAGTGATATTGTGCCCCATCTTCGCCGCAAGAAAACCTATGCTTATCATCTCTCTATCTTTGAAACCGTTGACGGTTATGGGGCTGCCGATATTGGTATAGGCCATAGCGAGTATCAACTCCGCCTTACTGCCGGCTTCAAGTCCGTAATCGAGATCTTTCGTACCCTCCATAAGGGGTATGATGAAGCCTGGAAACTGGTTTACCTTCAGCGGAAATACCGCTTTGAACTTGCCGCCGTAGCCGAACTCTTTTTTGGCTCTTTCAAAATGGGAGAAAAGTCTTTTTACATTCTTTACCGCTATATGAGGAAACCTTAGAAGCAATGGGCCTTTGTAGCCATTTTCGCGCATCTTTTTGGTTATATGGACCAAAGAGGGTCTTTGGCCGTGGTTGACCTTTACGAGTCCATCTTCGATGATGAAGTTGTTTTCACCCCAAACGTTCAGACCGTAAAGTCTGGTCGGGTCGCTAAAACTCTTCAATCCCAACTCTCATCTCCTCTTTGTTCTGAAGGTCCTTTACCCAAATCTGCGAGTTTTTTAGCTCATCTTCTCCTATCACGGCGCAAAATCTCACCCTCAGCCTGTCTGCAGCTTTAAGGTGCGCTTTGAGCGAGCGGGCGGAGTATTCGACATGTACCGTTTCCAAGCTTCTCTTTTTATGGGCTATTTTTAGAATCTTCTCCAAGGCTTGCTCTTGCATAACTCCAAGATAGAGCCCCTCTCTCTCTTTTTGAGGAAGCTTTACCAGCTCCATTATGCGCTCGATGCCCAAAGCGAAACCGACGGCAGGGGTAGGCTTGCCGCCCAAAAACTCTACGAGCCTGTCATACCTTCCGCCTCCGGCTATGGCGCTTTGAGCGCCCACTTCGGTGCTTACGAACTCGAAAGCGGTTTTTGTGTAGTAGTCGAGCCCTCTTACAAGTTTCGGGTCAAGCTCGTACTCGATGCCGTGTGAAGTAAGAAGCGCACTCAACCGCCCAAAGTCGGTGTCACACTTTTCGCAGAGATTATCCACGAGGACGGGCGAGCTTTCAAGAAGAGTTTTGCAGCCTGCCACTTTACAGTCAAGCACCCTGATAGGGTTTGTCGTTATACGTCTTTGACAATCTTCACACAGCCCATCCTCTATGTCGCTTAGATGGCTTACCAGAGACTCTCTGTAACCAGGCATACACTCTGGGCATCCAAGAGAGTTTATCTTTATCGTATAGTTTATACCGAGTGCGTTGAAAATATCTTTTATCATCAAAATGATAGTGAAGTCTTCATATACGGACTCTTCGCCAAAAGTTTCGCATCCGAACTGGTGAAACTCTCTTAATCGACCCTTTTGAGGCCTTTCGTACCTGAACATCGGTCCATGATAGTAGAAGCGGTGCACTCCCCCTCTTTTATCGAGCTTGTTTTGAATGAAGGCTCTGACTATTCCAGCCGTACCCTCAGGTCGCAAACAGACGTCATGACCCCCCTTGTCTATGAACTGGTACATCTCTTTGCCTACGATGTCACTGCTCTCTCCGACACTTCTTTTAAAGAGCTGCGTCTCTTCCAGAAGTGGGGTCTCTATGTACTCATAGCCGTACCTTTTTGCGATCTTTGAAGCAGTCTCGACAATATATGTGAAAGTCTCGTTTTGCGGAGACATGATATCTTTCATTCCGCGAAGTGCTTGAATCATTTTCTGCAATCCTTGATATATCGGTAGATTTTTTCGTTTATCTCTTTTACGGAGCTTGTGGCATCTACAATCAAATGGTCGATTCCTAAAAGATCTACAAGCTCTTCCATCACCTTCTGTACGCGCATCATATACTCTATACCTCTAAGCTCTATGGAGTCACCGCTCTTTTGAGCCATTCTGCTTTCAAGTTCACACTTTTTTATTTTAAAGAGGATGATGCGGTCGGGAAAGCTGTTTGCAGTCGCAAAGCGATTAAGCTCCAGAAGGGTGTCTATCTCGATTTTGTCATGGACATGGGCGTATGCGATACCGGAAATAAAAGAGCGGTCGCTGAGTATCAGCCTATGTGCGTTGGGGCGAATTATGCGTTCGGTATGTTCGGCCCGATCGGCGAGAAAGAGGAGTACTTCGCTTCTGGCACTTAAGCCCCCCTCCTTTAGAAGAATTTTTCTGATCTTTTGGCCAAGCTCCGTTCCGCCCGGCTCTTTCGTGACAAGAACATCTTCAAATCTTTCGCTAATAAGCTCGATTTGAGTACTTTTACCGACGGTATCGACCCCCTCGAATGCTATATACATTTTATCGACTCTTCTATAATTTTGTTGACTTTTGGAGGAAGCAGATGGGCGCACGAGGCGTCATGCTTTAGAATAGCCCTGACAACCGAGGAGCTTATGAAAGCGTTCTCAAGGCTCGGCATGAGATAGACGGTCTCGATTTCGGGTGCCAAAGATGAGTTGGCATACCCCATCTGAAGCTCGTACTCGAAGTCGCTTACGGCTCTGAGCCCGCGAATGATGATCTTTGCGTCTCGTTCACGACAGAACTCCACGAGCAGGTTCGAAAAGCCGGCAACCGTAACGTTTTCAAGCTCTTCACATGCAGCTTCAGCCATGACGAGTCGCTGCTTGTGTGAAAACATAGGCCCCTTTTCACTCGACTTCGCCACCGCTACGACTATTTCGTCAAAGAGGTCTGCGGCTCTTTTGATGATATCGAGGTGGCCGTTTGTTATGGGGTCGAAAGTTCCCGGGTATATAACCCTTTTTGAACGCTCTTTCATAACTCTTCTATTCTCCATCGTTTGTATAGTGAATGCTCTATGCCCAGCAGGTCGAACCACTTGCCTATGATGAAATCTTCCATCTCTTCAATAGTGGAGTGGTCGCTGTAGTAGCCCATTATAGGAGGAGCTACGATGACGCCGAGTCTGGAGAGTTTGAGCATGTTCTCCAAAGCTATGGCGCTAAAAGGCATCTCTCTGGGTGCCAGCAGTAGCGTGCGCCTCTCTTTTATCATCACGGCGGCGGCTCTGGTGGTGAGGTTGTCGGCTATGCCGCAGGCGATTTTGGCCAAAGTATTCATACTGCAAGGGAGTATCGCCATAGCGTCCGTAGGAAACGAGCCGGAAGCAACGGGCGCTGCTATATCCTCATCGGAGTATAGTCTCTTTTTCTCCTCTTTGAGCACCTTTCTGGCGTTTTCGGAGAGAATCGTGTAACTGGTGACGGAGTCCGGCAATCTCTCTACAAACTTCAGACCAAGCTCCACTCCGCTTGCACCCGTCGCGGCTACTACGAGCCTCATTTGATCTCCACTTTCTCTTTTCCCACTACATCACCTTTTAAAACTTTTCCGTCACTCTTTTTTACCGCTACCGTGTCGCCTACGTTGCCGTTTTGAAGAGCGAGCGCATCGAACTCAATAACGACGGTCCCCTCTTTGTAGAAGCATTTTACTCTGCTGTTTTTCAAAACGGCCGGAAGCGGCTCTGCATTGGCCGACGTCACTACCTTTCCCGAAGCGATATTCTGCCTTGCTATATATCTTCCGTAGATATCGCCTACAACGGGAGGGGCATAGAAGCTATCGAACTCTATCTTATCCGGACGCACGCTCTTTGAATCTATTATTTTATCTTTTTTTATTTGATGATTCGCTTTATATACCGATATTGTACCTTTTAAGCTGTATCGAAAGTAGTATCTTTTGTCGTTGCACTTTACGGTGAAAGTTCCTCTCTTTTTTCTGAAAACTTTTTGAGAGAGTCTCACTTCGCATTCAGGTTTGAGCGAAAAGTTTTGGGCACTTGAGCCTGTCGGTTCTATGGCGATGGAGTCGACAACAAGGGTCGGGTAAAACTCTTCATATCTACGTTTTAAGAAAGTTTCGAGTTTAGAGAAACTCCTTTTTCGCTTCAATTTGAAGATTATCATGCTACTGTTCGGAGGTTTGCAACTGTAGCCCAGATCTTTGAGTTTCGCTACGACTCTGAAAGCCGGAACGCTCCACTTAACTCTGCCGGCTTTAAGCGTTAGTAGAGCTCTTTTTGAGTTTGAAATATGTAGATCTTTCAGCGTTACGATGT
>Ga0256840_1003885_pt1 | contig 11650 bp, 9 predicted proteins | sample 355202metaG_FD_185969 | JGI IMG/M metagenome (GOLD analysis project Ga0256840, IMG submission 185969) | Hydrothermal vent microbial communities from Mid Atlantic Ridge, Atlantic Ocean - 355-202 | ecosystem: Environmental > Aquatic > Marine > Hydrothermal vents | place: Atlantic Ocean: Mid...
TGGCATTGAAGTTAAAGGAACCAAGAAGGCGTTTCAAATTCCAAACACCGCTCCGCTTCCTCTTTTAGGAAGAGGATGGGGAGAGCGCGAAGAATTCGACACGCTTCTGGATTTGGTTAAAGAAAAAGGGGGTCTTCCTCTTGAAGAAATTTTGCCTGACTTTATAGAGGAAACGGGTTTATTAGAACCCGAGGCGCGTTTGGCGATTCTGAATTGGGAGCATAGCGAGGGCGTTAAAAAGGCGGATTTAAATTGGGCGATGGATGTGTTTGAAGAGCACCCTAAAACCCAACTAGATTTCTTTAATGAAGTTGTTCTTGCCGGGCCGCTTGGGGAACTTTGGCAGCCCGAAAAGTTAAAGGAGCGACTTGTTTTCGCGTGGTTAGATGGTTTTCAGCGGTTGGGAAAAGTGAGTGTGGATACACTTTCGGGATTCAAAAAAGAAAACAAAAAGCTTTCTAGTTTCTTGATTCGAGAGATTCAAAATCCTGAAGAAAGCAAGGCCTTAACGCAGCCCAGAGAATGGTTTTGGAAAGATGGCTATCAGGGTCGAGGAGCGGGTTTTGAGGATCCCATGCCTTACGTTTTTGCGTTGGATTACCTGCTCTACCATACTCCTAAAGGGAGCGATGTTTTCGAAAATATTGGAAAAGTTTGGCAATTGTTGCGAGATCGATGTAGCGATGAACACTTTCTGTTCAAACTCTTTACGACCTGGGAGGCTAGTGTGGACTACCAAAGTCTGATCAAATCTCTAAAAACTTACACAAGCGATAGGGTTGACGGAAAAAACACGATGCTCTTGGCGAAGGCCGATAGTATCTTTGTTACCCATGAAGGGTATAAGGCCATTGCCTACCTTCATGCCGATGCGCTTTATTTGGACAGTTCTTTGGTTTCGGCCTTTATGGCCCTCGGTGAAGGCGGGGGTTGTGACGCCTATTTTATTTTTTCTGAATACGTGGACGACCTTATCGAGAGGAGTGCCAATTCCCCGGTCCCGGCTGGCGAGTTTGAGTGTAATCCGATTTTTTCCGCCCCCCATCTCGTGAAAGAGGTGTGCCAGATCTACAAAATCGACGAAAATGCGGCGGCGCTTTATCTGCAAATTTTGGCTCTTCCTTATCCCACAAACACGAATGTTCGACGGTGGAATCGGTGGAAGAAAAAAGAACATGATAAAGCAATAGAGGGTCTCCTGCTCGCAGACCTGGTTCTGGATGCAAAACGTTCAAGAGCGGGAAGAACGATATTTCTGCCCGGTTTTTGGGAACCAAATAAAGGTGGCAAGCCGATTGAGGGTTGGAAGTTTGGCCACTTAGATTGGGTTGACGCCGATGGCGAATGGTTTCCTATCCGCGCGTTTTATGGTGCGATTCTTCATCCCCCACATGTTCTATTTGAGCGAGCCTGGCAGCGTATTAAAGAAGGGGATTTACCCACGCATAAAAAAACCAAGTCCTCATCCAGGTTAACGGAAACATAGGTTGACGGAAATGTAGGTTGGGTTGACGGAGCGAAGCGACGAAACCCAACAATCGAGGAACCAACATCGTCGGCAGCAATACGCTATGCCTATACACTCCATAGAAAGGTAATATTACACTTTTCAGAATCTCTGTCTATGATTCCATTTGTCGATAGCAGTCAACCCAACACGGGATCGATACTAACCTTTTTTGAGAGAACAAAATGACAATTCGAATCGGAGATATCGCTCCTAACTTTAAAGTAAATACCACCCAAGGCGAAATCGATTTTCACGACTGGATCGGTGATAAATGGGTTTTCTTTTTTAGTCATCCCGCCGATTTTACCCCTGTCTGCACCACGGAAATGGGACGTACAGCCCAACTTGCCGGCGAGTTTGCCAAGCGTAATACAAAACCTCTTGGCCTTTCGACCGATGGTATAGACGACCATTTCAGTTGGATCAAAGACGTTGATGCCACGCAAAATACGACGCTTGAATTCCCAATCGTCGCCGATACAGACAAAAGTGTCGCTCAAATGTATGGCATGATCCATCCCGGCGAGAGCACGACTGCGGCGGTTAGAAGCGTCTTTATTATCGATCCAGAGAAGAAAGTTCGCCTCACGCTCACCTATCCAATGAACGTAGGTCGAAACTTCGACGAAATCTTAAGGGTTATCGATGCCCTCCAATTTAGCGATAAACACGGCGTCGCAACGCCTGCGGATTGGAAGGTTGGCGATCGTGTTATCATTCCACCAAATGTTAGCAACGCAGATGCGAGCAAACAATTCCCACAAGGATTTGAAGAGATTCGCCCCTACCTTCGTTTTACCGAAATTAAGTAAATAACCTTACTACATTTCAGCCTTGGGTTTCGTCGATTGTTGGGTTTCGTCGCTTTGCTCCGTCAACGCCAACCTACAACCTACGCTTCAACGCGTGCGATTGACCAGACTTATTTTTTCTTTAACGAGGGTCTTGAGGTCGATGTTTCTCTTTTCGATATAAGCAGTATTCGTCGCCACCTGGGAGCTATTGGGTGGATTCCCCCAACGACCGTATAGCGGTTTTTCGCAAGTTATTTCCCCTTCCCAGGGATTGCGAATAATATAGCGGCCTTGGAATTGATTGAAGCGTGAAAAGGTTGCCGTATAAGGAAGGTCTTTCTCTCGTCCTCCAACGATGGGCTTCACTTTTTTGAAGACCAGATCTTGCCCAACTTCTCCGGCGACATAACGGGTGTGCAAACGCGTGAGCACGAAATTGGGGGAGAGCTGACGTTGCTTCATGTTTTTAGCCTGCTTCTTTTTTCGAAGACCTGAACGTGGAATACCGTCTCGGGTATCAGCAAGGAGGACGTCTCCACCAAGGGTTAAAAGATCTTCAAGACTTAAACCTGGAATACCCCGAGGACAGGGATCACACTTTCCTGCTTGCCAGGAATATTGAGTAACAACGGCTTTGGGTTTAGCCTCAAGAAGGGCATCAAAAACGGAAGTGTAGAAAGATGAGAAGCGACCTTTGGCGCTAGCTTTCAATTCGAAATTAGTAGGTATGTTTACCGATGGGTAATTGCCAGCCTCATAACGTTGGTTGTCGGCGAGGATATGAACAATGAGATCTTGAGTGCCTCTGGAGTTAATGAGTCCAAGTCGAATAGGAAGATTGAAATCTCCAGAATCATAATTGAAGCGAATGGGCGAAAGCAGGGCGCGAGGCTGTCCAGCTTTGCTTCCTTTCTTCATCTGTTTTACTTTTTTGATATTTACTTTTGCCACAAAAAAATACATTCCAGATTGAACATAAGGTTGGAAATACTTGGCTGCCTTTTTGGGAATATTGTAATTATTTTCGACGAGCCAATCTTCTAAGGCCGTTGAGTCCTCGGTGCTCAGCATAAGAATATCGTATTCAGCCACTAAATTTTGCTTCGATTTTTACCTGTGCCTTAGACCGTTGATTGCTCATCGCTGATTCCGCTTGCAGCAACGCGCCTTGGACGCCTAATGATTCAAAATCCCGTATTTGAGGTTCAATGCAGGGGTTTAGCTCCCAATATTCGACAAGGCGGGGTGCCGCTAAGGCGTCTACTTTGGCAAAAATCTTAGAAGATAGGGTCTTAACTTGGGATTTTTCGAGAACCTGGGGTACGGGAATGATCATCGCGAAATCTTCTAGGGGTCCCGTATAATCGTTCTGCATGGATAAAATAGTTGAGGTTCCATCTCTCATAAGAATGACGTTGGTTGCGTCATTATAGAGTTCCTGTTCACCCGATCCTACATAAAAGCCGCAGAAACCAAAGGCGACACTGGGGGAAAATGAAAGCAGAACCAATATTGCGCATATATTTCTCATAGGACTCCATCGTGTGATTTATACTTGAGACGAGGGTTGGAAAAAAAAGATCTAAATTTTTTTAGGAATCAGGAGACCTGAACATGCACATCTTCAAAAACTTGGGCGCCGAGTTCTTCTTCCAATCGCCGGTCGAAATCTTCCATGTCATAATCGGAGACGCTTTTACTATTTTCATCGGAGGAAAAAATAGAAACGCCAAATGTTTCAGCTAAGGTTTCGGCGCGTCTTGCCTCAAGTCCGTCGTTGAGTTGGTCTGCCAAAGTCGGAAAAGTGAATCCCTTTTCGTTTTGAAGGCCATCGAAGTCGAGGACGAGATTATTTGAAACCTTGATGGTTGTGCCATCTTGGGCCGAAGAAAACACTTTTTTAACCTGTATTTTTCGCTCTTTTTCGATGGCGACATTCTTTTCGAGGCGCTTTTGTTTTATCCAACGAAAGAGAGGAACCATGAAGAAGACGAATGAGAAAGAAAGCGGAACGATACCTAAGCCGATCCTAATCAAGGGCATGACACTATAACTTGTGAGCACGATAATGGACGCGATGAGGATGAAAATATTGAGGCCAAAGATCCATCGATTTGTACTTTTAGGATTTCCCGTAAGTAAGGGGAGTTTGATGATGCGCTCCCAATAGAGCGCAGGTGAGGGCGTGACGACGTAGCTTGGTTTGTCTTTTGCCGAAAGTAAAAGTTCAGCAAACTTGTAAATCAATGTACCATTTTCTGTGAAATCAACTTCTCCATTAAAACGCAATACACTCGCTGTAAGGGCGGTTCCGGCCTCTTCGAGGGATTGCCCAGATACTTTGGCCCAGTCGGCGGCGGTGATCTGTCCGTCGTTAGATCGAACAAATTGGGTGAAGGTTTTATGTGCGCCCAAAGGGTCTGTTTCTTTCTCTGGACCAAATACGAAATCGAATGTTTTTTGGTAGAAAGGTTTACTTACTTTTTTCTTCTTACGCTTAGGTCGCAAGCCTCCCGAGGCACCGTAAAAATCGATCCAGAACATGAATTCGAGAAGGCGAGCAAGGAGATGGAAGGGGATGAAGATAAGATCACCAAGTGCGCCGTCAGAGTCGGTTGAGGAGGCAGCGCCGATAGCTCCCACAGCCAGTGCGATGAGAAGGATCACAAAGACCGAGACATAGCCAATAAGCATTGCCAATATCCAGAACTTAAACATGACTTTAAAGACAGCCCACGCTTTCTTCTTGAAGGTATGCCAGAGATGTTTTTTATCGTCCCCGCGTCGGATGAAGCGTTCGTCAAATTGGTAGAGAAGGTTACCATCCTCGTCGACATCTAGATGGCTTTTGTAGATGCCAAGTAGACGTTTAAGTCCTCCTTCAACCTCTTCATAGGCAAGTCCGGTATCCGAACTTAGGTCACCAACAGTGGCAACACCTGCGCGATTGCGAAGGGCAGAAATGAGTTTATCTTCAAAATCGTATCGAGTCAGAGCCATGAAGCATCTTAAACCAAGACCTGAAAAAAGGAAGACTGAACTAATTATTCTCTCTGTCTGCAATAAGGGCGTTGAGGAGCCCTGACAGATATTGTAAGGACTAGGTATGGAAGATTTAAGTGGCGGAAGCCTAAGTTTAGAACAGCACTATGAAATCGAAAAGAGGGAGGGGATTTTTGCCGGTATTCACGTCTATCGTGGCACGCAGCATCCATTAGAAAAACCCATTTGGATTCACGTCATTCCCCACCCAAGCAAGGCACAACAACGCCGCCAATGGTTGGAGAACATACGCGCTAAGGCGCTTGAGGTCGCGCCAATAAAAGGTCCTCAATTTTATGAAATTCTTGATTTTGGCGCGATCGAAGGATCGCCTTTCATCGTTTACGCACGCGATGATTTCCACCGACTTAGCGAAGTCTTGGAGGTCGAAGGCACCTTGGATGCCTTGGCCACGGAACTGATTTGTTCGGGTTTAGCCGAGGCATGTCTCAATTTAAAAGAAAAGGGCCTACAGCACGGCGCCATCAATCCCGCCTTTGTTTTTCTTGGGGATGAAGGGCAAGTAAAGTTGATTCAGAGTGGATTTGACTTCTCGAAAGAAACCTTGGATGAGCTCAACCTTTCAGGTTTGTACGCCAAATATGCACTCGATGCCCAAGATAAGGTGTCCGATGCGTTTGGTATCGCTTGTCTCACCTATTCCTTGCTATCGGGCGTTCATCCCTTTCTCGACCGGGACGGCGATAAGGTTGTGGAGGCGCCCTCTCACCCCGCTGAATTTGGGGTAGATATGCAGTTTGCGGAAAAGATTTTTTCCCAATTTGATCCCTTAACACGCGATCTCTACGATTTGATTTCAGTTGATGAAGGGCCTGTTTCCGAAGAAAAGGAACATCACCAAATCCCCATTCCTGATGAGGAGGAAGAGCCCAAAAAAGTGCGTAAAAATCTAAAAATTGATGACGCCGAATATCTGTCTCCCAAACGAAATTATAGTTTATGGGCTGCCCTTGTTGTAATTGCGATCCTAGGCCTGGCGCTTATTTTCCAACCCAAAGACCTTCCCAGCGAGTCTATTGTTCGTCCGACAACGTTGACCTTGAATTCTTCTCCCAGCGAATCGGACGTGTTTTTGGAGGGCCAACGTATTGGTATTACGCCTTTTCAGATCGATCCTAAAATGTCCAAAGAAATGAAGTTAGAGATTCGAAAGGAAGGTTATGTGGATCAGAGTATTCTTATCTCGATGGATAACAAACGGCCACTCTTGAATGTTTCGCTCGTTAAAAAATAGTCTTTAAAAGAAGAACGTGTCGTTATGAGCGAGGTGGTTGGGGGGTGTGGTAGGATTTCAGGCAGATTTCTGGAAGAAATGGGGTAGGAAGTTGGTAGGTTACAACCTACCTCGCTCATAAGGACACGTTCCGTCTTTCAAAGAGTTTAACGAAGGAAAGGGGATTTAGATTCAAATCTTTTTTCTCTCGTTCAATACTTTTAAGATAAGCACAATTTCAAAGAGTGAAGTCTTTTTCCTAGATTTGTTGTCCGTAGAAAAAGCATTCGATCCTTTAACTGAGCCTCTGCCTGATTTATTTCCCTTTTTTATTCTTTTTTGATGTGGATCCAAAATCAAGATTTAAAACCCACGCTATCTTCTCTATAGTTCCACATTATTTTTTGAGAAATCTATGAACGAAAAACACTACGTCTATCTAATACCGGGATTTTTCGGCTTCGCAGATCTTGGCGGAATTACCTACTTTCACCACGTTCGACAAATTATTGAGCGCCGTTTTAGGGCAGCAAAAATTGACGTGGAAATTTACGAGATAAAAACCCTTCCCACCGCATCGATCGCCAGACGGACCGGACGTTTACTTGAAAAGGTCGCCCAAACGGCATTGGGAGAGGGGCCCATTCATTTGATCGGCCACTCCACCGGTGGGCTTGATGCCAGGCTTTTTGTTTCTCCTGGTGCCTCGGTCGATCTCTCGGGTCCCTATACTTTGGATGCGTTTGCAGATCGTGTTGATACGATCGTCACCGTTGCAACGCCCCATCATGGCACACCGATGGCGAATTTCTTTTCTTCTATCTTGGGTGAGAAAATTCTTTATCTGATCTCCCTCACGACGATTTACACGATGGAATTTGGCAAGGTTCCGATGACAATCATGCTCGCCTTGGGAGAAATATTCACCGAACTCGACGATCATCTGGGGCTTGAGGACTCCGTTCTTGATGGCCTCTACGAAAAATTATTTAGTGATTTTGATGAAGAAAGACAGGAAAAGATAAAAGCCTTCCTTGGAGAAATCAAAAAAGACCAAACCTTGGTGACCCAATTGACCCCCGAGGGAATCGCGGACTTTAATGCCATGTGTAAAATGCGCGAAGATACCCGCTATGGATCCGTTGCCATGAAAGCTAGGAAGCCGGGTTTAAAGTCGATCACCGAAATTGGACTCAATCCTTACCGACAAACCTCCCATCTGCTTTATCGTTTTCTTCATTGGCTATGTGATGACGATGATGCGCGTTATCCAGAATGCTCTGACGAAGAAATCGCGCTCTTTGAGCGCGTTTATGGAAACTACCCTGACCGAACGCAATCCGACGGCGTCGTTCCAACGCGGTCCCAAGTTTGGGGCACTTTATTTCACGTCGGAAAAGGTGACCATCTTGACGTATGTGGCCATTTTGACGATCAAGAGCGCGATCCGCCCCATTATGATTGGATTGCCACAGGAACCAGTTTTAGTTTTCCGCAATTCGAGGAACTTTGGAACGCTGTCTGTTCCTTCGTTCTTCAAGAGGGCTAAAACTTGATCGAAGCTAAAGCTTGGGCTAGCTTCCCACATTGCGCGCTCTTGCGTTCATTTATTTGCTAGGCAGTTATTATGCGAATTTTTTCTTTCGTTACTTTATTTTTAATTTCAATCTCAAGTTGCGCCGAATCCGGCCTTGAGCAGGAAGAGGTTCCGATTCGTCTTCAGAACGAGGATAGAAGACCAACGATAGATATGGGTTCAGGCGATAGATCATCACAACCTCAAGAAGATGTTGTTGAAGATGAAGATCAAAGTCAACCAGATGCAGGATGTTCGGTCGACTGTGAACCCGATACGATGCGCTGTTCGGGAAGAGATGTTGAGCGCTGCAATCTCGTTGAGGGCTGCCCCCAATGGACGGTTCAAATGTGTCCCCAAAGTCAAAGTTGTGACCAAGGAACATGTGTTTCCGCTCCAGAGTGTACGGATATGGATCAAGATGGCTACGGTAAAAATTGCCCCGCTGGTCCGGATTGTGATGACGCAGATCGCGACATTCATCCTGGTGCGCCAGAAATTTGCGATAGCAAAGACAACAATTGCGACACAACGATTGACGAAGGTTTCTCCCTTGGCGGATTGTGCACCCTCGGAATGGGAACCTGTCAAGCCGACGGTTTTTTAAAGTGTTCCCCTGACGGCGCATCAACGATCTGCGATGCCCAACCTCGGATGACGGAGACCGAAGTTTGCGACGGTATTGACAACAATTGCGATGGAAACATCGACGAAGGAGATGTCTGTGCGTTTTGCGCGAACGACCTGAATGAACCCAATAACGTTATTGGGTTGGCATCCATGGTGACCGAGTCCCAGCCTTTTTGGAGTGCTTTATGCCCGGGCGATGTGGATTATTACACCGTCAATACGATCGCTGGCAGAAGTTACCGGTTCAGCGTCAAATTTCCAGAAGCCTTGTCCGATTTGAAAATGGAAGGGTTTGGAAATACCACTCTTTTGGCGACCGCTGACGGGACCGGCGACGACCATGCACTCGTTTGGACGGCCGCCGCGAATACGACCTACGCTTTTGGCGTGACCAATAAGGATGCCGCCGAAAGTATTTATCGTGTCTCTTTTCGCGAGAATGCCAATATCGCATGCAGTGGCGAAGATGGATTTGGGCCCAACCAAGATATTAACACCGCCGTCACCATGCTTGCTCGGTGGCGGACAGAGGCCTATATTTGTTCTGGTACCCAAGATTGGTATCGCATCAAGGTCACGGCCGGTGATTCCATTTTCATCGAAGCTGACGGTCTTTTTACCGACGTCGATATTTACCTTTGGGGAGATGTAAATCGGGACAATCAATATACTGTTGTGCGCCAAGCCGCAGGTTTGGGGGATTCGGAATTTTTACGCTTTACTGCTACCTATACTGGAAACTACTTTTTCCACATCGACGCGCCCGGCGATTACGGGGCTTACGATATTCGCTGGGAACATTAAAAAGGATTGAAAGGAGGTGTGCATCTTGTTATCCCACTCTGGTGTTCGTTCATTTAGAACGATTCATCAAAGATGAAATCGATAAGGTGTAGATAATGAAACGCGTAAAACTTCCCATCATTCTTGAACCTCGCATTGAAGCCCGAGGAAAGAATAGAAAATCCGGCCCGGCGAGGCAAGAATTTAAGTTTAAAGAAGACGAGGCGGGGCCGCGACCGAGATGGATTCGCAAACGCTTATCGTTTAACCAAACCTATTTCGAAACCCAAACACTGGTAAAAGAAGCCAAACTTCATACCATCTGCGAGTCGGGACAGTGTCCAAACATCGTTGAATGTTGGGCTAGGAAATCGCTAACGATGATGATTCTGGGGAATGTCTGTACACGTAGTTGTGGCTTTTGCGATGTTCAAACAGGACGTCCAGGAGCAGTAGACCTCGAAGAACCGGCACGCGTTGCAAAAACTTTGGCTTCCTTAAATTTACGCTACGTTGTCATTACCTCCGTTGATCGAGACGATTTAGGCGACGGCGGTGCGGAGATTTGGGCCGAAACAATAACGCGTTGTAAAGAGGCAGCGCCGGAAATGGGCGTCGAAGTTTTGGTGCCCGATTTCAAGGGAAGTTTTGCAGACGCCCAAGTTGTCCTCGACGCCCTTCCCACATGTTTTGCGCATAATATCGAAACGGTCGAAGCCCTTCATCAAATGGTGCGTCCCCAAGCTAAATATGATCGCTCCTTGCAAATCCTCAAACAAGCCGCCGACGATGGTCGCGTTTTAGTAAAGTCAGGTATCATGTTGGGTCTCGGCGAAACCAACGAACAAACCTTAAAGACGATGCAAGACCTAGCCGATAGGGGCGTCAATATTCTCAACCTTGGTCAGTATCTTCGCCCTTCAAAACGTCATCTTCCGGTGATGCGCTGGGTCACCCCAGAAGAGTTTGAAATGTTTAAAGTCGAGGGCGAAAAGATGGGTTTTGAACACGTTGAATCGGGACCGCTTGTCCGCTCGAGTTATAAAGCCGACCAACAAGCCGAAGAAGTCGCCCTAAAAATAAAAGCCAATAAAGCTCAAGGGAAATGATTCCTCTACGAAAAGCTCTCCTTCTTTGCGCAATCGTTGACCCTGAAGTAAGTGCCTACGATTTGCCAGAAATAGTAAAAAAGCTTACTAATTCTGGTGTGCGCTATATTCAGTATCGGGATAAAAAAAACAATGATCGGCAGCGATTCGATAATGCTGTTGAGATGAACGCGATCTGCGCCGCCGCCGGCGCCTATTTTTTTATCAATGATCGTGTCGATATTGCGATCTTGGTCGGCGCTAGCGGTGTTCACTTAGGACCCGATGATTTGCCGCTACGTGCGGTTCGGAGCATCTCGCCGGATTTACTCATCGGCGCCTCAGCTGGAGACCCAGATCGGGCCGCTATACTCGAAAAAGAAGGCGCGGACTATTTGGGAGTTGGAGCAATTTTTGACGCGAAGGCAACCAAACCCAATGCCTCCCGACCAAAAGGCGTTTCGGTCATCGAAGAGGTTTCAAAAAACATTCAAATCCCCTTTGTCGGGATCGGTGGAATAACCAAAAATAACGCTCGCCAGGTTATCGACGCTGGAGCGGCTGGTGTGGCAATGGCGCGAGCGTTGACCCAAGCGGAAAATATTGAACAAAATGCCAGCGATTATTTCGCATGTTTGAAGGCAAATTAATCCTGTGACAGAGATCGGTCTGGCCTAGGGGCAGACAATGAAGAGACGAAGGAAAGGGTTAATTCGCCTTCGTTTTTTTACAAATTTTTGGCTTTCTTTTTGTTTGGCAACTTGGAGGGCTTAACGTTTGCTTCTTTTGCTGAAAAAGATCAGATCAATGGGGCATTATATTGACGCTTAGCGCGTTCCCGAATACAAACAACTGTCCGTAAAAAGGAGCTCGATTTGAGCATAGATAAATTTAAAAAATCGACTGTTGTGGATCCAAAAATTGCCAAGCGCGCACGCAAAGCCTTGGGCGATGAAAAGATTATCGACATGTATCGTGAAATGATTCTCATGC
>Ga0256840_1003886_pt1 | contig 11643 bp, 12 predicted proteins | sample 355202metaG_FD_185969 | JGI IMG/M metagenome (GOLD analysis project Ga0256840, IMG submission 185969) | Hydrothermal vent microbial communities from Mid Atlantic Ridge, Atlantic Ocean - 355-202 | ecosystem: Environmental > Aquatic > Marine > Hydrothermal vents | place: Atlantic Ocean: Mid...
TATACACAATCTGGTCAGTTATTAGAAATAGCTAAAAATGTTTCTCAAGAATTAGAAAATGCTGCGGATATTGAGCTCAATTTTTACAATATTCAATTAAAGGAAGGTTTTAGATTTCCTTGGGATAAACTCGATTTTTTTAATGTTTTTCCAGAGGCATTTTTACAAATTCCAACAGAACTGAAAGACACAGAAAATCAATTACTACATCAAAAATACGATTTAATTATTTTTGCTTATCAAGTTTGGTATTTAACACCTTCTGTTCCTGCAAATTCATTTTTAAAAAGTACTATTGCAAAAAAACTTTTAGAAAACACACCAGTAATTACCGTTATTGGATGTAGAAATATGTGGATAATGGCACAAGAAAAAACCAAAAAACTACTCCAAGAAGCAAAAGCTAATTTAGTTGGAAATATAGTTTTGGTAGATAGAGCCATTAACCATATTAGTGTCATTACCATTTCGCAATGGATGTTTTCTGGTAAAAAAGAACGCTATTTAGGCTTTTTTCCAAAACCTGGTGTTTCGCAAAAAGATATTGATGAAGCAACTAAATTTGGAAAACCCATTTTAGAATCGCTTAATCACCATAATTACGAAAATTTACAAGAAGAATTACTTAAAAAAGAAGCTGTAAAAATCAACCCTTTTTTAATAACAGTTGATAAAAGAGCCAATGTATTATTTGGTAAATGGGCAAATTTAATTATTAAAAAAGGCGATAAAAACAATCCAAAAAGACATTTTTGGGTGAAATTTTTCCATTTTTATCTATTATTTGCTATTTGGGCTATTGCACCTCTAGTTTTTATTATATATTTGCTGACTTATCCTCTTTTGTATAAAAAAAGGCAAAAGGATATTCATTATTATACATCAATTAAAATAAAATAAACCAAAAAGATGAGCGAAGTTTACATCACAAGGATTTCAAAATTTCTACCAAATAATCCTGTTAGTAATGATGAAATGGAAGATAGATTAGGGGTAATCAACGGTAAAACTTCTAAAGCTAGACGAATTGTTTTAAGAAACAATCAAATAAAAACTCGGTATTATGCTATTGATGAAGAAAATAACATTACACATAACAACGCACAATTAACAAGTAAAGCCGTTGAAATGTTGTGTGATGATAGTTTTAAAAAAGAAGATATAGAAATTTTATCTTGTGGAACTTCTAGTCCAGATCAAATTTTACCATCTCATACTTCTATGGTTCACGGATTTTTAAAAAACGGAAATATAGAAATTAATTCACCTTCTGGTGCGTGTTGTTCAGGTATGAATGCCTTAAAATATGGCTTTATGGCTGTAAAATCTGGCATGAATAAAAATGCCGTTTGTGCAGGATCTGAACGTACTTCTTCTTGGATGAAGTCCGATATTTTTGAAACCGAAGTCAAACACTTAGAAGAATTAGAAGAAAAACCAATTTTAGCTTTTCAAAAAGATTTTTTACGTTGGATGTTATCTGATGGTGCTGGAGCCGTTTTATTAGAATCTGAACCTAAAGGCGAATTACCTTTAAAAATTGAATGGATTCAAGGCTTTTCTTATGCCTCAGAAATTGATGCTTGTATGTATGCTGGAGCTGACAAATTAGAAGACGGTTTTTTAAAACCTTGGAGTGAGTATTCTTCTGATGTTTGGGGAGAAATGTCTTTATTTGCCATGAAGCAAGACACACGCCTTTTAGGAAAAAATATCTTGGTAAAAGGAGTAGAAAGTTTAAAAGCAGCTATTGACAAACACGGTGTAAAAGCATCGGAAATTGATTATTATCTGCCACACATCTCATCGTATTATTTTAAAGATGGTTTATATAAAGAAATGGAAGCACAAGGCGTTCATATTCCTTGGGAAAACTGGTTTATGAACTTGTACAAAGTTGGTAACGTTGGTGCTGGTTCTATCTATATTATGTTAGAAGAATTGGTTACTTCAGGTAAACTAAAAAAAGGTGATAAAATCTTATTATCCGTTCCAGAAAGTGCTCGTTTTTCTTATATGTATGCCTTATTAACTGTAAGCTAATTTATGATTGCAAATTTTGAACAAGTAAAAGATTTAATTCCGCAAAAAGCACCATTTGTAATGGTTCACGAGCTTATTTCTTATACCGAAGAAAATTTACAAGCACGATTTACTGTAACGAATAAGAATATTTTTGTGTATCAAAATGAATTTCAAGAATCAGGAATTATTGAACACATGGCACAATCTGTTGCATTACACACAGGTTATCAGTTTTTTTTAATGAACAAACCTGCTCCAACAGGATATTTAGGTTCTATAAAAAATATTGTAATTAGCAGAAGACCTCAATTAGGTGAAGTATTAGATACTAAAATATCCATTTTACAAGAATTTATGGGAATTACCTTAGTAGAAATTGAAGTTTTTATTAACGAAGAATTAATCGCCAAAGGGCAAATGAAAACCGTTTTAGCAAAAGAAGCGTAATATGTTTAATCAAAAAATAAATGTTGATTTAAGGAAGTTTTTACCACATAGAAAATCTATGTTAATGGTTGATAAACACTTGGTTTTAACCGATGATATTATTAAAACAGAATTCTTAATTAAAGAAACAAATATTTTTGTTGATAATCACTTTTTTCAAGAATCAGGTTTAATAGAAAATATTGCACAAACCTGTTCTATTATTGTGGGAAGTTCCTATTTTACTGATGCTGATGCTGATGGCGAAAACAATTCAGATGTTATTGGTTTTATTAGTGCTATAAAATTTATTCATATTCATAAATTACCCAAAGTTGGAAGTAAAATTATCTCAGAAGGAAAACTAAAATCAAGATACGATGGCGATGGTTTCTCTATTTGTACCATGCTTGGTGAAGTGTATTGTAATGATGAATTACTATTAGATTGTGAACTGAATTTATTCATTAAAAAAACATAAGCCATGAAATTAGACGAAATTCCTCAAGACGTTGGAGGTTTAGCCAATGCTGATATGAAAGAGCTTTGCTATGGTGTTGATGAAAATGGAGAATATAAAACCAAATTAAGTGAAGGTTGGGATGTTAAAACACTCGCTTTAAACAAATCACTCGAACTTATTCAAGAACGTATAGCAGATTTTAAACAAGATTGTATAAATGGAAAAATTAGTCCAATACCATATTATATGGAGCTTAACAGAATGGATTTAATTGTACTAGCTGATTATATGAATAAATGGCAATTTACAATCAAAAGACATTATAAACCTAAAGTATTTAATAAATTACCCTTAAAAACCCTTAAAAAATACGCCGAAACTTTTAATGTAAGCGTAGCTCAACTAAAAGATATTTCACTAAATGAAGATTAATTTTGAACATAAACAATCTGCACATTGTGAAAACGGTGTAATTTCTAATTTGCTAACACATCATGGTTATCCTATGTCTGAACCTATGGCTTTTGGTTTAGGCTCTGGACTTTTTTTTGTGTATTTACCTTTTTTAAGAGTAAATTTAGCTCCAGCAATTAGTTTTAGACCAATGCCTGGATTTATTTTTAAGCGTTTATGTAAACGTTTAGGAATAAAAATTAAACGTCAAAAATTTTCTAATCCTGTTAAAGCTCAAGAAGCTTTAGATGGTTTGTTAAAACAAAATATACCTGTTGGTTTACAAGTAGGAGTGTTTAATTTGGTGTATTTTCCAGAGGAGTATCGCTTTCATTTTAATGCACATAATTTAGTGGTTTATGGTAAAGAAAATAACAACTATTTAATTAGTGATCCTGTAATGCAGCACGTAACTACACTTAACAGTAAAGAACTTGAATTGGTTCGTTTTGCAAAAGGTGCAGTTGCTCCTAAAGGACACATGTATTATCCAACACATTTTCCAAAAGAATTACCACTTAAAAAAGCCATTGTAAAATCAATTAAAGCAACGTGTAGAGATATGCTTGCTCCTGTGCCAATTGTTGGTGTAAAAGGAATGCGAACGGTTGCTAAACAAATTAAAAAATGGCCAAAAAAAATTGGCGTTAAAAAAACCAATCACTATCTAGGTCAGATTGTTAGAATGCAAGAAGAAATTGGAACTGGTGGTGGAGGATTTAGATATATTTATGCCGCTTTTTTACAAGAAGCAGCGCCAATAATTAACAAACCTGTTTTAAAGGAATTTTCTAAAGAAATGACTACAATTGGTGATGAATGGCGTGATTTTGCTATTGATGCTTCTAGATTGTATAAAAATAGAAGTGCCGAATCTGATGGTTATACCAAAGTAGCCGATAAATTATTAGCTTTAGCTGATAAAGAAGCCGCTTTTTTCAAAAGACTTAAAAAAGTAATTGCCTAAATGGATGATAGCATTATTCATATCAACCAATTATCCAAACAATACAAAAATGTAGATGTTTTTGCGGTTAAACCAATAGATTTAGACATTCAAAAACAAGAAATTTTTGGTTTATTAGGTCCAAATGGAGCAGGAAAAACAACACTTATTTCCATGCTTTGTGGTTTATTGAAACCAAGTAATGGTGAAATTACTATAAAGGAATTGACCTTTCAAAAAAACAAAAAAACACTTCAACAACTCATAGGTGTAGTACCTCAAGAATACGCCTTATATCCTACACTTACCGCTTATGAAAATTTGATGTATTTTGGAGCAATGTACGGTTTAAAAGGAGCGGATTTAAAAGAAAAAATAATCGTATCATTAGACGCTTTAGGTTTACTTAAATTTAAAGATAAAAAAGTAAAAACCTTTTCTGGAGGAATGAAACGCAGGGTAAATTTAATTGCAGGAATTTTACATCAACCAGAAATTTTGTTTTTAGATGAGCCAACTGTTGGTGTAGATGTACAATCTAAAAATGTAATTATTTCGCATCTTGAAGAATTGAATAAACAAGGAACAACCATTATTTACACTTCACATCACATGGAAGAAGCGCAAGAGTTTTGTACTAGAGTTGCTATTATTGATAGTGGAGAAATTTTAATTCAAGGAGCACCAAATCAGTTAATAGAAAACACCAAAAACGCTATACGATTAGAAGATGTTTATTTAAGTTTAACAGGAACAAACCTTAGAGATCGTGTATAAACTTTTAAGCGCAACATATAAAGAATTTTTACTTTTAAAACGAGATTTAGGAGGTTTGGCAATTTTATTTATTATGCCATTGGTTTTGGTGGTTACCGTTACTTTAATTCAAGACAGTTCGTTTAAACAGCTCAATAATGTAAAAATTCCTATTTTGTTTGTGGATAATGATCAAGCAGAAATATCAAAATCCATTATTGATAATTTAAAAAAAAGTAAGTCTTTTGAATTAGTTACTTCTATTGATCAAAAAACACTAACCGAACAACAAGCAAGTAATTTAGTATTAAAAGGAAAGTATAAATTGGCTATTGTTATTCCGAAAAACTTAACTAAAGCACTGCAAACTAAGGTAAACAGCAATGTAAAAGGAATATTAGATAAATTTGGTCTTGAAGAGGAAGAAACAACTCAATCAAAAGAAAATCACAAAAAAATTACCACTAAAGAAATAAAATTATATTTTGATCCTGCAGCGCAATTATCGTTTAAATCTGGAGTAAAAAATGCGATTGATAAAATGGTTTCAAAAATTGAAACACAAAGTATTTATACCGTTTTTCAAAAGGAATTAGAAGTAGAAGAACCTCTTTTTGATCAAAGTAGTTTTATTCATTTTAAAGAAATAAATCCAAGACAAAAAGATGCTGAAATCAAACCAAATTCCGTACAACACAATGTGCCTGCTTGGTCTTTATTTGCTATTTTCTTTATTATTATTCCCTTATCAATTAATATTGTAAAAGAAAAAAACCAAGGTACTTTTGTGCGTTTGCGTACCAATCCTGTATCGTATGCTACTATTTTAGGAAGTAAAATTTTAACTTACTTAACAGTTACTATGATACAATTTGCCTTAATGTTGCTTATTGGTATTTATATTTTTCCGTATTTAGATTTACCACCATTAACCATTCACGGAAGTTATTACTTGTTATTTATAGTCGCTTTATTTGTTGGTTTAGCTGCAATTGGATTGGGAATTTTACTAGGAACTATTGCAAATACACCAGAACAATCTGCTCCTTTTGGTGCAACATTAGTAGTTATTTTAGCTGCTATTGGAGGTGTTTGGATTCCTGTTTTTATTATGCCAAAAATTATGCAAATAATTGCAAAAATTTCTCCTATGAATTGGGGTTTAAATGGATTTTATGATGTAATTTTAAGAGATGCTAATTTTACAGATATTTTACCAGAAATAAGCCTTTTAGGGTTGTTTTTTATTAGCCTTTTAGCAATTTCATTGTATTATGATAAATTAAAAAACGCTGTTTAATAATGAAGATTACAGAAACTACTAAAATAAGAATTCGTTTTAATGAAACCGATCCGTTAGGAATTGTTTGGCACGGAAATTATATTACCTATTTTGAAGATGGAAGAGAACATTTTGGAATGAAACACGGTATTTCATATTTAGATGTACAAGCAAATGGTTATGTAACACCAATTATAGAATCGGCTTGTAAACATAAATTGCCCTTAAAATACGGTGATGTTGCCACCATAGAAACCACTTTTGAAGACAGTCCTGCTGCTAAAATGATTTTCACCTATAAAATTTTTAATCCGCAAGGTAAAATAGTAGCAACAGGAAAAACTATTCAAGTGTTTTTAGATATAAAAACAGATGAATTATCATTAACCTTACCACCTTTTTTTGAGGCTTGGAAGAAAAAAATGGGATTGTTGTAATGATTTAATATAGGTATAAACCTTATTTTATTTATATTATTCAATTTTGTTTTATAAATTTAGTATTTTTGATTTTTAAACTTTTTATTTAATATGAAACTAAAAGAGAAGAATGATTTTAGTATAATTATAGATTTTGATAAAAATTCACCAAATCCATCGAGAATTTTTAAATCAATGGCTTCTCTAATAGAAACTTTTGAACAATTTGATAATGATCTAGTTAAGCATATTAATAATAAGATAGAAACAGTTTTAATTCTCGAAGATGTAGAAAAAGGATCTTTAAAAACTATTTTAGCAAATGCTCTAAGAAAAGTTCCAGATGATGCTATTAAAGATTTAGATTATAAGAAAATTATAGGACATTATTTGTTAAAAGCTAAATATATTGTTTTAAATGTTTTAGAAGGTAAAACTTTATTAACAGATGCAACGGAGATTGATCTTATCGAAATGGAATTAGAAAAAGCAGCTAATGAAACAGAAATAAATCTAATACCAACTTATGTTCCAATTAATAAAAAAACAATAATAAAAAACATAGATAATATTAATACTTCTTTAGATATTCTTTCTGAAAAAGATAAAGTTTCTTATCAATCTGAATTTGGTAATGCTTCTTTTAATCTTGAATTAGAAATAGATGTTGAATCAATGGAAGATATGATTACAGAAGAAGAAATAGTTTCTAATTCTAAAATGATATTAAAGGTAAAAAAACCAGATTATTTAGGAGATTCTAAATGGTCTTTTAAACATGGTACTGGTACTATTTCTGCTAGAATAATTGATTTAGAGTGGTTAAAGGAATTTCAAAACAGAAAAATTGATGTTAGACCTCAAGATTCATTAGTCTGTATGGTTAAAATAACAGTTAAATATGATTATAATTATGAAGTTTTAAGCACCTCTTATGAAATTACTAAAGTTATCAAAATAAATCCTAGACCATCAGATAATCAATTAACATTAATATAGTTTTAAAAAAAGATGGCAAATTATAAAGGAATAAAAGATTTTGATGAGCTTTTAGATAAAAAGTATGGAGAAATTGGAACTTCAAAAAGAAATAAATTTGAAGAACAAGCTCACATGTTTATCATTAGCGAAATGCTTAAACAAGCACGTAAAGAAGAAAAATTAACACAAGAAGAACTTGCAGAAAGAGCAGGTACTAAAAAAAGTTATATTTCTAAACTAGAAAATGCCAAAGGAAACATTCAATTATCTACACTTATTAGAATATTTGAAACAGGGTTAGGAAGAAAAATTGGATTAACTTTTTTGTAAGCAAGTAATGAAAAAAGTTTACATCACAAACAACCACATCATATCCTCTTTAGGCTTTAACAGTGGTTTAAATTTTAAAGAATTAACTAAAGAAAATTCTGGAATAAAATTACACCAAAGACCAAACGGAAAAAATTATTACACGTCTTTAATTGATAAAGAAAAGATAGAAGAGGAGTTTTATAAAATTGGTAATTCTAACAAATATACTACTTTAGAAAAAATGATGATTCTTTCTGTTAATGAAATAATTACATCATCTCAGTTAGAAATTACTTCAAAAACAGGATTACTAATTTCTACCACCAAAGGAAATATTGATGTTTTAAATCCAAATAATCCATTTTATAAAGAACCTAAGAGAGCGTATTTATCAGAATTAGGAAATCAAATACAGTCCTTTTTTAAATTTAAAAACGAAGCTATTGTAGTTTCCAACGCTTGTGTTTCTGGTATTTTAGCCGTTTCGGTTGCAAAACATTTAATTCAATCTAATCTGTATGATGAGATTATTGTGGTAAGTGGTGATTTGGTATCAGAATTTATTTTATCTGGTTTTGAATCCTTTCAAGCAATAAGCGATAAACCTTGCAAACCTTTTTCAAAAAACAGAACAGGAATTACTATTGGTGAAGCCATTGCCTCTGTTTTAGTAAGTAGCAAAATAGACCATCTATCTAAAGACGTTGTGGAGGTTCTTGGAACAGCATCGTGTAATGATGCCAATCATATTTCTGGACCATCACGTACAGGAGAAGGTTTGTTTTTAAGCATACAATCTGCTTTAAAAGAAGCAACTATTTCCGCAAAAGAAATAGATTATGTTTCTGCTCACGGAACAGCAACCAATTACAATGACGAAATGGAATCCATTGCTTTTAACAGAGCCAATTTAAGCACCGTTCCATTAAATAGTTTAAAAGGATATTATGGTCACACGCTTGGAGCATCTGGATTACTAGAAACCATCATCGGAATAAAATCACTTTATAAAAACACCCTTATTTCAACTAAAGGTTTTGATGAAATAGGAGTGTCTAATAAATTAAATATCATTACAAAAACAACTAAAAAAAATACAAAAATTTTCTTAAAAACGGCTTCTGGATTTGGAGGAAGTAATGCTGTAGGAATATTTAAAAAAACAAATTAATGAAAACAAAACAACTATCAGCCTTAGAATCTTTAGAGAAAGCACAAGAAATTGCCTTTGCTCCATTTGTGTTTCAAGCAACAGTAGCCTTAAAAGAATTAAAAATATTAGATTATATTTTTAACCATCGTAAAAATGGTAAAACAACCATTCCAGAAATTTCTAACGCTTTAAATATTAGCGAATATGGAATTGGTGTGTTATTAGAAATAGCCGAATCATCAGATATTGTGATTAAAAATGAACAAAATCAGTATGAAATTACTAAAACAGGATATTTTTTAAATGCACACGAAACCGTTAATGTAAATCTAAATTTTACCAATGATGTATGTTATAAAGGTTTATCTCATTTAAAAGATTCTATTGTAAACGGTAAACCCGAAGGCTTAAAAGAGTTTGGAAATTGGAATACCATTTATGAAGGTTTATCGGTTTTACCAAAAAAAGTAGCTACTTCATGGTTTGAATTTGACCATCATTATTCCGATGCAGCTTTTGATGAAGCCTTAAAAATAGTACTAAAAAACAATCCTAAAACCATTTATGATGTTGGTGGAAATACAGGAAAATTTGCTATTGCAGCATGTAAAACAAATGAATCTGTTAAGGTAACAATGTTTGATTTAAGAGGACAGTTAAATATTGCACTCAAAAACATTAAAAAAGAGGGATTTGAAAACCGAGTAAAAGGATTTGAAATTGATTGGTTAGCCAAAGAACACGTAGAAATTCCAAAAGGAGCAGATGCTATTTGGATGAGCCAATTTTTAGACTGTTTTTCTGATGAGGAAATTTTAAGCATACTCACACGATTAGCAACTTCAATGAACGAAAATACAGAGTTGCTTATTATGGAAACATTTACCGATAGACAACAATTTGATAACGCTAAATTTGCTTTAGAAGCAACTTCTTTATATTTTACCGTATTTGCAAACGGAAACAGTAAGATGTATCCTGCAAAAGTATTTTTAGAGTTGATTGATAAAGCAGGATTAAAATTAGTAGATGATTTAAAAGTAGGAGATTATCACACCATTTTAAAATGTAAAAAGAAATAATTATAAAAGATTCTGTTATTGTAAATAGAACCGTCATTGCTAACGCAGTAAAGCAATCTCAAAATAGTAAATAAAAATAATAAACTAAAATGAAAATAAAATTACTCTTAACACTCGTATTAACAACACAAATTATCCTTGCACAACAAGTAACTTTAACACAACCTGCTTTACGTGATAGTGATAAAAATATTATTAAACAAGAATATTATACTATAGATGTTAATACAAATATTGAGAGTAAAATATACGAATATATATATATAGGCTATGATGGTGAAAAAAACCCAACGGCACTTAATTTAGAAATTTTTGATGAAAACGGAAATGTAATTAGTACAAGGAGTGGAACTTTTGAATACTATCCAATAGATGTATATCATGCTGAAGGAATATATGCTACTATTAGTCAAATATTTCCATATAAACTTGGTGATTATAAAATATTAAATCCAAACACAAATGAATTATTAGATGATAATCATGTCTTATTTTCAAAAGACGGAAGATTTTCTCTTATAGATTTTGGCAGTGATTATTTAGAATTTAGTTCGTATGAATATGATGCAAATTATAATTTAATTGGTGGAGAAAAAAATGAAGTAACGATGCAAGGAGAAAATCCTATAGAAAAATTATTTTATGTTTTTAATAATACAACAAATGAGTTTGAACCTGATTTTAAACAAATTTTTTATGAAACATTTGTTAATGATTTTTTAACAGAAAGAATTACAACAACTATAATAGATTTCACAAACAATTTAGAAGATAACTATAAGAAAGAGACTTTTACTTTTTTAACAGACTCTTTTGAACGACAGTTTTTTTATTGGGATGATGCTTTAAATAATTGGAAACTAGATACAAAGATTGTAACTATATATAATGGAAATAATCAACCATTAAGTTATCTAGAACATAGTTGGGACGAAACAACTTCTACTTGGGGTTTGGGTATAGGTGTTTTTTATAATTATAATGCTTTAGATTTATTAGAAACTTACACTGTAGATTTTAGTGGAAATTGGAATGAAGTTTTCACCTTTACTTATGATGCAGATAATTTGTTGACAGAGATAAATCGGGATACTTATCAAAATAGTATTCTTACTTCAAAATCAAGACAAGCATTTTATTATGAACTCGAAACAGCTTCAATCAACAATGTAAACACCTCAATAATTAGCATTTATCCAAACCCAACAAAAGCAATTTTAAATATAGATTTAGAAGGTGATTTTGAATATCAAATATTTTCCATTCAAGGAAAATTATTAAAAGATGGTATTGCAAATAAACAAATTCAAGTAAATAATTTAGAAAAAGGCATCTATTTTATCAA
>Ga0256840_1003887_pt1 | contig 11639 bp, 11 predicted proteins | sample 355202metaG_FD_185969 | JGI IMG/M metagenome (GOLD analysis project Ga0256840, IMG submission 185969) | Hydrothermal vent microbial communities from Mid Atlantic Ridge, Atlantic Ocean - 355-202 | ecosystem: Environmental > Aquatic > Marine > Hydrothermal vents | place: Atlantic Ocean: Mid...
TATAGATAATGGTTCAGGACTCTCTAGGGTTTCAAAAATAACAGCACAATCTTTAGCAAACCTTCTACAACATGGAGCCAAACACTACGGACAACGATGGATGGATACACTCTCTATAGCAGGTATTGATGGTACAATAAAAAAACGTTTTGCAAACTCTTCTGTATTTGGTAGAGCATGGATGAAGACAGGAACCATTCGAGGAGTAAAAAACATTGCTGGTTATGTTGAAGGAGTATCGGGAATACGCTATGTAGTCGTGGTGTTGGTCAACGACAAATACTCCCGTAAGTATGGTGCAAAACTTGCAAACAAAGTTATAGAGTGGGTCTCAGATACCCAATAATATGAAAAAAGTTTTAGTTATCATGGCTGGAGGTAAAAGCTCACGAATGCAACAAGATAAAGCTCTATTACCCTTTGGTGGATATGCGAGCTTAGCAGAGTACCAATACGAACGCCTAACATCCTACTTTGATAAGATTTATATTTCTGCAAAAAGTAATAAGTTTAATTTTCCTGTAGAAATTATAGAAGATTGCCATCTTGATTCATCACCTCTTGTTGGCATGGTTTCTGTTTTTAAAACATTGGCACTAAAAGAGGTTTTTGTATTAAGTGTTGATGCACCATTTATTAGCATTGAGACGATTGAAGAACTCTATAGTCAGGCAGAAAGTAAAAGTGTAGCTATTATTGCTGAGTCAAGTAATGGATTAGAACCTCTCTGTGGTATCTATAGAGTAAACATTTTAAATAAAGCAAACGATTTTATAGAAGAGGGAAATCACCGTCTTCAAGCTCTATTAAACTCTGTTGTCACACAAAAAGTAAAGATAGAGAGAGAAGAAGAGTTTATGAATTTAAATCATCCCTTTGAGTATGAAGAGGCAAAAAAATTAATCTAAAATATTAACGACTCTCTTCCAACATTTTAGTCATCATACTTTTTGTAAAGTAGACAAACTTTTCAAAGAGTTCACTTCGATATTTATCTTTATGATAAATCATATAAAAGTTACGTTTACACTCAAAGTTTCTTAAAGGAACATGAATGAGTATCTTCTTTTCAATCTCATTTTTTACAGCAATTTTAGAGATACAGGTGAGACACTGATGGTTCATAAGTAACGACTTTATAGACTCGGTATGCCCCAGTTCTAAAAAGATATTAATGTGATCAACTTTGTCTTTAACATAATCTAAAAAGACTTCACGTGTTCCAGAACCCTCTTCTCTTAGTACCCATTTTCTCTCTTGAAGGGTATCGATAAAACACTCTGAACTCAAAGTGCTATCAGTAGTCACAACAACAAGTTCATCCACACCAACAATCTCTTTAATGATATCTGCATCATTTGCAATACCTTCTATAAAACCAACATCGAGTTCACCCTCTTTAATAAGGCTTACAATATTTTTTGAATTTCCCTCTTTGAGTGCCACTTTAACATCGGGATAATTGTTCATATAAGAACAGATAATGGGAGGCATTAGGTAGTCAACAATGGTCGTACTCGCTCCCACACGAACCATACCTTTGTTCACTGTGTTTTTAAACTCATACTCGATATCATTGATTTTTTTGATAATGGGTGAAATCTCTTTTTCAAAAGCACGACCCATTTCATTGAGGATGAGTTTTTTATTAATTCTGTCAAAAAGAGGATTACCTAAAATTTTCTCTAGCTCTTTAATTGCCATAGAGATGGCTGATTGGCTGAGCCCCATGCCTTTTGCGACATTGGTAAGGTGTCCCTCTTTAACAACATTTAAAAATATCTCCATTTGACGGAGGGTTAGTTTCTCTTTTTTATCTCTCATAAAATATTATATCAGATAAATAGTTTTTATTGACGATATTCATAAAAAAAATTAAATAATTTTCTTTTTAAACCAAAATTATGCAATAAAATAATGATTTTATTACATAAATTAAGGGTTACACGAAGTCAACACCCTTTTCACCTTCAATAATGGCACCGATAACATACGCATCAGTATTGGCACAAACAGCATCTACATTCTCTGCATCAACCACTAAAATCATACCTACACCCATATTAAAGGTTCTAAACATCTCTTCTTCTTCTACATACTGTGACATGAACTCAAAGATAGGAAGTACTCTAATGCTCTCTTTAGAGATTTGAGCCCTCATGCCATCAGGAAGCACACGTGGTAAGTTTTCAACAATTCCACCACCAGTAATATGTGCCAACGCTATAATGTTCTCTCTGTTGGATTTAAACTCTTTTACATAGATTCGTGTTGGTTCAAGAAGTGTTTCAACCAAAGGTTTACCATTAAATTCAGAATCTAAACTCATACCCAACTTATCAAAGAAAAGTTTTCTAACCAGTGAATAACCGTTAGAGTGTACACCAGAACTTGGCAAGGCCAAGATAACTTGCCCCTCTTTAACATTTGAAACTGTATCCATTTCTGAACGTTCTGCAATACCTACAGCAAAACCAGCCAAATCAAAATCACCATCAGAGTACATTCCTGGCATCTCTGCTGTTTCACCACCAACCAGTGAACATTCAGAACGACGACAACCCTCTGCAATTCCAGCAACCACATCTTTTGCATTTTCAGGAACCAAATGACCTGTTGCATAGTAGTCCAAAAAGAACATTGGTGTTCCAAAGTTACAGATTAAATCATTGACACACATCGCAACCAAATCAATTCCTACGGTATCAAAAGTATTGCTCTCAATTGCCAACTTTAATTTGGTTCCAACTCCATCTGTTGCAGAAAGAATTACAGGCTCTTTATATCCTGTTGGAAGTGCATAGGCACCAGCAAACGAACCAATACCACCTATAACATTTTTATCAAATGTTGATTTAACATCGGCTTTAATTGCTTCTACAAAATCGTTACCTGCATCGATATCTACACCTGAATCTTTATATGAAACTTTTTCCACTATTTTTTCTCCTCATTACATGATGGAAAAGCTGTGCGTAGTACATTTGTAATATAACAAAAACCTGTCAATCCACTAACAATTAAGATAACAATAATAGCCAGCTGCAATAAAAAAGCAGCCTTTAGTGAACCTGATGCTGCCAACATCATCGCGATACCCAGTGCTAATGCCAATAGAATTTTTTGTAGTTTTTCAACGCACATAATACTCTCCAGAAATTTTTAAAAGATTATATCAAAATCTAACTGTTTAATGAGCGTCCAAGTTTTTCTTCTACCGAATTTACTTTTTTCCCAAGTCGTCCTAGAGGTCCATCTCTATAATCTATTTTAATAGAGCTGTACACACGTCCACAATCTTTTTGTAACTCAATATACGCCTCATTAATCACAGCCAAAACCTCAGCAACCGTTTCACCCTCCATAATGGTACCCATGGGTGTTAACTGATACGCCAATCCACTTCTATCTACAATGTCCAAAACACGTGCGACAAAGGCACTTTTACTTTGGGTTTGTTCCGTAGGAAACATTGAAAACTCTACTAATGCACTCATACTTATCCTTAATGTTTAATTTGCATATCATACAAAAAATGGAGTTTATTTATGGTAAAATGAGTCTTATAAAATAATTAAAGGAGATAAACTATGACCAAACAAATATTACTTATATCTATCCTCTTAGGAACTTCATTGGGTCTGGTGGGCTGTAACGAAAACAGTGAACAAAAAGAGCTTATAAGCCAGCCACTGCTCAAGGGAGAAGCAAACCAAAGCAACTATGAGATGGCACAAAAGTTTTTTGATGAGGGTGACTATAAAGAAGCGTTAAAATATGATCTTAAACAATTGGAAGTAGATTTAAAACATTATAAAGAACAGAGTGCTGAGATATCATTAGATTATAACAATATTGGTTTAGATTACGACGAATTAAAAGAGTATCATAAAGCATTGGGGTATTACACAAAAGCAATGAAGATTGATGACGTGGTTCTAGATACGAACAGTACAGAACGTGCAACGACCTATTATAATGTAGCCTCTTCGTATGATGCATTGGGTGACAATGGAAATGCCTTAACCTATTATTTTAAAGCATTAAAGATTGACCAAGCTGTCTCAGGTGAGGTTCATGAAAATGTTCTTTCAAGCTATTTAGATATCGCTAAAATATATAAAAAAACAGAGAAATATAGCTCTGCTTTAACTTACTATAAAAAAGCATTAAAAGTGCAAACAAAAGTTTTTGGTGCTGATGATAAAGATACATTGGCTACTGCAAAAATAGTTGAGGAACTTGAGAAGAAAAATAATATAATACCCCAAGAAAAATAGTCATTATTAATTTTTATTTTTGACCTTTTTATCTTGATTAAAGTATTATAGCTAAAATGATTATACCTATCAATTCAATTTATTTTTATTATTATCAAAAAGAGAGTATACTTTCAAAAATTTTCATCAATTAAATTGAATAAAAAGGAAACTTATGGCATTTTCACCTGAAAAACGTGCTGGAACAATGAGTGGGATACTCTTTGTTGCTATCTTTGCAGCTGCTGCTACTTTTATTGCAGGGCTAGGACCTGTTAAAGCATTGGGGCTTTCTCCTCTGGTTATTGGTATTGTTATGGGGATTTTTTATGCCAATACCTTACATAATCAACTCCCTACTGCGTGGGAAAGTGGTATAGTTTTCTCAGCTAAGAAAATTCTTCGTTTTGCCATTGTCCTTTATGGGTTTAGAATTACATTTCAACAGATAGGTGAAGTGGGGATGGAAGGGTTTTTAGTTTCACTTATTATGCTCTCAACAACCTTTGTTTTGGGAACATGGTTGGGACATAAAATATTTGGTATGGACAAAGACACGTCCATGCTTACAGCATCAGGAGCTTCTGTTTGTGGTGCTGCTGCTGTTTTAGCAACTGAGCCTGTGCTTAAAGCTGAAGAGCATAAAACGGCGATTGCTGTCTCTATGGTGGTACTTTTTGGAACCATCTCTATGTTTCTCTACCCTGTACTCTACACAGCCATTTTTGAACAAGCATCTGGTTTTTTACACATGACGGCTCGTGAATTTGGTATCTATGTTGGTGGAACCATTCATGAAGTTGCACAAGTGGTTGCTGTTCCTGCTTCTATTCCAAATGCACCTGTAGAGATGTCTAACTCTGCTGTTATTGTTAAAATGACACGTGTTATTATGATTGCACCGATGCTTATTGTGCTAGGTCTCTATCTTAGTTACGCTGCAAAAAAAGAGGGTGGTCTAGCAGCTGATGTTAAACTTGTTATACCTTGGTTTGCTGTTTACTTTATTATGGTGGCAGGGTTCAACTCACTTCATCTTTTACCTGAAAACATTGTAAACATGATAAATGAAGCCGACACCTTTTTACTCACCATGGCAATGACAGCTCTTGGTATGGGAACACGTTTTGCTAAGTTTAAAGGTTTAGGATTGGCACCTGTATACACAGCTCTTGCCATGTTTGTATGGTTGGTAATCGGTGGCTTTGTTATTACAAAACTTATTTGTTATTTAATTTAAAAAATAATTATTAAAATTCAGTTTAATAAAAGTTTACCTTTGTTAAACTGTTCTTAGTTAAGAAGATACTTGATTTTTCAATCGAAATAACCCTTATAATTCTCCCAAATCATAAAAAACTTTTCATACGGTATCTTCTTAACGAATAAGATACCTTCTCTTGTTTTTAAATCTCACATACAGTATAATAATCCAATTTACTTTTTGATTGGATGTGCCACATGACAAACCTCTACGAAAAACTCGGACTATTTTACCTCGGTCGAGACATCGACAAAACCACACAAAAACCTAGTGAAGCGTTAACCCTACTTAAAAACAAAAACTTTACAACCCATGCTGCTATTATTGGTATGACGGGTTCTGGTAAAACTGGTTTGGGTATTGGTCTTATAGAAGAGGCTGCCATAGACAACATTCCTTCCATTCTCATCGATCCCAAAGGAGACATGGGAAACTTGCTTTTAACCGACCCCACGTTTAACCCTAAGAACTTTGAACCTTGGGTAGAAGATGAAGCCCACAGTAAAGAGAAAAATGTAGCCGAGTATGCCACAGGCATTGCTTCTATGTGGCAAGAGGGAATCAAACGTGACCACCAAGACGAAACACGTGTAGCCAAACTTCATGCTGTAGAGAAAACCATCTACACTCCTGGAAGTTCATCTGGAATCTCTGTAAACATTTTAGGTTCACTCGAAGCACCTCCATCGGAAGTCTTAAATGATTCTGATACCTTTGCCTCTTACTTAAAAAGTACTGTCTCTTCATTACTTTCACTCGTCAAAATAGAAGCCGACCCTGTAAGTTCAAAAGAGTACTTGCTTATAGCACAGATATTAGCAAACAAATGGATGGCAGGAGATAGCATCTCGCTTGAAGCGCTTATCGGAGCTATTATCTCTCCTTCCTTTGAAAAGATAGGTGTTTTACCTTTAGAGGCTTTTTACCCACAAGATAAACGTTTTACTTTGGCTACCAAGTTTAATGCCATTATCGCTTCCCCTACTTTTTCATCATGGCTAGAGGGTGAAGACCTAGACATTCAAAAACTACTGTATGATGAAAATGGAAAAGCAAAAGTAGCTATTTTTTCTATAGCTCATTTAAGTGATGCTGAACGTATGTTCTTTGTTACTCTTCTACTCAACAAATACATCGCATGGATGAGAAGACAGTCAGGAACATCAGCCCTCAAAGCCCTACTCTATATGGATGAGATTTATGGATACTTCCCACCAAGTAAAAACCCACCATCAAAAGAGCCGATGCTTCTACTTTTAAAACAAGCACGTGCCTTTGGTGTGGGTGTTATTTTAAGTACACAAAACCCTGTAGATTTGGACTATAAAGGGCTTTCGAATATTGGTACATGGTTTATTGGTCGTCTACAAACAGCACAAGATATTGAGCGTGTTATCGACGGTCTTGGTGGCAAGGTGGGAGCTTCTTACTCTAAGTCGGAAATCAAAAACTTACTGGCTAACTTACAAAAACGAACTTTCTTTTTGAAGTCTGCACATCTTGATGACATAAAAATCTTCTCTACGCGTTGGGTTATGTCTTACCTAAAAGGTCCTCTAAAAGCTGCTGAAATTTCACAGCTCATGGCTAGTAAAAAGTCTGCTACACCTCAAACACTTATAAGCAAAGTTACAACAGAAGATGGGTTTGAAAGTTTTGTAAACATTGACAAAAGCATAGAGCAAAAATTTACCATAGACGTTACAGGTCAAAACAACTTTAGAGCCACCCTACAAGGAAAAGTAGAACTTCACTACTTCAACGCATCTAAAGGTATAGATGAAAATGAAACCCTTTGTTTGAACCTTGAACTCTATGAGGAAGATAGTATCGACTGGAACAATGCCAAAACCATAGAAGTCTGTCCACAGTTTTCAGACTCCAAACCAAGTAACGCTTCATTTGCCTCTTTAAGTGATGAAGTCTCTGCTGATAAAGCTCTAAAGAAAACAAAAAAATCATTAGTAGATTGGGTATACCGAACCAAACGCTTAGAGACCTTTAAGTGTACCTCTCCACGTCTCTCTTCTCTTCCTTATGAGAGCTTGGGAGACTTTAAAGTACGCATAAAAGACCAACTAGACGATAAAAAAGAAGTAGAGATAGAAAAACTTCAGGAGCGTTATGAGAAAAAAGAGAAAACCCTACTCAAACGCCTACAAAGAGCCAGGGACAAAGTAGCCAAAGAGGAAGCCGATGCAAGTTCTTCTATGGTTGATACAGGTATCGCTATTTTAGGTGCCCTATTTGGTCGCTCTTCTACAGCCAAACTAGGTCGTGCTTTTTCTAAAGGAAGCCGTGCATACAAAGAGCGTGGCGACATAGGCAGAGCCGAAGAGGCATTGGCTGAACTGCATGAAGAGATAGAACTCTTAGCCGAAGAGCTAGAAGATAAAATAGACGAACTCTCTTTAAAATACGATGTGGACAGTGTAAACATTCAAGAGTCTACCATGAAGCCTAGAAAAAGTGACATTCATGTGGAAGAGCTATCTTTAGTTTGGGTGGTTTAAAACTTCTTCTGTATAATATTAATTCTACATAAATAATTAATATTACAGGAAATAATATGAACTTACGAATAACAGTACTAACTGCTACTCTGCTACTCTTCACAGCTTGTGGAGGTGGAAGTTCTTCAAATACCTATAAAGATGCTCAAATGAGTTGTCAACCTGCAACAACTTCTGCTATTTTTAACAAGTCAAGTAGTGAAAACTTACAGATAACAAACCCCAACAATGAACCAAAAATTCTAATAGTAAACACGGCACCTCTTTTAGTTACTCCTCTAACTTTTGATAAAAAAGGCATTTATGAACTTTTTCAAACAGAGTACTACTGGGCAGAGGAAACAGCTGAAAATTTTGACTACTCTGCTTATACTTCACCTCAAACACTCATAAACGATTTAAAAAACAGTAAAGACCGATGGAGCTTCTCTATGACCAAAGAAGAGTATGAAAATGTCACGTCTCAAAAGTCTGGAGGCTTTGGTTTCTCCTGTCAAGATCTCTCTACAGGGTGTCATGTAACCTATGTACGAATTGACTCACCTGCTGATAAAGTGGGTCTAAAACGTGGTGATATCATTACTCATATAGATGAAAAAAATGCTACTCATACCACCATATATGAGCAAGGTCAAGAGCTAGAAAAACTTGTAAATTTTTCTGTTATTCGTAAAAACTCTAATGAAAAGTGTAACTGCTCTATAACTCCTCGTGACTATACCTTTAAAGTTGCCAAAGGAAAAATTGTCCATACTCCCAATAATGAAAAAATAGGCTACTTTCGCTTAGACTCTTTTATGGGTGCAGAAAACATTGTAACTCAAATAGATGAAGCTTTTGATAATTTTAAAAAAGAGAACATTAAAAAATTGGTTATTGACCTAAGGTACAATGGTGGTGGTTCAGTTAGCGTTGCCTCTAAACTTTTAGACAAGCTCATAAGCACACAAGAGGATAACGAACAATTTACTTTAGCATGGAATGATGATTTTAAAAAGAACAATGAGACTTACCGTTTTGAAAAAGCCAATAATACCCTCAACCTAGAACAAATTCTCTTTCTAACCACACAAGGCTCTGCTTCTGCTTCTGAACTTGTTATCTCGGCTATTCAACCTTATCTAAGCGAAGAAAATGTTGTAGTTATCGGAGAGAAAACTCATGGTAAACCTGTAGGAATGGTGAGAAAAACAGATGGAAACTACTACTACTTTCTCATAAACTTCGTGGTAAAAAACTCTCTTGGTTTTTATGACTATTTTGAAGGACTATCTCTCACGACTGGATGCGATATAGACGATGACGCTTTTCATGAAATGGGCGATACAGAGGAGCTTATGTTAAAAGCTGCCTTACTTTATATAGACACAGGAAGTTGTAAGTAAGTTATTGAAATATGGTCGGAGCAAAAGCCTTGGTACTCACACTAACAGCTTCTCCAACCTTTAATACTTTCGCCTCATGTTCAGAAACCACCACCTCTACCAACTGCTGACCAATCGCCACTATAGCTATAAATATAACATCAACTTTTACTATTTCAAGCAACTCCCCCTCAAAAGCAAACTTTTGAGAACCCGATGTTTTTAACAACACCTTCTTGGGCAAACCATCATCTATAACTTTTCCCTGCTCTAAAACCACCACACGGGAAGCCAAACGGTAAATTTCAGAGGGGTCATGACTTACCATAATGGTCGTGGTTCCAAACTCTTTATGAAGTAGAAGTATTTCATGTTGCAGTTTGGTTCGCATGGCAGGGTCAAGAGCAGAGAGAGGCTCATCCATCAAAAGAAGTTTAGGACGGTTCATCATGGCACGACAAAGAGAGACACGCTGTTTTTGTCCTCCACTTAATGTGACAGGTCGTCTCTTGGCTAATTGGCTTAATTCGGTCACTTCTAATAGATATTTTGCCAAGGCTTTGTCACCGTTAACAAAAAGTAAATTCTCTTCTACTGTCATATTGGGAAACAGAGCATAGTCTTGAAATACAAATCCTATCTTTCTTTTTTGAGAAGCTAGAGAAAAACTACCATTTTGCCAAACTTCATCACCTATGTGAATAACTCCTGTTGAGCTTTCCAATCCAGCCAAAATTCGTAAAAGTGTCGTCTTCCCACTTCCACTCTGACCTGCCAAAGCTATAAAATCACCCTCTTGAATTTCAAGATTTATATCCAAATTCATCTCACCACTAGCACCGTGGAGTTTTTTATCTATATCTATTTTTATCATTACTTAAACCCACCTATCTTCTTCTGCGTATGGTTAAAAATATAAACAGACAACAGAACCACAAAACTAATAAGCACCATAATAGCCGAGTAGATATGGGCCGTACCATAATCCATTATCTCCACCATTTCATAAATAGCAATAGAGGCAACCTTGGTCTCATTAGGAATACTCCCACCTATCATCAACACCACCCCAAACTCCCCCACCGTATGAGCAAAAGTAATAATAAGAGCCGTAAGAAGAGCAGGTTTGATATTGGGCAATGCCACCCTTAAAAGCGTAGTTAGCTTACTCTTTCCCGATATATAAGAGGCTTCTAGCATATTTTTATTAAGCGTCTCAAACCCACCCTGCAAAGGCTGAACCATAAACGGTAACGAGTAAAAACAAGAAGCAATTACCAAACCTGTAAATGTAAAGTTTAAATCTATCTGGGCAAACAGCACCAAAATATAAAACCCCAAAACAGAAGGAGGCAATACAATAGGAAGAGCCGTAATAGCCTCCAAAAATGGCTTGGCTCTTGATTTGGTTTGAGACAAGTACCATGCTAGGGGTAGACTTATAAAAAAGAGTATAAGCGTGGTGATTCCTGCCAGTTTAAACGACAATATAAAGGGGGTTAGGTCTAGGTTTATTAGGGTTTCAAGCATTTATTTCTCCTCTTGGTTTAAAAAATTCGTAGGGTGCTGTTTTCAACGCACCGTTAAATAAAATTAGCATACAAGAAGATTCACACCGAACGGCTTCAAAACATCCGTAGGTCGGGTTGCCCCATCCCGACAAACAATCGCAGCATAAAAAAGCCCAATAAAATAAAAATTATTAGCATATAAAAAATTTATTGAACGATTGAAGTTATTGGTTATTTGTGTTTGTGTCGGGATGAGGGCAACCCGACCTACGGTTTTTATCATATCAACCCCAATTCAGCCGAAATATCTTTAACAAGCTTACTCAATGGGCGTTTGTGTAAATCGTCATCTTGATTATAGTTAGAAAATAGATACCTATAAATCTCATCTTGGCTAAATCCAAATCTTGAAAGTTCTTCTATGTAACTTTGTGGGTAATAAGCTTTTTTTATGAGTAGTTCCAACACAATATCTTTGTGCTGTTTGTAGAGTTCTTCTAGTTTAAAAAGTTCTATATTTGCTTTGTTTCCGTTAATCTCTATCTCAAAATTCTCAAAGTCATACTTTTCTTTTTCTACTACTGCAAATTCAACTGTTGTGGGTCTATAAGTAAATTTATAACTATTTGATTCTATCTCATAAGGGTTCTCTAAATTCTCTTTTACCTTATCACTTTTTGTATGGTTACATATTGAACAAGAGGGAATAAGATTAAAAAAGCTCATTG
>Ga0256840_1003888_pt1 | contig 11637 bp, 10 predicted proteins | sample 355202metaG_FD_185969 | JGI IMG/M metagenome (GOLD analysis project Ga0256840, IMG submission 185969) | Hydrothermal vent microbial communities from Mid Atlantic Ridge, Atlantic Ocean - 355-202 | ecosystem: Environmental > Aquatic > Marine > Hydrothermal vents | place: Atlantic Ocean: Mid...
TTTATATTATAGGAAACTTAAACATACTTATTTGCCTTATATGGTAAAGTGCTAGTTCGAATATTTTCACTCCATTATTATAATACCTCTTTTGTTTATAAGCGAAACGGGGAGTATCTTATCAATTGTGGATAACATGTTTATAAAAAAATACTAATTGTTTGTAAGTCGATAACGAAAAGAAAACATTTCTATATTTTAATCTCTAGGTTTGCTTCCTGATTGAAACGCATTCGAAATGAGGTGAATTTTTTAAGATGATTTGAAAGAAATTTTTTATAGTTTTAGAAAAACAAACGGTGCGAATTCATCGTTTTATAATATAACAAAAAGAGAATAGATGGAGCAAAATAAACCTTCAACAATGAGACCAGGTGCTAAAACTAGGAATTTTCTACCTTCAGAATTGAAAGGTCAGCTAGGGAAAGTACCACCACAGGCACTGGACATTGAAGAGGCTGTATTGGGAGCATTGATGTTGGAAAAAGATGCACTCACCTCTGTGATTGATATATTAAAAGCAGAAAATTTTTATAAAGAAGCACATACCGAGATTTATGAAGCAATTACCAAATTGTTTAATAACTCTGAACCCATTGATATGCTTACCGTTACCAATCAACTCAAGAAGGATGGTAAACTAGAAATTGTCGGAGGTGCATATTATGTGACGAGGCTTACCACCCGCGTTAATTCTGCTGCCAATATAGAGTTCCACGCAAGGATTATTACTGAGCGCTCCATCAAAAGAGATTTGATAAGGATATCCGCAGAAATCCAAAATGAGGCTTTTGAGGATACAACGGATGCCTTTCAGCTGTTGGATACTACCGCACAGGAGATATTTGCCGTGACTGAATCCAATATCAGAAAAAATTATGCTAGTATGAATGTGCTGATGGGCGAGGCAATTAAAGAAATAGAAGCGCGTAAAGATCATTCTGACGGATTGACTGGTGTGCCCAGTGGGTTTACGGCATTGGATAGGGTGACATCAGGTTGGCAACCATCGGATTTGGTTATTTTTGCGGCGAGACCAGGTATGGGTAAAACTGCTTTTGTAGTCTCCGCCATGAGAAATGCGGCAGTGGACTTTGGACATGCAGTCGCTATTTTCTCTTTGGAGATGGCGTCGATACAATTGGTCAATAGATTGATATCAGCCGAGGCAGAATTAGATGCTGAAAAGATTAAGAAAGGAAATTTAGCAGACCATGAGTGGGAGCAACTGGTACATAAAACAAGTAAACTAGCTAATGCCCCCATTTTTATTGATGATACGCCGGCACTGTCAATATTAGAATTGCGTGCCAAGTGCCGTAGACTAAAAGCACAGCACAACATCAAGTTGATTATTGTTGATTATTTGCAGTTGATGACTGGTGACACTTCTGGCAAAGGCGGCGGAAATCGTGAACAAGAAATTGCCTCTATTTCAAGGGCGTTGAAGGGAATAGCCAAGGAACTTGCCGTGCCTGTGATTGCACTTTCACAGTTGAGTAGGGCAGTGGAAACTAGGGGAGGAGATAAGCGACCACAACTATCAGATTTGAGGGAGTCTGGTTCTATTGAGCAGGATGCTGATATGGTGATGTTCCTTTATCGACCAGAGTATTATAAAATTACCGAAGACGAAAACGGCATGCCGACCCAAGGAATGGGAGAGGTGATTATTGCCAAACATAGAAATGGTTCTTTGGATACAGTGCAACTGAAATTCATTGGCAGGTACACCAAATTTGCCGATTTAGATACGCCAGGCATGGGCGATGGTTTCTCATCACTGCCTGGTTCAGGCATGGGAGAAGACTTTGAAAGCAATGCCAATACGGTCACCTTTGGTAGCAAAATGAACGAGGCTGAGGAAGATCCATTTGCGGAGGATGATGAGGGGCATGATGCTCCTTTTTAGTTGATTGAAAAATATTGACCGGTCAAACTATTGATTTTATTTACTAGTTTTGTATTATATTTGTCAAGAGACTCAAGTTACAATTTTGTGCTAGCGGTAGGTTACATGGCAAAAACAGCCTATAATAAATAACTATGCGAACGATTACAATAGATATCATCAATGAAAAGGCGCTACAATTCTTAAAAGATTTAGAGCTCCTTAAACTTATTCGTTTACGTAAGGATAAAACAAAAGAAACTTCTCCTATAGTATGGCGCAATTATAAAGGGGCAATGTCCAAGCAACCTTTGGATACAGTGAATCAACAACTCAAAGAACTTCGTGACGAATGGGAATAGAATATTTATGGGATACAAATACTGTTATCTATTTCTTGCAAAAGCAATTTCCACCTGCTGCTGAAAAATATATCGATAAAACTTTGGTACATTCTCAGCCTGCTATTTCTGCAATCACTGAGATTGAACTACTTTGCTGGAAAACTGCTAACAAAAAGGATTTGAAAGTTTTGCATAATTTTATCAATGATGCCATTGTATTTGAATTAGAAAGGGATATCAAACTTAAAACAGCTGAGATTCGAAAAAGGAACAAAATAAAATTGCCCGATGCTATTATTGCTGCCACGGCGGTTATCAATAAACTTACCCTGATTACTAGAAATGCCAAAGATTTTGTTAGTATTGAAGCGCTTGAAGTTGCTAATCCCTTTGAAAAATAATTGCACTAGATACTAAGAAATTGATTAGCTTGTGAGGCTGGACACATTGAAACAAATGATTGTAATGCAATAGCGACCGAGTGCATGCATAAAGTAACTCAAAAAAAGCATGAAAATAAAAAAGAAATTGATAGAGAAACTAGCCCCACATTATTTGGAGTTAGAAAATATAAGTAAAGATAATAACACTTGTACTTTCGTAATTCGACAAGGAGAAAACTTCCCAAAAGAAAAGAATAAAGGGTTTATATTTATCGGAAAAGCAGTTAATAGATGGGGCGAAGAAGGTGTGGTTTTGAATGAAGATAAATTAAGCTGTATTATTAATGAGGAAAATCAAATGGCTTGGGTGGAAGAATATAAGGGAAACCCTAAATATAACACAAGGAAATCTGCTTTTGGAGAGTCATAGAAAAAATAACAAAAGAATATTATTCTGAAAATTGGTATTCAAATATTGCTTGGTCAAATGTATATAAAATAGCACCTTTTGACGGTGGAAATCCAAATGAAGGATTACAAAAACAACAAAAAGATGTTTGCTTTGATATTTTAAAAAATGAAATTGAAGTATTATCCCCTGAATATGTTATATTTTTCACGTCAGGTTGGGAAGCATTATTTATTGAAAGTATTAAAAAAGGAAAAGAGTTTAAGGAAATTGCAGAAGAAAAGTGGGATAACTATAAAACATGTTTAATTGAGGTTGATAATGTTAAATATATTATATCCTATCATCCGCAAAGTAAAAAAGAATCAGCGCATGTAGATGCAATTATTAAGCTGATTAATGGAAAATGACATCCCTAATTTCGTAAATTGTGCTATTCCAGATTCTTTGATAATTGCATTATCAAACCCACAAATACCAATTAAGGATAAAAAAACAACCGCACATATAAATAAGCAATACTTTCTCCAATGACCGTTCTAAACCCAACACTAGATTTCCACCACTTTTTGGAGTCGTAGTTGATGTCTTTCATCGAGATGACGCCAACTTTGTACTCGTCGCCGAGTGCTTTTTCATAAAGCAGGCGGCTTCTTCTGGCATGTGGTCCTATTTCGTAGATATTGATTTTTGTGACGCGTATTTTAGTGGTGTCTAGCCATTTTTTTACGGTCAGTGCATTGTGGTAGGTGCGGTCTTTGAGGATGTCTTTACTTGGCAGAAAGATAATTTTATCTGTTGGAAAACCAAACCGTTCTAATTTTACAGCGCCTACTTTGGCGTAGTTTTCATATTTGGCGTGGTAATATCCTTTAGGAACGGCGCCGCCTGTGGTGATGAGATAGTCACATGCTAGTTTATCAAAAACACCGATTGATTGCTCAATATCATAGTCAGTCAGAGCACCCTCAACGATAAGAATGCCGCCTTGATTTGGCTTATTAATGGATAAAAAAGGGTTTATAGCCAAAATAAATAAAAAGAAAAGACCAATAAGGAAAGAAAATATTACAATCCAACCTTTAAGATTTGGAATCCATATTTCCTTCTTTTTAAATAGTGCACCCATAATTTTGACAAAGCTAATGTAAGTTGAGATAAAACTATGACTATTTAATATCAGAAATATTTTATTACTTCGCACCAACGAATGATTATTTAAAAGAAAACAGCTTTGAAAATATTAATGGTAATTGACAGTCTCAAATCAGGAGGCAAGGAACGGCGGCTTGTTGAGTTGCTCAAAGGTTTTAAGAAAATGCCTGATGTGGAATGTGAATTGGTTATTTTATCCAAAAAAATTCATTACCAAGCTGTTTATGATCAAGAAATAAAAATTCATATTATTGAGCGGTTTCCATCGCAAGACCCAAGAACTTTTTATAAAATATATAAAATTTGTAAAAAATTCAGACCCGATATTCTTCAGAATTGGGACTCCATGTCGGCATTATTTGTAATTCCTGCGGTGAAGATATTTCGAATAAAACTCATCAATGCCATGATTGTAAGTGCACCGCCCAAGTTGGCAGCATTTAGTAAGTTAAATGTGCGTTCTAAGCTATCGTTTCCCTTTGCTGATGTTGTTTTGGCAAATTCAAAGGCAGGTTTGAAGGCTTTTAATGTGACTGAAAAAGGACATTATATCCATAATGGTATTGAGATACGTAGGGGAGATGGTTTGCTTCCTGCAGAAAATGTACGAGAGAAGTTTGGTATATCTACACCTAAAGTGGTCGGTATGATTTCATCTTTTTTAAAGTATAAGGATTATATCACTTATCTGGATGCCGCGCAAGAGATTCTGGAGCAAAGGGATGATGTGACTTTCTTATGTGTAGGGCAAGGAGTGGAGTTTGAAATAAGAAAAGCAGGGGTGAAGGAACAGTTTAATGATAAAATTATATTTACTGGTGTGCAAAAAGATGTGGAGTCCATTATCAATGTTTTGGATATTGGCGTGCTGACTTCATTTATGGAAGGCGTTCCTAATGCACTGATGGAATGCATGCTGCTTTCCAAACCGATAGTTGCATCAGCTGTGGGAGGTGTGCCTGAGCTGATAGTTGATAATAAAACTGGATTCTTAATTGAGATTAACGCAAAGGATGTATTGATTGAAAAAATTACTTTTTTGCTTAAGAATCAAGACGTTGCAATTGATATGGGTAAGGCAGGAAGAGCTAGAGTGTTGGAAGAATTTTCATTAAATAAAATGACAGATAATTTTGTAAACCTCTATCAAACATTATTAAAATAATTGTAAAATGTGCAAATTCAATTACCGATATTCTATATCTTATTGATATTCAGTAGTTTATGATTTAATTATTGATGAATCATTGAAATGTTAAAATTATAAGAAAATATTGTAATTTTTGAATATATATGTGTAGCTTGCGAGGTGTTAAGACATTGGCGAGCATTTTTTAAGAAGCTTTTGGAAGGAGCATAGTCAAAACACCCTAATTGTAAAAACTAATTGTAGTAGTAATATTAATTTGTAATAAGCATTTTTATGCATAAATAAAGTTACACGGTTTGGGAACAGAGTCAATAAATATTGGTAGAGAAAGTAGGTGGAAAGTTCCATCTTACTCGGATTTACGATATCCGTTAAGCATATCACGTAAATTGAACTTGCCTTTGCATAAAGGTTTATTGTTCTTTCATGATATAGCCGTCATTCTTTTATCCATGGTTTTTTCTTTCATTATATATGTTCATTATTTTAATGATGGTAAGCCATGGCTTAGTTTACTGATTGGTGGGACAACTATTTTTCTCACGCTGCTATGGTTTATGGCAGGAAAAAGCCTTTACAAATACCAAGTAATACTAGATAGACCTAAGCATGTTATTGCATTACTGAAAGCAATGGCCTACAGTCTGTTTATTTTGGTTTTCATCTCGTTTGTTTTCAAGATTGATGAGGTTACTTCCAGTCGGATTCTAATAGGAATTTGTTACTTGACTGTAGCGCTTATTTTTATGATTACAAGGGTGTCTGTAGCGCCAGCCATATATTTTTGGATGGTTAAAACTAAAAGAATCAATAGAAACATGTTGATTGTTGGTTTTGGAAAGGAAAGTATTGAACGAGCTAAATTTTTAAAAAATTTAGAGAATAGTAATTTTGATGTTGTTGGTTTCGTAGATGATGGAAGTCTTGCTGAGAGTGATTTGAATAATGATGATACCATTAAAGTGCTTGGAGGAATTGAAGATTTAGAAGAGATTGTGAAAAAGTATAAGATATGTGACATTTTGGTTACGTCTAATTATAAGCGGGAAGAAAAACTTCATGACATCATCAACCAATGCAATAGTACTAGAAGAACCATACATATTGCCTCTGATTTTTATAGTATAGTGAATCAAAAAGTACAAATTGAAGAAATTGGAATGGTTTCTTCGTTTAGGTTTCATCCTCCAAGGTCACTTTATATATTTCATAAAGTCAAAAGAGTGGTAGACATTTCTGCTTCACTAGCAGTTATTATTTTCCTATTGCCACTTTGGTTGTTTATCGCGGCATTGATTAAATTATCTTCCCCTGGCGCTGTTTTTTATAAAGCCAAGGCAATTGGAAAAGAGGGTAATGAATTTGGTATGTACAAGTTTAGGTCAATGCGGGAGGGTGCTAGTACGAAGCTTCATGAAGAAAAGGTGATTAAGATGATTACTGAAAATGAAGCAACGACTAAGATACAGAATGATCCACGAGTAACCGTGATAGGTAAAGTATTGCGAAAGCTGTCTTTTGATGAGTTTCCACAGCTTATTAATGTCATAAGAGGTGAAATGAGCCTTGTAGGACCTAGACCATGCTTACCATACGAGTATAATCATATGAGTGACTGGCAGAAAAAAAGATTTTCAGTGACTCCAGGTATGACTGGTTTATGGCAAATAAAGGGTAGAGACGAAGTGTTGTTTAATGATCAAGTAGTGTTGGATCTATATTATATTGAGCACCGGTCGGTTAAGCTAGACGTAGAAATCTTATTAAGTACCATCCCAGTTGTTATTTTCGGTAAGGGCGGCGGATGATATACTTTCAACAAAATATTCAAAAATAATTTTAGAGAATGATTAGAGCAGGAATAATAGGTTACGGCTATTGGGGTCCAAATATTGTAAGAAATTTTGCAGGAAACCCTGATATTAATGTTGTGAAAGTTTCAGACATGTCTGAAGATAGGTTGGCGGTTTTATCAAAAAATCACCCAGATATCAAAGCAGAAACTGATGCTAATAGCATACTAAACGATCCAGACATTGATTTGGTGGGCATTGTGACTTCTACTTCAACGCACTTTAAATTAGCAAAGCAAGCGCTTGAGAATGGCAAACATGTTTTTGTTGAAAAGCCTTTTACAGCAACTTCTGCTGAAGCAAAAGAGCTAATAGAAATTGCAGAAGAGAAAAACCTAGTGATTATGGTTGATCATACTTTCCTTTTCACAGGTGCGGTACAGAAGATGAAAGAACTGACAGAAAGTGGTGAGTTGGGCAACTTGTACTATTATGATTCTGTTAGAGTGAACCTCGGTTTGTTTCAGTATGACGCCAATGTTATTTGGGATCTAGCGCCGCATGATCTTTCTATTATGTTTTATATTAACCCTGATATTAAACCCATTTCTGTTAATGCTGTAGGATCTGATCATATTGGTAAAGGCTTTGAAGATGTAGCCTATTTAACGATTAAGTGTGAGGACAACTTTATTGGCCATTTTCATGCCAATTGGCTCTCTCCAGTAAAAGTAAGAAAGACGTTAGTGGCAGGAGATAAAAAAATGCTAGTTTGGGATGATTTGGAAGCAGATGAAAAAATTAAAATCTACAACAAAAGAGTGGAGGAAATTAAGGACAAGAGTGAGTTCTACAAACTGCAAATCAAATACCATACAGGTGACATCTTAGTGCCTGTAGTTCCTATGACCGAGGCACTGAAGCTAGAAGTGGAGCATTTGGTAGACTGTATTAAAAATGGCACAACACCTATTAATGGAGGAAAAGAAGGACTAGATGTTGTGAAAATATTAGAAGCCTCTGATGTATCTCTTAAGAATGGCGGAAAAGAGGTAGTACTTTAGAAAGAGCTACTAATTTACTTCTTGGACTACAAAGAATCCATCATTACCTGAGTCTTGATATAGTGGCATAAAAATCAAGCCATTACACTTTGCTTCAATGCTGCCATTTTTATCATGTGCTAAAAGTTCACCACTTTTTATTCTTTGAAAGTTATGATAGCCAGGCATCATTTTAAAAGCATCTTTCTCATCTACCCAGTGGCGGTATAAAACAGAAACCAAATGTGGCAGTCCTTTTGTGAAGTGTTTGGTGATGTTGTCATAGTTTGAAAACTTCTGACTGTGCTGATGCTTTACACTATCAGCGGCATATAGCAATTCCCAAATACCTGAAATGTGTAGATTTAGCGCCTTTTGAGTACCTATAAGTCCACCTTCAAATGCAAAACCCAAGTAATTACGATGGTGCATAAACTCTAATAACGTGCCTTCCAAATATTTGTCCAAATCAATAACGATTGGCAATTTTAAGACTTTTACAATATGATTATCGGCTTCATCTTCAGGAATAACAATGAAATTGCCATTGTCAGAAGAAGTAGTGTGCAAATCAATTAATATTTTTCGAGTATAATTTCCCTCACTTACTCTTTCTATTTCTTTTAAAAGTGCCACAGCTTCATATCCTTCAATATTTCCTCCCTCTTTGACTTTCTCATTCTTTAAGTCCGCTATAAACTCCTCAGTCCAACAACGATTCATGTCATAATCATAGTATCGAATATTTTCTTTTAGCGCTTTAAGATTTCCTTTTAAACCTACAATCCTACCGGTAAAAGGAATTTTTTCTTCTTTAAGAATATCAAATACGTGATTAATTGCTTTTACGCCCGCATGTTCATTGCCATGAATTCCTCCTACAAAAATGATTAACGGACCTCGTTCTTCACTTATAAAATCACCGATTACTCTATCCATCAAATTAACTTAATTTTGTCTTATTAATTATTTTTAACAAGTTCGCTGTTATGTTTAAAAAATTACCTTCCGTGACTACGCCTACCAATTTACTATTTTTAACAACGGGTAAACAACCAATTTTTTTCTCACGAAGGATATTCATTGCATCAAAGATAGTAGCATCCGGACTAATAGTGAAAGGTTCTTTAACCATTAATTCATTGACAGTTTTAGACTCTTGCAAATCCAATTTCTTTTGATGTGCAAAATGCCTCAATAGTATTCTTGAAGAAATCAACCCAGTCAATTTCCCCTTGGCATCTTCGACGGGCATATAGCGTATTTTTTTCCAATCCATAATGTCTGCAACCAGCTCAGGTATATCTTCTTTTCGAACAGTAAATATATCAGTGGTCATAAATTCTTCTACCAAAAGCGCATTGGTATGTGCCAGAGGAATATCTTTTACATTTGCTAGTTCCCATGTATGTACAGGTCTTCCAGTATGTTGATTTTTAATCATTGCTGCGGTTATGGCAATATTTATTTCCTCTTTTGCTGTGTCTTTCGAAAGGATTTGAAAAGAATCCAAAATCCATGTGGTTCCGTTTTGTCCTGATTCATTTCGTTCTTCTATGATAGAAAGGTATTTATCAATATCTTTCTTGTCAACATTTTGATTTTCTAACCCCTCTCTGGCAATTGGTATCAGTTCCTTTTTAATAAGATCTGACATACTTATTCTTTTACCAAACCATTTCAATTTTGTATTTAACCCGCTATAACAACTCGAGAAGAAGTTAGCACGTACATCATCAAAATCCATTAGTTTACAAACTTTCGGATAGTGGTTGTCGAAGGCTGCCATTGCCCCAAGCCAGAAAGCTGAATTAGCCACCTCATCTACAACGGTGGGTCCTGCAGGTAATATTCTATTTTCAATTCTTAGGTGTGGTTTTCCATTGTCACTAATGCCATAGCACGGTCTGTTCCATCGATACACTGTAGAATTGTGTATGGTTAAGGCTCGTAACTTTGGCGTAATTCCTTTTTTGTACAGCTTCATTACGTCTTCATCCGAATCGGTCATAAGCATCACTCTAAACCTAGCAATATCTTCTCTGAACAACTCTAAGACGGAATTTTCAAGCCAAGCATCTCCAAAGGTTACCCTCGGGCTTTGATATCGTAAATGATCACTTGTTGTTCTTGTATCAATTGATTGTTGGAAAATAGCAATCCTAGTTTCATTCCATAATCGCTTACCAAAAAGCAGGGGAGAGTTAGAAGCTATTCCTACTGTTGGAGCAGCGAGAACTTGCGATATATTATATTTTTCTACGAAATTTTCTGGGCTCACTTGGTAGTGTACCTGAAAACTTGTATTACATGCTTCTAGCATTGGAGAATCATGCTTCACAATTAATTCATCAATGCCTTTGATGTTAAGCTCGTGCGACTCGCCTCTCATTTTACTTATTGCCTTCATCAGCGCAAAGTAGCGTTGCAGCGGCGTAAGATTGTCTAAGTCTAAATCGAATTTACGAAGTGTCGGCAAGATGCCTGTAATCACGAAATCAATTTCCGAAGCTTTGCATACATTTTCTAACTCCTTTAACAGGCCATTAATAGAATTTTCAAGTTCAGAAAAACAATTCTCCTTAAAAACAAGTGGTGGTAAATTAGCTTCAATGTTAAATTTGGCAAGTTCTGAGGTGAAAAGTTCATTGTCTAACTTTTCTAGTATTTCTAAATTTCTTGAGGCAGGCTTGTAAAACTTATCAACTAGGCAAATTTCCTGTTCCGCACCAATCTTTCCTTCTCCTTTATCAAACCAATCATTTTTAATCATTTTATCTAAAACTTCTACATTCTGCAGCAGTTTTTTTGTAAAATCATTTAGTTGTTTTCTATTCGAAATCAAATTGACATTCAAATCTCCCATGATGTCTTGTTTGGTGGAATTTGAATATAGTGATTAATTTTGGTGTGTGAAAATTTTTACATAAAAAAAGAAACCTTCTAGTGAAAACTCCTTTAAAAATGTTTATTCTACTTATGCTTCTGTAGCATCTGTTATGTCGTCTCCAATATCCTTTGCCTTGTCAGCAATATTTTTACCTGCCTCTTTCGCACCATCTGCAACATCACCTGCAAGATCTTGTGCTTTGTCGGCAACGTTACCTGCGACTTCTTTAGTGGCATCATATGCATCACCTACTTTGTCAGCGGCAGCACTTGCCATATCCTTAGCGCCATCTGCAACATTACCTGCTACATCTTGTGCTTTGTCTACTACATTACCTGCTACTTCTTTAGTGGCATCATATGCATCACCTACTTTGTCAGCGGCAGCACTTGCCATATCCTTAGCGCCATCGGCAACATCACCTGCTACATCTTGTGCTTTGTCTACTACATTACCTGCGACTTCTTTAGTGGCATCATATGCATCACCTACTTTGTCAGCGGCAGCACTTGCCATATCCTTAGCGCCATCTGCAACATCACCTGCTACATCTTGTGCTTTGTCTACTACATTACCTGC
>Ga0256840_1003889_pt1 | contig 11636 bp, 9 predicted proteins | sample 355202metaG_FD_185969 | JGI IMG/M metagenome (GOLD analysis project Ga0256840, IMG submission 185969) | Hydrothermal vent microbial communities from Mid Atlantic Ridge, Atlantic Ocean - 355-202 | ecosystem: Environmental > Aquatic > Marine > Hydrothermal vents | place: Atlantic Ocean: Mid...
CTAGGAGGCTGTCCGATAGCATATACCTGAATCCGTGAGTCCAATGCGGATAGCAGGGGATAAGATATTGTTTTAGCATGGGATTTAAAAGAATCTTAGCTTAACCTACGGGTGAAGCTAAGATTTTTTAATTCCACTGTGAAACCAATACCTTATCCCTCATATCCGCATTAACCTCATGGATTCAGGTTTACGATAACTTTCTACTCTCAGACAAGCTCTTAGCGTATCATCCCTAATGCTCTAAATGTATCCTTACTCAGTCTACCAACAGGTAATCCACGAGAACTTTGGAATGCTTTTAGTGCAGCAGCAGTTCCAGCGTTCATTTTACCATCCATTGACCCTGGGTCAAATCCTTTTGCTTTTAATGCTTTTTGGATGCCATAGACAATTCCTCTGCGTGTATCAGCTTTGATTTTACGAGCTGTAGAGTGTTTTTTTACATTAACGGTGTTTCTATAACTAACTTTTCTATTAATTCTTTTGGGCGTTTGATATGAACTTGCAGTATTTTTAGAGCCTGCATTCATGACTCTTAGATAATCCTGATAGTTGATACCCGACTGCTTATATTGTGTTGCATAATTATTATTACGCACAACAGGTTTTCTAACGACTGCTACCTTGCGATAATGCTTAGGTGCTTGATGATACTGCTTAGGTGCTACTCGACGTGTATGGTTTGAAGCAACCTTATGATATTTCTTGGAAGTTTTTTTGTGGTTTTTACTCACTCTCTTTGCGTAGTGTTTCTTCCCATAGTGTTTGGGTGCATTAGTTTTGCATAATACGGCTCTCCAAACATAGCGAGCACCACCTGTTTTAACACGATAGTTTTTAGTTTTGTAGCGAGCTGGTGTACGAACTGTTTTGTAAAGCGCAGGTGATACAAATTGTTTTTGTTTAACAGTTTTATAAACAGCAGGTACTAATGTTCTAAGTGTTTTAGCAGGTCGTACAAGCACACGTTTTTTTACTGTCTTGTAAACTGCAGGGATTTTTACACGACACATGATTTCACCAGTCATGTTGTCAATACGGGTAATCGCACCGTGACCTTTTCTCCAAGTGTTATAGGCCGGTTTTACCATAACGCGGTTAACAACAGTTTTATACTGTGCAGGAATTGTACGGCTTTTATAGCTTTGCTTACGCACCAGTACTTTTTTATTAACCCAGCGATATTGAGGCGCACGTACAAGAACACGTTTGGCTGTCGCTTTCTGTATTAAAACTCGGCGAGATTGAGTCTTATAAGTTGCAGGTAATTTTACTCTAGCAAAGCACTGCCCTGGTTGTGCAGCTGGTAATCCGCTACGGCGAGCTGAGTGTACAGGTTTGGGTTTTTTGTGATAAACACGTTTAGCTTTTGGTGTGGCTGGCTTATAAACAGCAGGTTTAGCAGTTTCAACCTGTTGTTGAGAGGTGCTTATTTGTGAGCTAGCTACGTTTTGACGCTGTGAAGCTACCTGTGATCCACCTGATTGCTGTGAGCCAGCACTGACCTGTGATCCTCCAATTACTTGTTGTTGGCTACAACCAGATAATACAGCAGCAAGTATGGCACTTGAAACCGATAGTTGAGTCATTTTCATGAGAGTACTTCCTTTTTGATATTTTAAAGTCAATGATCGAATCTGCTATATTATTTACAACGACAGCATTGGCAAAAAGTTTTATTGTCTTGATTCGAGATTATTAGAAGTAAGTAAATAGGAATGATTAAACTTAATATAGTTGCAGTGGAATAAACGGTAGCCTTTTTCTGTTGAATATATATTAGTTATAAGAAATAAAATGGGGTGGTTTTTAACGTAGTGGGTTAAAGAGGCTCTCTAAGCCATTAACTTTAATGGTATGAACAACACCTAGAAGTCTTCCAAGTTCTCCTTTTGGAAAACCTTCATTAGCAAACCAAATAACATATGGTTCAGGTAGGTCTATTAACAAAGTTCCTTTATATTTTCCAAAAGGCATTTTGTAATTGATTAGTTTTAATAACTCCTCATGTTCAGGAATTAGAGTTTCAGAATTGTCAGGCATAATATTTTTAGTGGTGAGTTAAATCTGACCTGAATCCGTGAGGTCAATGCGGATAGCAGGGCGTAAGATATTGGTTTAGCACGGGATTTAAAAAATCTTAGCTTCACCCATAGGTTAAGCGGGTATTTTTTAAACCCGTGATGAATCAATAGCTTGCGTCCTGTGCCGTAGTGACCTCACTGATTCAGGTCTGAGTTCTATTTAATCTGAATCGTTGGGTTACGTTATTTCGCTACGACTCCTATTCTCAGACAGCCTCCTAGTTCTTCGACACTAGCTACGTTTTTTCTTCTGGGATGATTTATTTTTAGCTGGTTTCTTGTTGAAAGATTTTTTGTTCTCAGATTTTCCACCCGTAAATTGACGAAGTTGGAGCTTTTGCCCCATAACACGCACTCCCTTAAGGTGCTTTTCAATTTCTTTAGGCATTCCTTCGGGTAAATCAACTGTTGTATGGTCAGTGCATATATCAATATTTTGGATATATTGACTCTCTACGCCTGCTTCGTTGGCAATTGCTCCTACGATATGACGTGGCTCTGCACCGTGATTTTTTCCAACATCCAGACGATAGGTGACCATACCTGCTAAAGTTTCACCTCTGGGTTTTCTGCGTTTTCCTGTTCTTTCTCTATCTCTTGAACTATTACCATTTGAATGCCGTTCACGTTTATTATTACGCTCATTTTTTGATGATTTACCTAAACGTGAATCTGGAATATGGTTTGGTGTTACCAGCAAAGGTCGGTCACGTTGCACAAGAAAAGCTAAGGTTGAAGCAATTTCACTAAGGCTTAGTTCACTATTTTTTTCTAGGTCTGATATCACTTTTTCATAAAAATCAAGTTTTTGAGAGCTTGCCGTTTCTATCACCATTTCTTTAAAACGATTAATTCTAGCTTCACTTATATCTTCAGGTGACGGTAGTTTTAACGGTTCAATGGTCTGTCCTGTGGCTCGTTCTATGCCTTGAAGTTGTCGCCGTCCATTAGGTGGTACAAAGAGTATTGCTGTTCCTTCACGACCAGCGCGACCCGTTCGTCCGATACGATGCACATAAGATTCATTATCTGCTGGCATATCATAATTGATAACATGGGTAATGCGCTCTACATCTAGCCCACGAGCAACAACATCAGTGGCAACAATAATATCTATATTGCCTTTTTTTAGGCGGTTAATCACCTTTTCACGCATAGATTGCTGAATATCACCATTCAGAGGAACGGATGCATATCCACGAGCTGCCAATTTTTCAGAAAGCTCGGTTGTCATATTTTTGGTACGCACAAAAATGATAATACCACCAAAATCTTCTGCTTCTAAAAGTCGCGTTAATGCATCTAGCTTGTAGGATGTTTTACCTGACCAATAATATTGTTTAATGGTTGAAACAGTACTGGTTTTAGTTTTAACTTTTATATCAACAGGATCATTTAGGTATTTTTTAGTGATGCGTTTTATGGCGCTCGGCATTGTAGCCGAAAATAAAACAGTTTGACGTGAATCTGGGGTCTCTTTGAGGATGGTTTCAACATCATCTATAAAGCCCATGCGAAGCATCTCATCGGCCTCATCAAGCACAAGTGCTTTTAGCTTGCCTAATTTTAGCGTTTTGCGACGCAGGTGATCCATAACTCGCCCAGGTGTACCAACGACGACCTGCGCTCCTCGGCGTAGCTGTTTCAGTTGAATGCCGATATTTTGTCCGCCATAGACAGGCATTATGTGAAAGCCTTTTAAATGACGTGCATAACTTTGCATGGCTTCTGCAACTTGAATAGCAAGCTCACGGGTGGGTGCAAGTACCAAAATTTGTGTTTCTGTAGAGCTTAAATCTAGGCGACTTAATAAGGGTAAGGAAAATGCTGCTGTTTTACCCGTGCCTGTTTGTGCCTGACCGATTAGATCATGACCTTCAAGTAAATGGGGAATGGTTTCAGCTTGTATTGCAGATGGGGCTTCATATCCTGCTTCTTCAACGGCTTGTAAAACGGATTTTGATAAATTAAGCTCTGAAAAACGGATGCTAGTTTGATTTGACATGGGGTAGAGGGAGGCTATAAACGAGGGGCGAAAATTATACGCGCTTAATTGGCATATAGCATTAATTATTTTCTAAGGGCTCAATAAATGAATACGCTTCCCATCCCCCCTGTTTTTAAGAATTTTTTGTAACGTAGAGAACCGCAGAGGATTTGCAGAAACTTACCAAGCTATTCTTAGACAGCTTCCTGCTAAATCAGCTTAAATTCTGGCTTTGATAAAATCAGTAATTTCTTCAGGATTATTTAGATTAAGTTTATGCAAGTGTTTATTGCTTTGTAATTGGTGATCTGTTGCTATGGCAATGATATTGTCATCATTAGGGTATAGATAAGGTCTATCCAGTGCTTTTCGGTGTAATTCAATTTTTGGAATGGGGGCTTTTTTAAAACCCTCGACTAAGATTAGGTCAAGGTTTTTTGTATGGATATATTTTAAGGCATCCGCGAGTGTGGGTTCTTCGTCGTTGGGATGCTCAATAACTATTGCTGTGCGTTTGCTTGATGTGATTACCATCTTTTCTGCGCCTGAATCTCTTAGTTTGCAACTATCTTTTTTAGGGTGATCTATATCAAAGCTATGATGTGCATGTTTGACGATGCCTACTCGTATTCCTTTTTCTCTTAAAAGTGGAATGATTTTACAGAGCAGGGTGGTTTTTCCTGTTCCGCTATAGGCGGCAAAACCAAGTAGTGGTACTGAGAAGCTAATCATTGTGATTCTCCTTGGCTTTTATTTTGGCTTGTGTTTTTGCTTCTAAGTTTTGTCTTTGCTCTTCAGTATTAATATTGTCAAACACGGCTGGTTTGTCTGAGAAATCTGCTATTTTCATCGTGTGTTGGGCATACCAAAGATCAATTTTACGATTACCTTCTTCAAGAAATTTCTCAAGACTGTTTACTAAATTAATAGGAATCAGTGCGTATACGGGTTGTAACCTTTCTCCATTATGTGCGACAACCAGTGTTTCTTGGGTATCCGATGTGTCTCCCAATACTGTTAGCATTCGAGAAACTAAATCATCTGGTAATAATGGACCATCGCAGGGCATTGTGATGATATGGCTAGTGCTTGCCACTTTCATTGCTGTTGCAAAACCTGCCAATGGTCCTTGGTAGTTACTGAGTTCATCTTGAATCACAGGGTATCCATAGTTTGCATAGGTTTCTTGATTACGGTTTGCGTTGATAAGGATATTTTCAACTTGGGGCTGAATGCGCTCGATAAGGTGTTCAATTAGAGGCTTGCCTTGGTAGTAAACTAAGCCTTTGTCTTGACCACCAAGTCGGCGACCTTTGCCACCTGCGAGAATCAAGGCAGTGATATTTTGTTTGGATATTAGAGTCATGTTATTTTTGTATTGGTGCTGTTGCAATGGCTGAAATGCTTACTTTAGTGGCAGTTGGTTTAAATAAAACTTGTCCCGCAATTTTGAAATCACCAATGAGCTTTTGTCCTTTGCTTGAGGTAATCCATTTTATCAATGCTTTTGCCCCTGCATTATTTACATCAGGATGTTTTTTAGGATTGACCGCAATAATGCCATAGGGATTAAATAGTTGAGAATCACCTTCAAAGCGAATAACTAACGATGATTTGCTTTTATAAGCTAACCAAGTGCCACGATCTGTTAAGGTGTAGGCATCCATTTCGCCTGCCATTTGTAGGACTTTTCCCATGCCTTGACCTGCTTCAATATACCAACTGGACTTTTTAGGATTGATATCGGCTTTATTCCAAATAGTCCATTCTTTTTTATTGGTGCCTGAGTCGTCCCCACGTGATATAAATTTGCTCTTGGTGGCGGCTATTTTCTTAAAAACCTCGATAATTGTTTTTGTTTCAGCTATTTTTGCTGGGTCATCTATTGCTCCAACAATAATAAAATCATTCATCATCACAGGGAAACGCTCTGTGCCACTGCCATCTGCCACGAATTTTTTTTCTGCATTTAAGGCATGTACTAAAATAACATCTACATCACCATCCCGCCCCATGCGTAAGGCTTTACCTGTTCCTACTGCGATAGTATGAATTTTATAACCAGTGTCTTTTTCAAACACGGGCAAAAGGTAGCTAAGCAAACCTGAGTTTTCGGTACTGGTTGTGGTAGCTAGTTTAATAATTTTATCTTTTGATGGTTCTTTGGCGATTGCTAGATTACTGCTAAAGATAACGCTAAAACTAAAAATAAAAATAAATAAGAAAGAAAATAGAAAAGATTTTTTTAAGGATGTCATCGTTGTTAAAAATGCCTCAGTTGTTTAATAATAGCTGGATAGTAGGTTAACCTGAATCCGTGAACTCAATTATGCAGAGCCTTTTAAATCCCATGCTAAACCAATATCTTACACCCTGCTATCCGCATTGACCTCACGGATTCAGGGTTAAGCCTACAGTTTATAAACCTTATATTTAACCCATCCCCCCACTTTTTTGTATAAAATTTGTATATAAAGAATAAAAAAGCAATTACAGTGCCAATAATAAGATAGAGCTGTAAAATTCAAGAGAATAGACTAAATTATGATGTAACAGGATTAAAGAAATCAGAAGAACAAGACAAAATGTCTCATTTGGTGGTTCATTAAAGGTCAATGAGCAAAAGATCATAAGGGTATAATCACATAAAAATGATCACATAACTTTAGGAGAAGTATGAGTTCTAGCGCATCACAAAAAATAGCAGATGAAAAAATAAATGAAAAATCAATTCTAACAGGGTTTAAACGTCATTCTGTTTTAATCGTTGATGATGAACCCGGTATACGCAGTTTTTTAAAAAGAGGACTAGAGAAAAAGTTTGGTTTAGTCGAAGTTGCCGAAAATGTCGAGGAAGCCGAATCACTGCGTCAGCGTTGTAATTTTGATTTGATTATTTCTGATATTCGTTTACCAGGTATGTCGGGTGTCGATTGGGTAACAGAGTTACGCAAGCAAGGTTGCACTGCTTCGGTTATTTTTATTACCGCCCATGCCAGTATGGAAACAGCAATTGCTGCTCTTCGCTCAGGAGCCAGCGACTTTATTATGAAGCCATTTCGTATGGATCAAATGATGGCATCAATTGAAGCTTGTTTGGCGCAACAGCAGGTACAGCGTGAAAATGTTGTTTTAAAGCGGCAGATTGAACACTATTATGACAGTGGCATGATTGGTAACTGTGACACCATGCGCAGTGTCTGTGATGTTATTAAACAGGTTGCACCTATGCCCACGACTGTTTTGATTGAAGGTGAATCAGGAACGGGAAAAGAATTAGCTGCACGTGCTTTGCATCGTTGGAGTGGACGTAAAGGCTCTTTTGTTCCCGTTAACTGTGGTGCAATTTCTGAAGAATTAATGGAAAGCGAGTTTTTTGGTCATACCAAAGGGGCGTTTACAGGTGCACAAAAAACCCGTGAAGGTTTGTTTACCTATGCCAATGGTGGCACTTTATTTTTGGATGAAATTGGTGAGATGCCACTTTCTATGCAGGTGCATTTATTGCGTGTTTTAGAAGAACGTGTGATTCGCCCTGTGGGTTCTAACCGTGAGGCACCCATTGATGTACGCATAATAGCGGCAACTAATAAAGATTTAGCAAAGCAGGTCGAGAAAAAAGCCTTTAGAGAAGACCTCTTTTATCGCTTGAATGTAGTGAATGTTGTAATGCCGCCATTGCGAGAAAGAACGGATGATATACCCGCATTAGCCAGTTATTTCTCAAGTAATCTTGCTTCTGAATTAGGCGTACCTGATCTGACTTTTAGTGGTGATGATCTTCATAATCTTCGCAATTATGACTGGCCAGGCAATATTCGTGAGCTAAAAAATGTTATTGAACGCTGTTTATTGCTGGGTAAAAATCCAGGACATTGTATAACAGGGCAAGAACCCTCAGGTAGAAGTCAAACTGATCTAGCAATCAAAGATTCACAGCGACTTGATGAGGTTGAAAAGCAACATATTTTAAACGTGCTAGAATCAGAAAATGGAAATAAATCAGCGGCTGCCCGTATTCTCGGTGTATCAAGAAAGACGCTGGAGCGTAAAGTGAAGCTATGGAATCAGCTTTAAACTCGAATAAAAATTGTCAAAAAAGGGGGGGGATGGGTTTAGAGTAATCCAAAGTATTTAAAAAAGGCGAGAGCAACTCGTTCCCAAATTCATTTGGGAATACAGGCAGGGGAATTTATTCCCCGTGTTTGCATGCTTTAAACCTTGTTTAATACTGCAAATCTTAGTTCTCAAACTGCCTCCTAGTGATGAATTACTTGCTTAAATTTCACAATGCAATTCATAATAAAGTTCGCTACAAGCTTTTGCTTTTAGTGTTATTCCCTATTGTGTTGATTATGCCTGTTGCCTTGGCATTGGCGATTAATTGGGGCAAGAACTTCACTTATCAGCAGTTGTTTCTTAAAGTAAATACGGATCTTGCTGTATCGCATGATGGTTTTATGCGTATTCAACAAGGCTATTTAAATCAACTTAAAAATCTTGCTGAATCATATCAATTTTATATCGCACTAAAGTCTGGCAATAAAGCATCGGTTTTAGCACAGGTTGAAGCTTTAAAAAAACGTGGTGGATACTCCTTTCTGCGAGTCATTGATACTACAAAAAAAACAGAATTACTTAAACAGCAAGTCCAACAACAGGTCCAGAAACAACGTCATTCATCTTTTCTAATCAGTGCTCTACAGGGAAAACCTAAAGTAGGTGTTGAAATTTATTCCTCTGATGATTTACAGCAGATCAGTCAAGCACTAAAAAAACAGGTTGAATTACCTCTGATTAAAACACCCAGAGCTAGATTAAGTAAACAGACCCTCGAAGATCGTGCGATGGTGATTCATGCTCTGTTTCCCATAAAAAATGAAACAGGCGAAGTTGTTGCTTTGCTTGATGGTGGCGTGCTTCTTAATGATAATTTCCAATTTGTCGATGCTATCCGTGATTTAGCCTACGCAGAGGGTAGTCTGCCTGAAGGAAGCTTTGGAACAGTAACAGTGTTTTTAGATGATGTGCGTATTTCAACCAATGTACCCTTAAAAAAAGGTGAACGTGCATTGGGTACGCGTGTTTCTAATGAAGTGCGTAGCAAGGTTTTAGATCAAGGAGAAATATGGATAGATCGTGCTTTTGTTGTTAATGATTGGTATATCTCATCGTATGAACCGATACTTGATATTGATGGAAATCGAGTTGGAATGCTTTACGCAGGATTTCTCGAAAAACCTTTTAGAGATGAATTATGGAAAGCACTGGTAGTATTAGTTTTGATGTTTTTGAGCCTAATGTTACTTTCTGCTTGGGCGGCTATTCGTGGTGCTAAAAAAATATTCAAACCCATTGAAAGAATGAGTGATGTGGTTCACGCAACACAGCAGGGTGATAGCAAACAACGAGTTGGTTTTATTCAATCAACCGATGAACTAGGAACACTCTCGCATGAATTTGATGACATGCTGGATCAATTACAACAACGTAGCAAAGAAATACAAAACTGGGCAGATTCACTTGAAGACAAGGTTGAAAAGCGCACTCAAGAGCTAAAAAAGAAAAATCAAGCTTTACAGAACTCAATTCAGCTATTACGCCAAACTCGGCAACAATTAGTGGTAGCAGAAAAACTCGCAGCCTTGGGGGAACTCACCGCTGGAGTAGCACATGAAATTAATAATCCCACAGCAGTCATGCTGGGAAACCTCGACATCATCATTGATGAGCTAGGTGATAAAGCCGCACCAATAAAAAATGAACTCGATTTAATTATTCAACAAATTTACCGCATAAAAGATATTATTAACCGTCTTTTGCAATATGCACAAGTTGATGAATATGCAGGCGATATCACGACTGTTGATATTAATTATTTAGTTAAAGATAGCTTAAAACTGATCAATCACATGCAAAACGACTATCTATATGAGGTAAAAACTGATTTACGCTCAAGTATCAGTATTAAGGTTAATTCACAAGAATTACAGCAGGTTATTGTTAATTTGCTTGTTAATGCGATCCATGCCTTGCCAAAAATATCAGATGTGTCAGAAATACCAAAAAATAAAGGCAAGATCATTATTAAAACAACAAATTGGAATAATAAAGGCATCGAATTAAGCATTACAGATAACGGTAATGGAATCAAACAAGAACATTTAAAACATATATTTGATCCATTTTTTAGCACCAAACAACAAGGTGAAGGAACAGGTTTAGGCTTATCAATCAGTTATAGTTTAGTGCACCGTTATGGAGGCTATATCACCGTAGAATCTGAGCTAGGCAAGGGCACTTGTTTTAAAGTATGGATGCTCTCAGAACCTAAAATCATGGAAGATGATGAAGCAATCGCAGAACAATTAAAAACAATAAGCTGAATCTATAGTCTCGTTATGAAGAGGTGAAAAAATGTGAAAAAAGGGGGGGGATGGGTTCGTAAATCAATCGAGTCTAACCCCTTTGAATCTAGTAAATCATGTAAAAAATCATTCTTCATGATATAGCCTCAAAAAGAGAACAAAAAGCGAATAACTACTATATGTGAAATATACAGCATCAGCAATATTTAATTAGACAGAAACTATCTATTTTTTGATCTATTATCAGAAAAATGCTATATAGTTGATTTATTTAGGGTTACATAAAATAGATAACGGCAATGCTATATATTGGACGGTGGCATAGATAGAAGCTGTCTAATAAACTGTTAGGTGTCTGCGACGCAAAAGCATAAAGTACAAGCACTTACAGCTACTTTCACCCCATACAAAATCATATAAAAATGGAGACTGTTCTTTAGATTGTTTATTTTTCAGTATCATCATACAATTCTTATAGATAAAGAAAATAAATATGGAGTGATAATGATTGACTTAATTTCCCTTGCAACAACAGGATTAGCATTTTTTATTGTTGCTGTTTCACCTGGGCCTGCAACTATTTCTAATGCAACTATAGCCATGAACCATGGACGTAAAGTGAGTTTAAAGTACGGCGCTGGTTTATCAAGTGGTTTAGTAATTTGGGGAGTAATTGCGGTTAGTGGCATGGGAGCAATACTTCAAACTTCTGTATATCTATTGAGCGTACTTAAAATTCTAGGAGGCTTATATCTTTTATGGCTTGCTTTTCTATCTGCTCGTGCTACTAGACAACCTGAGTCGAAAAATATACCCGAATCAGAAGATAAGCGATGGTTTTTACGAGGATTATTATTAAATCTATCAAATCCTAAATCTTTACTAGCATGGATGGCTGCTCTTTCTGTTGGGTTAAATTCCAATGATAATATTTATTCAATTAGTGCCGCTTTAGCTGTTTGTATAGGTGTAGGTTTTTTTACCAATGCAATGTATTCTGTCTTATTTTCTATTGATGGTATTATGCAAGCCTATCAACGATGCCAGCGCTCGGTTAATGGAATAGTAGCCGGGCTGTTCGCAGTTGCTGGTTTTGGTCTTATCCGTTCAGCATTTAATCGATGATTATGGCTTTAGTTTCTTAAGGAATTTTAAAAAACCTAACCGATAAAGAAACCGATAAATGGACACCCA
>Ga0256840_1003890_pt1 | contig 11636 bp, 11 predicted proteins | sample 355202metaG_FD_185969 | JGI IMG/M metagenome (GOLD analysis project Ga0256840, IMG submission 185969) | Hydrothermal vent microbial communities from Mid Atlantic Ridge, Atlantic Ocean - 355-202 | ecosystem: Environmental > Aquatic > Marine > Hydrothermal vents | place: Atlantic Ocean: Mid...
CTTACTAATTAAAATTTGCTAGTGGCTTCATCTAAATTAATAAAGCTACTTGTTTTTGTGCGGTAGGAGAGGCTTTAGAGTCACTCCAATGCTGTATAGCCGCGGCTAAAGCGCACTCCTATCATATGAGTCGTTTATTTCTTGTCATCTACCTCCTCAAATTCAGCGTCCAACACATCATCATTATTTGATGAACCATCATTTCCTGCTGGCTGCTGTGATGAAGATTCAGTTGCCGCCTTCATCATGGCTGTTGAAGCATCTTGCAAGTTTTTATAACAACGTTCAACCTCAGCTTTATCATCTCCTTTTACGGCAGTCTGCAATGCCTCAATAGCCGATTCCACATTTTTCCTGTCCGTTTCTGATACCTTGTCCGCAGACTCTTTTAATGCAACCTCACAGGTATGAATCAACTGGTCAGCCAAGTTACGGGCCTGTACCAGTTCATGCATTTTTCGGTCATCTTCGGCATGCTCTTCAGCATCTTTAACCATGCGGTTAATCTCATCCTCAGATAAGCCACTAGATGCCTTAATAACAATGGACTGTGATTTTCCGGTTGCCTTATCTTTAGCCGAAACGTTCAAAATACCATTCGCATCAATATCCAAAGTCACTTCAATCTGTGGTGTACCGCGGGGTGCAGGTGGAATATCCGTTAGATTAAATCGTCCTAACGATTTATTATCTGCCGCCATTTCCCTTTCACCTTGTAAAACATGCACAGTGACTTCAGTTTGATTATCCTCAGCGGTTGAGAACATCTCCGATGCCTTGGTAGGAATCGTAGTATTTTTCTCAATCAACTTAGTTGTAACGCCACCCATTGTTTCAATCCCCAATGATAAAGGTGTTACATCAAGCAACAGTACATCATTGACATCACCAGTAAGCACGGCAGCCTGAATAGCGGCACCTGTTGCCACGGCTTCATCAGGGTTAACATCCTTACGCGGTTCTTTGCCAAAGAACTTTTGTACTGTCTCAACCACTTTAGGCATGCGTGTTTGTCCACCCACCAATATCACATCACTGATATCACTGTTGGATAAGCCTGCATCTTTTAAAGCCTGTTCACAAGGCTTTAAAGTACTTTTAATCAAATCATCAACTAAAGATTCAAGTTTGGCCCTTGTTACCTTAATATTCAAATGCTTAGGTCCTGAATTATCAGCTGTTACATAAGGCAAATTAATATCAGTCTGCTGTGTTGATGACAATTCAATTTTTGCCTTTTCTGCCGCTTCTTTTAGACGCTGCAATGCTAATGGATCATTATTAAGGTCAACGCCGCTGTCTTTTTTAAATTCCTCCACTAAAAAGTCCATCAAGCGCATATCAAAATCTTCCCCGCCTAAAAAGGTATCGCCGTTGGTTGAGAGCACTTCAAACTGCTTTTCACCATCGATTTCAGATATTTCAATCACAGATATATCAAAGGTACCGCCACCCAAATCGTAGACCACAATCTTTTGGTCATCCTTGCCGCTTTTGTCCATTCCATATGCCAGTGCTGCCGCTGTAGGCTCATTAATAATCCGTTTAACATCCAATCCTGCAATGCGTCCTGCATCTTTAGTTGCCTGGCGCTGTGAGTCATTAAAATAGGCAGGAACCGTAATTACTGCTTCTTTAACCTCTTCACCCAAATAGGCTTCGGCATCTGTTTTTAATTTTCTTAAAATCTGCGCTGAGACTTCCTGTGCAGACAACTTTTTACCATTTGCCTCCACCCAGGCATCACCGTTGTCAGCCTTAATAATCTTATAAGGCACTAACTTAATGTCTTTTTGAACCGCATCTTCCTCAAAACGGCGACCGATTAAACGCTTGATGGCAAACAGAGTATTATTAGGGTTAGTCACTGCCTGACGCTTAGCTGACTGTCCGATCAATACTTCATTATCTGCATACGCAACAATAGAAGGAGTCGTTCTGCTGCCTTCTGCATTTTCAATAACCTGTGCAGAACCACCTTCCATAATGGCAACACAGGAATTTGTTGTACCTAAATCTATACCGATTACTTTACTCATCTTAATTCTCCTGTTTTATTTAATAAGACAAGACAGCCGTTAAGATCTCTGGGCCGCCTTCTATGGGTACGTAGTTTAAAAAAAAACCAACAAGAGATATGTCACACAAATGACAGTTTGATAATTAAATTTTGAAGTCGCGGCTAAAGACCGCTCCTACAAAAAATACGGTAGAATTAAACGATGAATAAACCTCAGGCCAATGACCTGAGGAAAGGTCGCTATTCAGAAAACAGCCGTATTTATCTTGTCACCACCGTCACAGAGAAAAGACAAAAAATATCGGATTACCCTCTGTGGGATGCTGTTTGCTTGTAAAGTAAAGTCGCGGCTAAGAAATAAAAACAGGTAGGAGCAGTCATAAGTACCCAAGTAAAATTAATTTGACCTTTTACTTGTCTTTTTTACCATTTTAGGCCCTGAATAATTAGTTACGTAGCTCGCTATGCGCCTATTTATTCAGGGCCTAAAATGAAAAAAAATCCTGCGTAAAACTATTAAATTAATTTTACCTGGGTACTTAGTCGCGATGGAGGCGGGCTGGGTCAATCAAATAAATCCGTACTGATTTATTTAGGCTTAAGGCTGCCCCTGCTGGTTTTTAAAATCAGATGTTTTGTCATTTGGGTGACAGTTGTTTGCTGTTTTTATCAGTAAACTAATCACCAATATAAAAGTTTTGAGGAGAATTAATATGAGAACAGATAAATTAACCAGTAAATTTCAAATGGCTTTGCAAGAGGCGCAGTCACTTGCTTTGGGTAAAGATCATCAAATTATTGAGCCTGTGCATTTAATGATTGCATTATTGGATCAGGAAGGTGGCACTGCGCGTGGTTTATTGACTAATGCCAATATTAACGTCAACCAGTTGCGTTCTTCTTTGGGAGATGCGCTGGATCGATTGCCCACCGTTTCGGGTGGTGATGCTGGCGAAGTCAGTATTTCGAATACATTAAGTAAATTGTTTAATGTCACCGAAAAGCTGGCGGCAAAACGTAACGATCAATATATTTCGTCTGAACTGTTTTTGCTGGCAGTGGCTGACAGTAAAGATGAAACTGGCAGGATTCTTAAACTGGCAGGTGCTACTAAAGAGGCAATTGAGCAAGCGATTGATCAGATGCGCGGCGGGGAAAGCGTTGATGATCCGAATGCGGAAGATCAGCGCGAGGCATTGAAAAAATATACTATTGATCTGACCGAGCGGGCGGAACAGGGCAAGCTGGATCCGATTATCGGCCGTGATGATGAAATTCGCCGTATGGCACAAATTTTACAGCGCCGTACCAAAAATAACCCGGTGATGATTGGCGAGCCAGGGGTCGGCAAAACGGCCTTGGTGGAAGGTTTGGCACAGCGGATTGTCAATGGTGAAGTGCCAGAGAGCATGAAAAGCAAACGATTGCTGTCTTTGGACTTAGCAGCATTATTGGCAGGAGCAAAATACCGCGGTGATTTTGAAGAGCGTTTAAAAGCCGTATTGAATGATGTGGCTAAAGCAAGTGGCAATATTATTTTGTTTATTGATGAGTTGCATACTATGGTCGGTGCCGGTAAAACCGATGGTGCAATGGATGCGGGCAATATGTTAAAGCCTGCTTTGGCGCGAGGGGAATTACATTGTATTGGCGCAACCACATTGGATGAATATCGTAAATATATTGAGAAAGATGCGGCTTTGGAGCGCCGTTTTCAGAAAGTATTGGTAGGTGAGCCAACGGTTGAAGATACCATTGCTATATTGCGAGGACTCAAGGAGCGCTATGAAGTGCATCATGGCATTGATATTACAGACCCTGCAATTATTGCCGCAGCAACTTTATCGCAACGCTATATTACCGACAGGCAGCTGCCTGATAAGGCAATTGATTTGATTGATGAAGCGGCTTCACGTATCCGCATGGAAATTGATTCTAAACCGGAATCTATGGATAAGCTGGAGCGCCGATTGATCCAGTTGAAAATTGAGCGCGAGGCTTTGAAAAAAGAATCGGATGAGGCGTCAGTTAAACGTCTGGATGAGCTGGAGGACAGAATCAAGGAATTAGAAAAGGAATATGCTGATCTGGAAGAAATTTGGCTAGCAGAAAAAGCGGCTGTACAGGGTTCTGCCCATATTAAAGAGACGCTTGAACAGGTTAAAACCGAACTGGAAACCGCGCGGCGTGCAGGGGACTTGCAGCGTATGTCAGAATTGCAATACGGACGTATTCCAGAACTGGAGAAACAGCTGGAACAGGCTGCGGTTGCAGAAACGGCTGACTTTAAATTATTGCGCAATAAAGTGCGTGAAGAAGAAATTGCTGAGGTAGTGGCACATTGGACTGGTATTCCTGTTTCAAAAATGCTGGAAGGCGAGCGTGAAAAATTGCTAAGAATGGAGTCTGAATTAGCTAAACGGGTGATTGGTCAGCAGGAAGCCGTGACGGCTGTTTCGCATGCAATCAGGCGATCTCGTGCAGGTTTGTCAGACGCGAACCGACCCAACGGATCATTTTTGTTTCTTGGACCTACGGGGGTTGGCAAAACCGAGCTATGCAAGGCATTGGCCAGTTTTCTGTTTGATACCGAAGAGGCCATGGTACGTATTGATATGTCTGAGTTTATGGAAAAACATTCAGTTGCACGTTTGATCGGTGCACCTCCAGGCTATGTTGGCTATGAAGAGGGGGGGTATTTAACTGAAGCAGTTAGACGTAAACCATATTCGGTTATTTTGCTGGATGAGGTAGAAAAGGCGCATGCCGATGTGTTTAATGTGTTGCTGCAAGTACTGGATGATGGACGTTTAACCGATGGTCAGGGGCGTACGGTTGATTTTCGTAATACTGTAATTATTATGACTTCCAACTTAGGTTCGCATGTGATTCAGGAAATGGCTGCCGAGGGCGATTATGAAAAAATGAAAGCGGCGGTAATGGAAATTGTTGGCTCGCATTTTAGACCTGAGTTTATTAATCGGGTAGATGATGCGGTGGTATTTAGGCCGTTAGACAGAGAGGCGATACGTGAGGTTGCCAAGATCCAGTTGCAGCAGTTGCAGAACCGTTTGGCGAATAGGGAAATACAGTTAACTGTATCAGATGCGGCTTTAGATTTATTGAGTGAAGCGGGGTTTGATCCTGTGTTTGGTGCGCGGCCTTTAAAACGTGCTATCCAAACACATATCGAGAATCCATTGGCTCAGGAAATGTTAAGCGGTAAATTTGTAGCAGGCGATACTATTGAAGTAACTATTGAAAATGGACAGTTTATATTTAAACAGGCCTAAAATATAGGGGCGGACTTTGGTCGCGATTATTGTAATATCAGTCGTGGCTGAAGTTCGCTCTTACAGGCGGGAATATCTATTTGCCACTTTTCAAGTCCTCACCTAATTGATATGTTCTCACCCAGATCTCAAAATCATTCTTTCCTTTACGCATATTTTCCGTTCTGATTCAAAATTACTGGGTATTTTTGTTGAATTTTCTTATCCTAATTTTAATAGCTATATTTCGGAGAACAAAATGGATAGTAAACAAAAGGTACAGCTGGCGCTGCAAATAAGTGCAAGAAAAGAAAAGCCAGATGGTATCAAAGAATATTGGCCGTTCATGACTTTTTATGAGCGCTTCGAACAGGTGGTATTGATGATACTGAGTTTTATAATCAGCCTGGTTGTTCTTTTTGCACTATTGCAATTGCTGGTCAATATTTATTCCATATTTATATCAGGGGTACTTAACCCAATGGATTACAAGATTTTTCAGGCTATTTTCGGCATGATAATGACCTTGCTGATTGCCATGGAGTTTAAGCATTCAATTATCAAAGTACTGGAACGCCAGTCACATATTATTCAGGTTAAATCTATTATTTTGCTGGCTTTATTAGCTTTGGCGAGAAAATTTATTATTATAAACCTGGAAATGACAGAGCCGTTAAAGTTGATAGCACTGTCATTATCAGTTTTGGTTTTGGGAGCTGTTTACTGGCTATTAAATCAACGGGAAAACTTAGAGAAAGGAAATCAATGATAGAATGCCAGACTTAAGCATTTAGGGAAAAAATATGTCATCCATTGTTCATGTTCCGCGTGTTGCCAGTAGCTTATTAGTTAAGCAGTCACCGCTCTTCGCTTCCTTGCCTGAGGAATTAATTCAAGAAATAGCGCGACATTTTCATCTAATAAAATGGAAAAAGGGCAGTTATATTAATCCTGATAATTTGATGATACAGTTTTACTTTTTACAGGAAGGACAGCTGGAGATGAAGCGCAACAACCCTGATACAGGTCGAGAAGTGACCCTTGATATGCTCTACCCCGGGGACAGTTTTGAAATAGTTACTTTACTTGATGGCAGGCCCCATGATGTAATCCTGGAGCCTATCACTTCTTCAATACAGCTTATTTCCGTGCCTATGAAGATGATGAGAAAGTGGATATGGACCTACCCAGAATTAAATAAGCAATTTTTACCGTATCTTGCCCATAAAATGCGTGAGCAAGAGGATCTTGCCAGCAGTTTTGTGTTACATGATATGACCACACGATTAAGTCGCTTAATTTTAAAGCATATTTATAAAAGCAGGAGCTATACGGGGAAAAAAGAGGACGAGCAGAAAACGCATTTAATCAATGGGTTTTCTGATGAGACCCTGGCGCGGATGGTTGGCTCTGTTCGCCAAGTTGTTAACAAGCAGCTGCAGTATTGGCGTTCACAGGGCATTATTAATAAGAAAAGAAATCAAATAATCATTAATGATCTTGATGCCATTCAAAAGGAAGCCAATATTCTGCAATCAGATATAAGATAAGAAAACCCTTGTAGGCATAAATGTTTTTTTAACATTTGTAATTGCTCAGCGTAAATAATAAAAATAGTACTTGATATTGTTTTAGGCATTTTTTGTTTTTTTAGTGATCCCCCCTCATAAACCGATACATATACACTTGATTGGTTCTGAAGCTATTGCCATCACTCAATCCCCAGTTCGACCTTGAGCAACTTGTGCTTACCTACCAGTCTGCCTATGACTGCAAATTAGGTATTATGCAAAAAAACCTTCAATCTCAATCAATATCTTGCTCTGATAAAGATAAATTATTCAAAATATCCAACTATTTACAGCATAATCCTAAATAAATCAGTTGAACGCTTAGTTTAACTGATTTATTTAGGATTATGGCTGCTATTTAATACAGACTGTTTTTTCTAAAATTATACCTTTTAAAAAAATAATTCATTCTGTCACCTAAGTGACAGAATGAATTGCTCATTTTTCTTATCCTATAACCGTCAAAGTAGTTAATGCTACTTATTTTATAGCACAAAAACAGGAGAATAATCATGATATCAAATATGTTACGGTTCCCATTTTCTATGGTGGATAACGAAATCGAAAGTTTATTTTTTCCAGAAGCATATAGGTCAATAGCAGGGCAGGGTCAATCTGCCTATCCGCCTATTAACATTAGCACCACCGATAAAAGCGTTGATGTCTATTTGTTCATAGCGGGAATGAACCCAGATGATATTGATTTAGTTATCGAGAAAAATATGCTGAGTGTATCGGGTACACGAAAATTACCAGATGCGGCAAATGATGATAAAGGCAGTTATCGACAAGAGCGTTTTGAAGGGTCATTTAAACGTGTAATTACCTTGCCGGAGGCAGTTGATGCAGAATCGACACAAGCTGTCTATAAAGATGGCGTTTTGCATATCAGCATTGCTAAGCGTGCTGAAACACAGCCCCGTCAAATTAAAATTTCAGCCCAATAATGGAGGATAGTGACATGAGTACAGAAAAAAAAGAATTGGCAGCCCAAGAAAATAAAACTGAAGTTGCTACATTAGTCCCTGCTACGGATATTTATGAATCTAAAGAAGGTGTAACGCTTTATGTAGATTTGCCTGGTGTCAGTAAAAATGCACTAGATATTGATGTTGATCAAGATATTTTAACAATTAAGGGAAAGATTGATCTAACAACGGCAAAAAATATGCAGCCGACTTATATGGATATACGTGAAAATATTTTTGAAAGACGTTTTACTCTGGGTGAGGAACTTGATAGTGCAGGAATAGAAGCAAAATTGGATCAAGGTGCTTTGAAATTGTCTATCCCACGGCTAGCAAAGCACCAGCCTAAAAAAATTAATATTAAAGTTGCTTAACAAAGGAGAATTAATAATGTTTAAAATGAACGATTTAAGTAATAGTTTGTCCCGAACATGGGAAACGGTGAGCCAGGGCTGGAATCATTTAATCAACAATGCCAGCAATGCGCTGACGCGGTTTGTTTCCAGCGATGACAGGGAAAAAGCTGATAATATACCTGCATCTAGCCCTCATTGGGGATTGATCAGTGCAGATATGTATGATGATGCAGATAAAGTGATAGTGAAGCTGGAAGCCCCTGGCTTGGCTAATGATGATTTTGATATTAATATAGTTGATAATATCATAACAGTTAGCGGAGAAAAGCAATTTCAACAGGAAAAAACTCAAGGAAATTACCGTATACTGGAATGCGCCTATGGTCGGTTTAGTCGCTCGATTCCGTTGGAATATGAGGTAGATGCAGAGACGGCAAAGGCTAGTTATGATAGAGGCGTATTAAAAATTGAGCTCGTCAAAAAACCGCATCAGCGTAGACGAAAAATTGAAATAAAATAAGAAAATTTAGGAGGCATTTTAGTCGCGCTTGATAAAAGTCGCGACTAAAATGCCTATTGCCAGATATTATCGCACTTTATAAGAGAGGCACGATGGAATATAAAGATTATTATAAAATCATGGGCGTTGCCAAAGATGCTACCCAGAATGAAATAAAGCGTGCCTACCGCAAACTTGCACGTAAATATCACCCCGATGTCAGTAAAGAAAAAAATGCAGAGGAGCGTTTTAAAGAACTGGGGGAAGCCTATGAAGTTTTAAAAGACCCAGAAAAACGTACTGCTTATGATCAGCTAGGGGCTAATTGGAAAGCTGGACAGCAAGGTTTTCAACCTCCACCAGACTGGGATGCCGGATTTGAATTTCATGGTGACAGTTTTACAGGCGGTTCAGGGGCCTCTGGGTTCAGTGATTTTTTTGAAAGTCTGTTCGGTCAGGCCGGAGGAGGTGGGTTTCAACCTGGTACTGCAGGAGGCAGGTCACACCAAATGCGTGGCCAAGACAGCCATGCAAAAGTCTTTATTGATCTTGAAGATGCATATCAGGGGGCTTCTCGTGGGCTAACTTTGCAGAGTACCATCATGGGTGCTGATGGGCGTCCTCAAATAAAACCGCGCACTTTAAATGTAAAAATACCTAAAGGCGTTAAAGCAGGTCAAAATATACGATTAAAAGGACAAGGCAGCCCTGGTATGGGTGGTGGTAATGCCGGAGATTTATACTTGGAAATTGAGTTTAATCCGCATTCTATCTATAAGGTAGATGGCGCAGATGTTTCTTTGGAATTGCCAATTGCACCTTGGGAGGCCGCTTTAGGGGGTAAAATTAAAGTACCGACACCCAGTGGCATGATAGACCTAAAAATTCCGCCAGCTGTTTCAAGCGGAAAAAAAATGCGCCTCAAAGGGCGTGGCATTCCGGCCAAGCAGCCTGGCGATTTTTATGTCACATTAATGATTGTTTTACCTGAGAGTTTGAGTGAAAAAGAAAAAGCCTTATATCAGGAGTTACAAGAGGCAAACAATCAATTTAATCCACGCAGAAAACTGGGATTAGGGAAATAGTCATGCAAAATGAAATTATTAAATCAGAAACAGGCATTATCGTTGAAGAAAGTGACAGACTCACTCTGGTTGCACTCTGCAGATACTGTTCATTGCCCGCCGAGAGCCTTATTAAAATGGTCGAACAGGGGGTAATTGATCCAATTGATCCATCGCAGAGTTACAGTCACTGGCAATTTTCAGGTACCAGTCTGCTGCGAGTGCAAACTGCATTACGCTTACAGCGAGATTTAGAGGTCAATCTGGCAGGTGCAGTTCTGGCGCTGGAACTATTAGATGAAATAAAGCAATTACGCCAACAAGCGACCTATATACAGCGCTAACAGTATAAAAGACTGTCATTATCGGCTAAAACTGAGACTGCTCAACATTAAACATTCAAGCCTGAACCAACGGATTTACAGCGTCTTATGAAGTAGGTTGCTGATATTTAATACATAAATACGCTGAGTAGTTACCAATACTTTTACTATCTTTTAAGGAGTTTTACAATGAGTGAATCATTGCATATTGTCTGTCCAGGCTGCTCGGCAATTAACCGAATAGCGCATACGCGACTCAATGACAATCCTAAATGCGGCAAGTGCCATCAGCCTCTTTTTGCGGCTCACCCAGTCGAATTAACCTCAGCTAATTTTCAACAGCACATCGACAGGAATAGTATCCCTGTACTTATTGATTTCTGGGCGCCATGGTGCGGTCCATGCAAAACCATGGCACCGGCCTTTGAGCAGGCAGCGGTTCAGCTAGAGCCAAATTTTCGCCTGGCAAAAGTGAATACTGAAAATGAACAGGGACTAGGTGGCAAATATGGTATTCGCAGTATCCCAACACTGGTATTATTCAAAGATGGAAGAGAAGTGGCCAGGCAGGCAGGTGCTATGGGTGCAAGCAATATTGTCAGCTGGGCTCAGATGCATTAAAAAACCGTAACTTCATATTGATTGGATAATAATTGAGGTTTTTATGTCTCCACAAACAGCATTCGCTGTCAGCCCCGGATGGGCTGATAGTCTCCAGAAGGCGCAGGGAAATTTGCCAATGTTCGCGTTAGCGAACGTGGCAAAAATTTTATCCCGAATAGCCGTCGAGCCATTTGAGGTAGCCTTGACGTAGTGGCTTTTGTACGAAGTCGAGGCGGACGCAGGGCGTCTGGAGCCTAATGATTCGCCGCGTGGCGAATCGATTTTTGTGACATGGAGTCCCAAAATCTATCATGAGGCGCGCGATGGCGCGCCTATCTTATTTCACTTGGGATTATTGAAAACCAGCTTGATGGTCCTGTTGTTTATATAAATACCATCCGTACTGAGCTATCAGGCAAACTTGTAACAGAAATAACGGGGTCGGTGTAAATATATTTCAGTTATTCGTTCTTACACTGATCCCAGTTATTCCAAAACATCTACCCTAGTTTCAGGGGTTGCGCCCCCCTCCGGATTTGTAGCGCGGTAGGGCGGAACCGTAAGTTGGAATAGCGATAGCGTTTTCCGACATGATATATACGATAACTTATATATCACCGATGTTCTGACAGAATGCGCTATTGCTTTTCCATCCTACGTTTTTAACGACTAAAAACTTTACCAAATTATTTGGGGTTTTAGGTAGAATACTGTCCACTAAGTCACCTAGCTCTATCCAAGAACAATAGAGAGATATTAAAAAATCAAGTTGGCTGACCCCTTGATATATGAAAGCAAACCGAGGGGGTGCTGGAACTGATAACCAATCCATTGCTGATTTTGAAGAGGATATGAGTAACAGCCTTTACAAAATATGGAACCGGATGTTATCTGGCAGTTATTTTCCTCCTCCCGTCAAGCGTGCAGAAATCCCTAAAGGAGAGGGAAAAATGAGACCGC
>Ga0256840_1003891_pt1 | contig 11634 bp, 7 predicted proteins | sample 355202metaG_FD_185969 | JGI IMG/M metagenome (GOLD analysis project Ga0256840, IMG submission 185969) | Hydrothermal vent microbial communities from Mid Atlantic Ridge, Atlantic Ocean - 355-202 | ecosystem: Environmental > Aquatic > Marine > Hydrothermal vents | place: Atlantic Ocean: Mid...
TATTTTTCTCGGTGAGTTCCCTTTAGATAAAATCATGGGTGTAATATCCTGGAAAAACTGCCGCTGCTGGCCTGCTTTTAATCCTGCGGCAATTCTTCTTGAAAAAATCCACCATTCCGAGGCATTTTGCTTTGCCTTTGGGAAATTAAGGCCTGAAAGGTAAATCTTCCATATTTTTCTCATCCTTTCTTCATCAAAGGCATCACCAAACCCGGGGCGCATGCAGAATCCTGTGATATTCAGCCATCTTGCTTCATGTTCCGGACTTATTTTTCTTACATCAGGAATATCAAGAAGTTTATCTGCCATTGTCCTTAAAAGAGAAAGTGGCCATTTCTTTTTTTTCCTTTCAATCCTGTGTTCAATTCTTTTAACAAGGCCTGAAAGGAAAAAAGAATCTGAGTCGGGTGAAAATGCCCGGTCCATCAGATTACGCACGTCATTAATCACAGCATCATCAAAAACGTCTGTATCCGAGATCCTCGCTACATCGGAATAATTATCGTCCCTGAGCTGAAACTGGAGCTTCCATCTATGATTAGTGGCAAAAGAGCAGCACCACATGGCAAGGGTACCCATCTCTGTATACTCAAGTTCAATGCCAACGGGGATGCTTTTTTTTTCACCTTTTTTCCCAAATCTGATAATAGTGTGAACAGGAGCCATTGGAGTTAAAGAATCATCAATGGTGATAATGCTACCTGTTTTATCTCCGGAACGGAAACTTGAGCTGAATATATCAAAACTCACCGGCTGGTTTGCAAGCACCTCAAATTCCATATCAGGAAAATTGATTGCAGAACCTTCATCAAGTCCCCTTTCCACAATACATACAGCTTTATTCTCTTTATAATAATTTTCATTTTTCCGGCTGGAAATTCCAAGATAGTAGCTTCTCGGACTTCCGCTGCCAACCTTTACCCCTGTGCCCTGTTTCACAAGGCCGTAATAAGCAGCTCCTAAAGCAACGGAAAGATCATGATCAGGATTTTCAAGAATTTTAGGGGGCTTTCTGTCCTTTGATTTAAACCATTTTGTGATAGTAGTCTGTATTCCTGTCTGTAGAAAATTTGGTTTAAGTGATCCTCCGTTGAAAAGTATAAAATCAGGTAAGGGCTCTTTGCCAAGTGCTGTTGTTACATCCTTTCTGTGTTTTGCAAGAAATAGGGCTATATGTTTAGTTATTGCGGGCTCTCTCTCATAGGGAAGTCCTATATCAGCCATTGTTTTTCCGGTTTTTTGCATGGAATTATTGTCTAAGTCTACATTTGGGAAAAATTTTTCACAGAGAATTTTTTCAAGCTCGCTTTTTTCAAGCTCGGCGGCAAGTGTCCCTGCAATTAACGATTTTCCTTCACCTCTAAGAGTGATCCTTACAGAAGCTTCCTCGTTTTCCAGAATTTTTTCCTTTGCCTGCCTGCACTTATGGCAGAGAGTTTTCCATTTATCAGGGCTTAAGTTTCGTTTGTTTTTAAATTTTGATTCAATATGATGAGCTATGGCAAGATCAATATTGTCCCCGCCAAGGATCAGATGATCCCCCACAGCAAGACGTTCAAACCTGGGCGTTCCTTCTGATTTTTTTAATGTGATTAAGGTAAAATCAGTGGTACCGCCTCCAACATCACAGACAAAAATAAGATCATCAGGCTTTACGTAATTTTGCCAGTCATGCTCGTGCACTACAAGCCAGCTGTAAAAAGCTGCCAGTGGCTCTTCAAGAAGAGTAATGTCAGATCCCAAGCCCGCTTCTTTTGCAGCATTAAGTGTAAGCTCCCTTGCCGTTTCATCAAAGGAAGCGGGAACAGTGATAATAATTAACTGATTTTCAAAGAAAAGATCTTCATCTTTAACCGAATGGTTCCATGCTTTTCTTATATGGCTAAGATATTCAGCGGTTGCCGTGACAGGAGAGACCTTTTCAATCTTTTCAGATCCCCAGGGCAGAATTTTTGCCTGCCTGTCCGCACCTTGATGACAAAGCCAGCTTTTTGCAGAAGATACAAGCCTGGCTGGAATTTTTGACCCGTGATCTCGTGCAAAAGCGCCTGTAAAAATGTCTCTCTGTTTTTTCCAAGGATGTTTCAAAGCCTGGTCTGAAATATCATATTCACCGGGAATATATAAAAAAGAAGGAAGCACCGGAAGGCTTGAAAATTCTCCGGGTCCCGTGAGTTGAGGAATATTAAAGACCCTTATAAATTCTTTTTTTTGTTTTCCATTTTCCTTTTTTTCTTCAAAATTTTCAAGGTCAACATATGATACAGCAGAATTCGTTGTGCCAAGGTCAATTCCTATTATATATTTTTTATCCTTAAGATCCAAATTTGTCTCCTGATTTTGTTTCCTTCCTGATTGTTTCAGATAAATACTATCTTTAAGTTTATAGGTTTTCGTATAAGGACCATGAGGCCGATTTGGAGCACCTCCGACGGCCTTTCAACAAAAAATGAAACTCTTATTATTAAAGAATTTTTCCATGAGTTTCATATAAACCGGCATGGTCGGAGCAGGAAAACCGGCTTTATAATCGTTTTGGATTGGTTGACATTATATAATGTTCAACTCCATCCACAATGGAATCGCAGAGGGCATTCTGGTACTTTGGGCTTAAAAGCCTCTTACATTCTTTTTTGTTGCTTAGAAAAGATGTTTCTATGAGGATAGATGGCATTCTCGCTCCTATGAGAACATAAAAAGGTGCCTGTTTAACACCAAGATTCACTATCCCGGAATATTTTTTTCTCATATCATGGCAAAGTGATTTCTGGACATCTGCCGCAAGCCTACTGGATTCATTTATTTTCTCGTTTTTCATAAGATCATTTAGTATGGATTCAAGATCACTGATATTTTTACGGGAAGTTGCATTTTCCCTTGCTGCAACCTCTATGGCCTGGTTATCCGTGGCAAGATTGAGGTAGTATGTTTCAATACCGACAAGCTTCCTGTTTCTTGATGCATTACAGTGAATTGATATAAAAAGATCGGCATTTTTTGTATTTGCAATGGCTGTACGTCCTTCCAAAGTCAGATAACGGTCCGTTGACCGTGTGAGCAGCACTCTGCATTTAAGTCTATCTCGCATTTTTCTGGCCAATTTCTTTGCTATCTCAAGAGTAATATCCTTTTCATTAACCCCTTTAAAATAGCCAGGGGCTCCGGGGTCTTTTCCTCCATGTCCAGGATCAATTATTATTGTTCTTACTCCAAGAGCCAATTGTTTTGTAATTTTTGAGGATAAAAGATTGTCCGTTGACAGCCTTGATATATGCTGAGATCCTTTTGCTGATTTTTTGTAAACTCTATTTTTAGATTTGGAGTTTGCAGCTGCTTTTGCCCATACATCGATAACGAGACGAAAAGGATCTTTTAAAGAAAATATTTTGTAGTTATCAAATGATTTAATATCCACAACTACTCTGACAGAATGAAGGGTGTGCTGTGCCGCCCTTGCCTGTATTAAAAGATCATCATTAATGGTAGTAAATTTTGGTACGTTTTTCCCTAACCTGGTATGATCAATATCGATAAAAAGCCGTGGAGGCTTTCCAATGGCAGGGTCTCTTTTAAGAAGGTACTCAGTGAAGTGTCTTTCTTTATTTGCATTAATAACAACCCTTGTGTATTCGGGATTTGACCAGAACCTGAGTCCGGTTACAAGTGCATCATTTGAAAAGATAGAGTTAGATTTTGCCACAGCCTCGGTTTTTAATTTGGTTTTTGGTACAGCGGGATGTTTTATCTTTGATGTTAGAATTTTAGTTTGATTGCGTTTGCCGGTGTTTCGTATACCATTTTTATTATTTATGGGAACAGTCTTTTTAGAAAGCAGCGGTGATTCATGTTGGCGGGGTTTAGTGGATATACCATATCTGCCGAATTTTTTATTTGTTAAAATTATCTTTTTGATAGATGCATATTTTTTAGATTTCTTAATTTTTACATATTTTTTGCGGCTGTTATGAAAAATTATTCTCAACAGCTGCCCAGCTCTCCTGCTGTACAGGCTTGCATGATATCTTTTTTGAATCCTTTCAAGCAGGTCAACTCCGGCTATTTTATCATTGTATCTCAATGAAAGCTTATAAAGCTTTAGGTAAAGCTGTGCTGATCTGTACATACCGGCCGGAGCCCATTTACTTTCGGGAGTTTTAGTAAAAACCATTTGATATTTTTTGATACACTGGAGCCATGAGTCTCTGTATTTCAGTTTGACAGGATCTTTACGTAGTTTAAGCCAGTATTTGTCCGCTGCCATATAGTTTTGCCTTGCACTGGCAGAAAAGCAAAAGCATGTTTTTGGGAAAAGATAACCTGTAAACATGACAATAAGTAAAAGAGTAGGTATGAATAATTTTATTTTCGACATATTTACGTTAACGTTTCCATTTCAATTGTCCGTTTGATCTCATTGAGAAAATTTAAAGCATCAATGGGAGTTATGGATGTAATATCAATGTTATCAATTTTATCTATAATGGCCTTGTAATTCTTATTGTTATGTTCCACAAAAAGATCCATCTGGTGGTCTGTAAAGGTCTCGCCCGGCTCTTGAACTGCCATTTCAAGTTCCTTTTCATCAGGAGAGCCAACCTTTTTCCCCACATGGAATAAAATTTGCTTTGCACGAGTAATAATATCATCGGGTACTCCGGCGAGACGGGCAACCTGTATTCCATAACTTTTATCTGTTCCACCCCTTACAAGCGTTCTTAAGAAAATAATATTATCTTTGAATTCTTTTACGGCAATATTGAAATTCTTAACCCTTGGTTTCATATTTTCAAGCTGTGTGAGTTCATGATAATGGGTTGCAAATAGAGTTTTGACTCCTTTTCCATGAAGATCGTGAAGGTGTTCAACTACGGCCCACGCAATACTCATACCGTCAAAGGTGCTTGTTCCCCTTCCGATTTCATCAAGGATTACAAGACTGTTATTTTGAGCATTATTGACGATATTGGCGGTTTCCTCCATTTCCACCATAAAAGTACTCTGGCCCTGGGAGAGATTGTCCAAGGCACCAACTCTGGTAAATATTCTGTTTGTTATACAGACGGAAATTTTTTCTGCAGGAACAAATGATCCCATTTGAGCCATTAATACACTTAGGGCAACCTGGCGAAGAATGGTTGATTTTCCAGCCATATTCGGCCCGGTGATAATGAGAACCTGGTTTTCATCATTGTCAATTTTTATACTATTTGGCACATACCTTTCACCTGCAATCATTCTTTCAACAACGGGATGCCTGCCCTCTTTAATCAAAATTTGCCCAGTTTCATTAATTTCAGGCTTTGTATAATTATTTTCCTCTGCAACCTCACCAAGGCACAAAAGCACATCAAAAAGTGAAATAAAACCGGCTATCTTAAAAATCGAGGGTATTTCTTTTATAATACTTTTTCTTATTTCACAAAAGATTGAATACTCAAGTACTGACCTTTCGTCCTGGGCGTTCATCACCTTTGCTTCAACTTCTTTTAATTCATCGGTGATAAATCTCTCAGCATTCACAAGAGTCTGCTTTCTGATATAGTTATCAGGAACCGACTCTGCCTGGACTTTTGAGACCTCTATAAAATAGCCAAAGACCCTGTTGAACTTTATCTTAAGGGAACTTAAACCTGTTTTTTCTTTCTCTTCAGCCCCTTTTTTTGCTATCCATGCTCTGCCGTTTCTCGCTATTTGAAGAAGCTCATCAAGTTCATTGCTGAATCCGTCATTTATAATGCCTCCCTCATTGAGAACATTGGGAGCATCTTCCCGGATGGAGCGGTGAATCAGATCCGCAAGTGCTGTAAGCACTTTAACCGTGTTTTCTATATTTTCAATATAACTGCCCGTTAACAACTCGGAGGAAAATTCATTCAGGTCGGAAAAAAAATCCGGAATTTTAAAAATGGATGTTTTCAGAGCTGTAAGGTCCCTGGCATTTCCGTGCCCCATGGATATTTTACTCCCAAGACGCTCAATATCATACATGGATTTAAGGTTTGTTCTAAAGGTTTTCCTAAGAAAAGAACAGTCTTTTGCCTCTGCAACGGCAGACAATCTTTTTTCAATTTCATCTTTGTCCACAAGAGGGTACCGCATCCATGTTTTAAGAAGTCTTCCGCCCATGGGAGTCATTGTTTTATCAAGAACACTTAAGAGCGTTCCTTTTTTATCACCTGTCTGAAGGTTTCTTATAAGTTCAAGATTTCTGCATGATTTATCATCAACAATGAGATAATCGTTGAGTTCATATTGCTTCAGTGACAATATATGACTTGTATCCTGGAGTTGGGTTTCCTTTACATAAAACATCACAGCGCCTGCAGCGGCAACTCCTGCGGTTAAATTACCGCAGCCAAAGCCCTCTAAGCTTCTTGTATTAAATTTTTCAGTAAGCCTTTGTTTTGCTTCGGAAAGATTGAATGCGCTCTTTCCAAGGTAGGTAATTTGAGTGTCTCGGAATGTTCTCTTAATATAGTTAAAAGTAAAATCCTTTTCAAAGGAAGCTGGAAGGAGGATCTCACTTGTGTTTAACTTTAATGCTTCGTCAATAATGGAAACGGGGATTCTACCATTTTTTGTTTTTGCCTGGGTTGTACGAAATATTCCGGTGGAGATATCAAGGGATGAAAGCCCTGCAAAACCGCTGTCAATGCACATTGCAACAAGAAAATTATTGGAATTTTTATCCAATAGCTCCTCATTTAAAATCATCCCGGGTGTAATCACTCTGACTACTTCTCTTTTCACAAGTCCTTTGGCAAGTGCAGGGTCTTCAACCTGTTCGCATACAGCGACTTTGCAACCGTTTTTAATGAGTTTTGCAATATATGTATCTGCCGCACGGAAAGGCACCCCGCACAGAGGGACAGGATTTTTCTGATTTTTGTTCCTTGAGGTAAGAGCTATCCCGAGAATCCGAGCAGCCTTTTCAGCATCCCTGTGAAACATCTCATAAAAATCCCCCATTCTGTAAAAGAGGATTGCATCAGGATACTTTTCCTTGATGGAAAAATATTGTTCCATCATGGGGGTATTTTTTTGAATGGTCATGACAAAAACAGTAAATTGTTATCTGCCTAAACAATCTCCTTTTTTTCAGGGGCTTTTTTATACGGATCATTTCTAAAAGCTTCAAGCTCATTTTTTAAAGATGAAATCATTTTAAGATGAGATTCAATGGTTGCGTTAAGAGCTTTAATATTTTTATTAGATTTCAGTTTTGAACCGATACCGAGAAAACCGGCAATTAAAATCCCTATGACAAGGCATCCGCCCCAATAAACAATATTTTGAATTTCAGACGTAGTCCAGCGCCATGATGCGAGAAACAGGTCTAAGGAAAGAGCATGTTTCTCTGAAAAAAAGCTCCAGTTCTGATAAATTACGGCTCCAATAAGTATGAGCACAATTAAGGCTAAAAACAGTTTGATCTTTTTCATGTAGCATCTCCATTCAATAATTTTTTAATTATTATTATTATATTTGCTTAAATTAAAATATTTGCGATCATAGATCAAATATATTTTTTTTTCAATTAATCTTTTAATAATATATCAATATAATTAAGATCAGAAAATTGAATTTTTAGAGTTAAAGATGCCATAATGCGCTAAGAATTCATTTCTGAAAAATAATCTTATGGGAGATCAGATTGATATCCTCAATTTTTCCTATAATTTCCGTATGCTCTCCAAAAAGTCCTTTTAAAAGAAATTTATTATCATCCAAAGTCATAATTGACGCTACATTTTCCATAATAAGTTCTTCAGTTCCATTTGTTTTTAAATATACATTGGATTCACACATTCTATTTTTCCCCTTTGGTTAAATTAAGATATTAATCAGGTCCCATTTTCATGGCCTGGCTCCGAAAATAGCAGTTCCTATTCTTACCATTGTGGAGCCTTCTTCAATGGCAGTTGCGAAATCACCACTCATTCCCATGGAGAGATGTTCCATGGCAACCCCCGGTATATGTTCATTATTTATTGCCGTTTTTATATCTGTCATTGCCCTGAAATACGGACGTGCCTTCTCAGGATTATTATAAAAGGGTGGCATCCCCATGAGCCCCTGTAAACTGAGATTATGTAATTTACCTATCTCATATGCAAGAGAAATTGCATCTTCTGCATTGGCACCTGACTTTGATTCCTCTTCACTGATATTGATCTGCAGTAAAATTTTCTGTATCTTATTTATCTTGTTGGCCTGTTTATCAATTTCCCTTGCAAGTTTTAATTTGTCAACACCATGAATTAAATCAAAATATTTAACAGCATATTTTGCCTTATTTGACTGAAGATGGCCAATAAAATGCCATGATACGGATTTTTTCCCAAGACGTTCTATCTTATCAACTGCTTCTTGTATATAATTTTCACCGAGGTTTTTAATACCTGCCTCAATTCCCTTTTTAATTATTTTCAAGCTTTGCTTTTTACTCACAGCAACAAGAACAATATCTTTATGGCTTCTGCCACATCCTTCAGCGGTTTGCTTAATATGATTTAGAATATTTAAAAATCTTGTTTCAATGGTATTCATATGTATTTTTTACCTCCTCGGTTTTTTTAACAGATTATAAGATATTTTTTTATAATCTGCATGTCCTTAACGCATAGTGACCCGCTTTAAGGGCACGCAGGTTATGTAAATCATTTAAGTGAACTGCTGCGTGTTTTTCTTGAAATTACCCCCTGTTTCATGAGGATTTCAATCACTTCACACACAGGAAGGCCCACAACATTGGTATATGAACCGTTTATACTTTTTACAAGAAAAGTACCTATTCCTTGGATTGCGTATGCTCCAGCTTTATCAAAGGGTTCATCTGTATTAATATACCATTCTATCTCATCATCTGAGAGTTTTTTAAAATCAACCTCTGTTCTCAGGCTTTTTGTAATCATTTGTTTTTCATTTTTGCAGCAAAGAGAAAAGCCTGTATAAACCGAATGGGTCATGTTGCTTAAGCTCTTGAGCATCGTTGTGGCATGGTTTTTTGATTCTGGTTTCTCAAGGATCTTTCCATTAATAACAACAATGGTATCAGCACCTATCACCCATGTATCAGGATATTTTGCTGCGATATTGCGGGCTTTTACAGCGGATAATTTTTTTACATAATCTTCAGGATTTGTCATGGTAAAATTTGATTCGTTAATCTTTGAAGGAATCACCTCAAAATCAATACCTGCCTGTTTTAAAAGATATCTTCTTCTTGGAGATTGTGAAGCAAGAATTATTTTTTTATTATTCATATTCACTCTAAAGCCATTGTTTTTAATTAAAGGATAAGAGTACTTTTTTTGATGGCCAAGATCTATTCCATCTCCTTTTATCAGAACCTGAGTGCTGTGACAAGGATGTAAATCACAGTGGCAAGACAGATTTTTCAAAAAATACAATACACTTGTGGAGAATTCTGATTTATTCTTGCAAAATGTAAAAATATCATATATTAGACTTTGATATCCAATGAGTTAAGATTGTTTGCCTGGGTGGCGGAACTGGTAGACGCAAGGGACTTAAAATCCCTCGGAGATTATCTCTGTACGAGTTCAATTCTCGTCCCAGGTACCAGACAGAATCAAAGGGTTTAATCGAAATAAGGTTAAGCCCTTTTTTTTATAACGCCTATGAAACCGTTTTCTGAGGCTTTGCCGGTTTATATGAAATAAGATGTAAATTTACTACTCCTACCGGCTACGCTCCTTTGCTCATTTCTTTATTGTGAGCAGAACTTAAACTTGAATCCAGAATGGCCTCATGGCCGTTATAGTAATATTTGTCACAAGACACTTTACATTATCTTTGTATTAATATAGAGGAATTAATTGTATGATTTCAAGTTTCAAAATTTTTATTATTGAATAAGAGAGTCTCATAAATTCCATCGTGTTTATATGATACTCCTTACACTTAGGAACGTTCACAAAATACTTGGACAAATTAATGTCTTTTTCCCCATCTTCTGCGTTACTCGTTGGGTACATAGCCTGCTATGCTCCCGCCTCGTGCCTTGAATATGGGAATCCTATTAATTTTTGTTCAACTTATTTCGCTCTCGTTCCTTAGCTACAACCATTTGCAATAATTGGGTTTGGCTTCGTGTCTTGACCCATCTTTCGTTGTGGTAATTTGTTTTGCCATGACAATTACTCAAATTTTTATTTTTAAGGAGGATGTAAGAATGAAAAAAAGTCTGGCATTTTTATTAGCTGTGGTTATGGGGTGTGTTTTCTATTTATCCAACTTTGCATTTGCTGCAGATATTCAGCTTGCAAGACAATCAACACTTGAAAAAATTTTAAAAAAAGGTGAGCTCAGAGTTGGTTTTGAAGCAGCTTACATGCCTTTTGAAATGACTGACAAAAAAGGTAATTTTATCGGATTTGACATTGATATTGCAAAAATGATGGCAAAGGCCATGGGTGTTAAATTTGTTCCGGTGAATACAGCCTGGGACGGCATTATTCCTGCTTTAATAACAAATAAATTTGATATCATAATGAGCGGTATGACAATAACCCAGCAACGAAATTTAAAGATTAATTTTGCCAATCCGTATATTATTGTGGGGCAGACAATACTGATTAATAAAAAATTAAAAGGTATTGTCAAATCCTATAAAGACCTTAACAATCCTAAATATACAATTACTTCAAAACTTGGAACAACGGGAGAAATGGCAGTAAAGAGGAAAATGCCAAGGGCAAAATATAAATCATTTGAAACGGAATCAGAAGCAGTCCTTGAGGTTTTAAACGGAAAATCAGATGCCTTTGTTTACGATCTTCCCTATTGTGCTGTATTCATGGCTAAACAGGGCGCAGGCAGGCTGGTCTTTCTTGATAAACCGTTTACATTTGAGCCCCTTGCATGGGGTATAAATAAGGGCGATCCTGATTTCATGAACTGGCTTAATAATTTTTTACGGCAGATCAAACATGACGGAAGATACGAAAAAGTATACAATAGATGGATCAAATCAACTGACTGGTATCAAAATATAAAATAGCAATATCAATTTAAACAAGTATATCAAAATGTACAATGTTCGGATCAGCCGGGTTTAAATTATATCGGGTACTCAAATATTAAAAATAATGAGGCCTGATGTTTTAAAATCTGGCTGGTCTGTTTTAAAATATGGGGTTAAATTTATATGGGTTCTTCGGCTTCTCTCCTTCAAAAACAGAAAAAAAGGTATTTTGTTTTTTGGATGGCAATTTTCTTTTTAATTATAGCCTCAATTATAGGCGGGCTTTACTATTCTGCCCTTCAGATTGATTATACATGGCGCTGGTATAGTATACCCCAGTATTTCTTTTTTAAGGATACAATCAAACTCACATCCGGTGTTGAGGGTACAATTGACTCTATTAAAAAAACAAAGAAAGGTGTTGTCATCGGTATAAAAGGTGATGACGGTAAAACTTATATTTACTCCAGCCCTGGGAAAAAAGCTGACGTTTATACGGGAGATCTTGTTTTCCAGGGCGATGTCTTGGCAAAATACAAAAAATGGAAGCCAGGTATTTTAATGCAGGGGTTGTGGATCACTCTCAAAGTAAGTGTGATTGCTTCTTTTTTTGGGATCCTACTGGGCCTTGCCACAGGCCTTGC
>Ga0256840_1003892_pt1 | contig 11628 bp, 7 predicted proteins | sample 355202metaG_FD_185969 | JGI IMG/M metagenome (GOLD analysis project Ga0256840, IMG submission 185969) | Hydrothermal vent microbial communities from Mid Atlantic Ridge, Atlantic Ocean - 355-202 | ecosystem: Environmental > Aquatic > Marine > Hydrothermal vents | place: Atlantic Ocean: Mid...
ATTATCGACACCTGAAAAAGAAAGTGCGTTTATAAAAGAGGTATATTCAGAATGCGAAAGTGTGTCAATTGATAACGGAATTATGGAACATGCCGACAATGTATTTGTCATGCCTTCGGATTTCGGGTGGTCGGATTTAGGGACATGGGACTCATTATATGAAAACAGTAAAAAAACGTCTGACGGAAATGTGATAAATTCGGATAAAATTCTTTGTTACGATACAGAAAATACCATCATAAATATTTCCGCTGATAAATTACTGGTTGTTGAAGGACTGAAAAATTATTTAATAGCGGAATCTGACAATGCTGTTTTAATTTGCCGAAGAGATAATGAAAAGAGAATTCGAGAATTTGTAAAAGATGTAGAAGATAAAGCCGGTAAAAAATTCATTTAAATTTAAAAAATTACCTGTTTATGAAAAAACCTCAACTAAAAAGCTGAGGTTTTTCATTATTATTAATTCTGTCTTAGAACTCCCATAAGTCATGTTCATAGTTGAAAATCTCTTCTTTAATTCTTTCAGATTCAAGAAGGACATCTAAACCTGTTGCATACTCCTGAATTAAACGATTGTCATAAACATTCGACTCTTTAAAAATATACCCGTCAAACATTCTTTTTACAAAGAAATCGTCATATGAAATTTCTTGCGATTGGTTTCTGGGGTTATAAATCGGCTGGCTCGCAAAAATATTTCTTGCTTCAGGGAAGAACACCCAAAATAATTGTTTGTATCTTTCTTCCTCTCTGTCTAAATCATCATCTCTGTAATAAACACGTATAGGACATAATCCGATAATACGAGCTTCCATCACAGAGCGTTGTTTGTCAAAAATCCAGCGTTCTTTTATAAGTAATTCTTTAACTTCGCTTACGTCTGCCGGTTTTTTAGTTATAAGAGGTATTGTTTCTCCTGTTTCAGGGTCAATGTCATAAGTTGTGTCAACTCCGGCACCGAATCTTTCATCTATCTCGTTAAGAGTAAATTGAGTCATGAATTCATCAGATGCAAACGGAGTTAAACTTTTGTTTTTAATTCCCCACATCATTAATTGTATGAGACTTTTTCTGTCTTCCATTTCTTCTGTCGGGTAATATAACGAAAGGTTTCTTTTCTCAGTCAAGTTTATTCTTCTTGTAATAACTTTAGACCACATTACATCGGCTTCTCTGATATACTGAAAAGGAACCGGTTTTCTTTTTGATGTTATATGTTTAGTATAAACACCGTCAACACCCTGTGCATCAGCAGTTATAAAAATGCCGGATATTAAAAAGAACCCGATGAATAAAAACATTATTTTTTTCATATCAATTAATTTTTAGGGGAAAATCCCTGATGACTATTTAATTAATTATACCTATAACGTATAAAACGGTTTATTTATTTTAAATATTTATTTAAGTTTTAATACTAAGTCATTAATTTTTCTTGTTCTGCCGTCAGGTCCGACAGCTTTAACACCTTCTATAATAACACGAGAATTTCTTTTGGCTTTTCGTATCACTGATTTTTGCTGAGGCGTAAATTTTCTGCTGTTTGATTTAGCACTTTCGTCAAATCCGCCGATATTACAGGTTACAATAAATTGTGTTATCTTGTAACGTAATTCAAAGTCAAAGTTTTCCATTGTGGCATTAATCCCGCTTAAAGCAAGTAATGTTGATTTCGGGCAAGGTCCTCCTTTATAATAAGAAGATCCTTTTGCTCCTATCGTTGTAATAGGATCCGGCAATGTTTTTACGCGAAATTCTTTTGATCCGAGAGCTCTTCCGTTAGCCGAAACGGTAACTCTTGTTTTTCCGGGTTTCTTAACTCTTACGATATACTTAGAATTTCCTTTCGGTATCATAGTTCCGCCGGCAACACTTGCTTTTATCTGGTCGGCAGGAGTTCCTGCTGCTGTAACGGTTACGGGGTTGTCTACACCGATATAAAATACGTTCATTTTATCGGGAGAAACACTTACGCTCGGAACGGCTACCTGGTATTGGCTTTCAAACGGGAATGAGTCTAACTCTGATGTTCCCGGTCTTTGAACCAAAATTTTTCCTTTAAGAGTATAAATTCCCGGAGTTCCGGTTCTTATGCTGTAAATTCCTCTTTTTTGGTTATCAAAAGAGTCAATTTCTTGACCATTGTCTAAAATAATTACGGGGTTTTGAGTAGTATCCGATGCTCCGACAAATATTTGTGCGGTATAAGTTTCGCCTGATAATACGTACCCTTTTTCAGTTTTAACAATGGCATTCAAGTTTGTAAATTTATACGATTTAGCGTCTACCTGATTTAAAAGTGTATTAATAACATCTGATTCTGCATTTAATACATCTGTTTTAAATTTTGTCAGCATAGTTATTGCTGCAACCAAAGGAAGTTGTTCAAAATTAGCTCTTTCCCATGTTTTTAACTCGCCCCCTTGTCCCTTAATATCATCAGTATTAAGATTTGTCTCTATACTTTTAATTATAGCTTCAGCTTTAGGAACACCCTCTAACTCAGCATTTAAGTCTTTAACAAATTTATTAATTCTCTCTTTCAGCAAAGTAGCTCTGCTTTTTTTACCTTCTACTTTTTCTTCCAGCATAACTCTGGTGGGAGTTTCTTTATCTTTTTTATTTTCGATGGTAATAGTTCCTTCTTTTAAATACTTTTCATAATCTTCTCCTGCATCCAGTAAAAGCTTTTTTTGAATTTCTGTAATTTCATCTTTCAACTCTTTGCTGAGAATACTTATTCTGTCTGCCTTTTCTTTCCAAGGTCCGACTTTCTTTTTGTTTGCTTCGTACTTAGCATTAAATTTGGCATAAACTTCGTCATTTTTGCTGTTTATACCTTTTTCGGTTTTAGATAAACTGTCATTCACCAAGACAAACGCATTCAATATCTCAGCTGACACGTTCATTGCAAGCAATGCTGTCAGAATAAGATACATCATGTTTATCATCTTCTGCCTTGGAGATAATTTTCCGTGTCCGCTCATAATCTGTATGTTTTAAAATTAAACAATAAATTAAAATTCATGTAAAAAATGTAATTAGTCCATTTTTACGTTCATGGCACTAAGCATATTTCCGTATACAGTATTAAGAGCTTCTAATTTTTGTCCTAATTTTGCAATTTCTTGGTTGTATTTTCTTGAATGCTCAACTGAACCTTGAAGGTCAGACATCATTTGTTCAAGATCAGTTTCGTTAAGCTGTAATTCAAAGATAGCATTTAAAGCAGACAGATTCTTGTTCAGACTGCTGATATGTGTATTATATTCGGAATTGCCTTCCTTTAAAGATGAGAAGTCTAAATCCATTGAACTTGTCAATCGTTGATATGCGTCTGCAAACTCTTCTCCGCCTTTTGAAACTTTTTCCGATACACCGTTAAATGCATCTGATAAGTTTTCCGCAGAATAATTAACGGCTTCTGCAGATTTTGTAAATGTACCTGCTAATTCGGATACTGAGGAAGATGCATTTTTCATATTATCCGTAAATTCGTTTGTGGCAACTGCAGCGTCTGTTATATCAGTCATTTGTGCTACCTGAGTGTTTAGCTTCTCAATACCTGAACCGAATTTTTCAAAAAGATTTGTATCTCCGGCTTTTTCTATCATCTCATTGAATTTGGTAATTGCATCTGACGATGAAGCAGGTAAAGTTTCTTTTTCAACGGGAACATCGATAGCTCCGTCTAATCCTGCTAATTGAGGATATACAAGTGTCCAGTCTAATTCTTCATGTAACGGCTCGAAAGCAGAGAAAAAGAATATGATTGCCTCAACTGAAAGGCCTACCGTAAGCATTACTCCCGCAAAGGGCCAATGCATTAATTTAAATAACGCGCCCATTAAAACTACTGAAGCACCCCATCCGTATAAGTACTTCATAAATACTTTAAAGCTGTGACTCTCTATGAAATTAGCCATAATATAAAATTTTAGAATTAATAATAATTGATTTTCAAAAAATTCGGTTAAAGGTAAAAATTATTCAACTTAAAACAAATTTTTTTCCGTAAAATAACTTTTTATATATTTCTAAGGTATTCACGAATGTACCGAGAATACCTTAGGGGTAAATATTCAATAATTAATTTTTTCAGTAGGCTTAAAAATTATTGGCATCCCAAGCAAATTCATCATTTCCCATATAAGATCTTACACATCTGAAGCCTATGTATGATTTTGCAGAGTCTTGGTATTCAAAGGTTCTGGCACCTACTTGAAGATAATAGGCTATGTCTTTCCATGAACCGCCTCTTACAACTTTTCTTTTTAATGCCGGAGGGTCTTCGTTTCTTGCGTTGTATCTGTAGTCGGGATTTAAATCATGCGTATAACTGTAAGCAGATTCGTCATAAGCATTGCTTGTCCATTCTGCAACGTTTCCTGCCATATCATACAAATGGTATTCGTTAGGAGCAAATTTTTTAACTGCAAGAGTTCTGTTTGCACCATCGTCACCGTATCGTCCTCTTAAAGGCTTGAAGTTAGCAATGAAACAGCCGTGTACGTTTCGGGTGTAAATTCCTCCCCAAGGATACATTGACAGGTCTAAACCTCCTCTTGCCGCATATTCCCATTCTGCTTCGGTAGGGAGCCTATAATCTTGGAAAACGGGCTCTCCTTGAGATTGTTGATAGTTTCTCATTAAGTCTGTTCTCCAGATGCAGAATGCATTTGCTTGTTTCCATGTAACACCTACTACAGGGTAGTTGTTATAAGCATTATGCCAGAAGTATCTTCTTGCAAAAGGCTCATTATAAGAATATGTATAATCTCTCATCCATACTAATGTATCCGGATAAACATTTATTTTTCCGTGCATAATAAATGCAGACCGGTCTTTTACGGGAACGGTTTCTCCTTTACTGTTTACAACTGTTCCTTTATATTCTCCTCCCGTAAAATCTTCATTATAAAAATACTGGTTACTTCTTTTTGCAGCTTGTTTCAAATCAATCCATTCATAACTGAAAATAAGTTTTCTTGAATCAATCTCTTTTTGTTTATAAAATCTTTCCTGCATAGGAAGGTATAACTCGCTTAATGCGGTTTGGAAATCCTCATCAGGTCTGTTCCAGTCTATGTCAATTTCCCAGTTTAATAAACAGGTTTCGGGGTCATCATGGTCATAATCCGGGTTTATAGCCATCATTTTTTCTTCATCAATTTCTTTTTTGAACTCCTCAAAATCAGCTGCAACCAGTAATCTTTTGGCAATTGAATCTCTTACCCAGTATACAAATTGTTTGTATTCGCTGTTTGTTATTTCTGTTTCATCCATCCAGAAAGGATCTATGGATACAGTTTTTGTTTGCTGAGTATTCGCGTATGTTATGTCTTGGTCGTTTAACCCCATATTGTAACTTCCCTGAGGAATAAATACCATCCCGTAAGGATTTGGTTCAAACCAATCTCCGGCGTCTCCGACACCTATTAATTCGCCTTGAGATCCTTTGTCTCCGCAACTTCCCAAAATCAATACCGTCAATGCAAATGATAAAAAAATCAATTTTTTCATGATACCTGTGTTATTTTAATTAAAGTAGTTTAGTTTTATTCTGTAATTTTTATAAATAGAGTATACTTTTGTATCTGTAATTATTTCCTGCTCCCCAAAAGTCAAAACAGTATCCGACAAAAACTTCGGTACTTCCTTTTGTAACTGTTATCATTCTTGTTACGGGCAGTTCATATGCAAATCCGACTTTTAATCCGTTAGGTAAATTGATTCCCACCATCGGAATTACCGATTCGCGATTTCTATAGGAAACGCCTACAGATATTTTTTTATTGTACAAAGCCGTAATATTAGCACTGTATTGCAACTTGGTTCCGTCAAACTTAACAAAAACCGACGGTTGCATTTCGACAGGGCTGTTAAGCATTCTGAAATTATAACCGGCAGTTCCGAAATAGTGAGGACGCAAAAATGATGCCGTGCCTATATTCGGATAATTAATATCCGGAGAGTTAATATGCGAAACAGAAATGCCTGCATAGAACCTGTCTCCGACTTTGTAAAATAATCCCAATCCTAAATCAAGAACTATTTTTCTTACGCTTTGCTGAGGTATTAATCCGTCATTACTTCCGTCCGGATCCGGATATTTCCAGTTACCGTTCAAATCTTTATTTATTATTCCGGTCTCGGCTCCTATACCCAGCACTCCTAATCCTATTTTTTTATGATATGAATATGCAAGTTTCGCCTGAAAATCTTTTTCAAATTCATATCTGTCATCAACTATAGAAAGACCTATTCCTCCTTTTATTCCGAACAACTTTATACCGGTGTGTATTCCTCCGAGAGTTGTTGCGGGTGCTCCTTCAAAACCTATCCATTGCTGCCTGTTTATTGCCGAAGCACAAATTCCTTCTGTCATTCCTGCAAAAGCAGGGTTGGTAAAAAGCAGGTTGTCAGCATTTTGTGCAAACTGCGGGTCTTGCTGAGAAAATATTTCTATTGACAGTATTGAAAATAATATGTATAGATATATTTTCTTCATGTAAACACAAAATAAATAATTTTTTTTGAATTAAACTCAAAAAAATGATTAAATTTATGAAAATTAAAATAATACGTTTAAGTCTTAATGTTCTATTTGTCTGTAAATCTGAATTTTAAAAGCGTTTTAATTTAGTTTAATTTTTTATAAAAGTTCCACCATCGCTCCGGAATTTCATTATTGCCGGCTTTGAGGTAATCGTCGAAAGTGCATGACAGCAAATATACCAGTTCGTTGCTTTTGACGTGATAAGGTACTTCAACCCACCATCTGTTTGTTTTCGGGCTTTTATAAAAAACCAGCTTTTCAGTTGTTTCTTCAATATTTACGATGTATTTTTTATATTTTTTAATTATGTTTTTATCATTTTCATTTTTTCTTTTGTAAAATGATTCTATAAAGTGCCAAATTATTTGGGCTCCCAACGCTGATGTCCTGTTTCTTATGTCATATTCAGGATTTATTTCAAATAATGCGAATGCCGAAACATTATCGCTGAGCCCTGCGTATTTTGCCAATTGACACATTTCTTCTCCGTAAAACCCGTGAACGGGAGGGTTAATATTTGCCGGTGCATCACTCATTTTAACACTGCTTATGTCTGCAACAACAAAATCGGCATCTCTTATATAGGGTTCGTTACCGAAAAGGTCTGTTCTTGCTTCACCAAGTCTTATAGCTTCGTATTTGTTCTTAATATAATTAATTTCTTGCGGTGAATTATAATACGTTTGAAAACCGATATTAGTATATGCAAAAAGTTTTTTATTTTTATTTATAATGTGTGTAAGATTGTTTTCCGGACTTATTAGGTCAGGCTCGTCACCGAGATTAAAGGCAGAGTCTATGACGCAGAGATTAAATCTTTTCTTTCCTTTTTCATATGCTTTGCATACGGGGACAGTTAAGTCTTTACTTCCTCCGAGAATTATAACTGCTGTTTCGTTTTTAAAACATTCGTAAACAATTTCAGATAAAGCCGAATATGTATCATTTACATTTTTTCCTTTTTTAAGGTTTCCTAAATCGGCTATATTAATTTTTGAAGGTTTATAAAGTTTATAAAGTTCTTTTCTTATTTCATCGGGTGCTGAGGCACATCCTTTATTTTTTGAGTTTCTGTCTTCTGGAACTCCTATTATTGCAATATCTGCACGTAAGGATTCTATTTTTGTATTTTCATCAGGAATTATGATTTCAGAGCCTGTTAAATCTTCATTATTATAAAGCGAATAATTTTCGGAAATATCCTTATTATAAGAAATGAAAAAGTCTTTAATTAAAATGCTCATTTTATTTTTTTGTTTTTCGGGTCGTTTTTTTTGTTTTTTTGGTTGAACCGAGTTCTTTTTCTGCTATTTTTATACAATCTTCGTAAGTTAGTTCTTCCGGTTTTACTTTTGCGGACAACCGTATATATTTTTTATTAAAATATATGCATGGTTTTCCCCATCTGTCTTTTATTACTTTAACGGTTTCGTCTTCTTTAAATTCTTTTATTAAACGTTTTTTGTCTTTTTCTCTTTTTTCTTTTATCAGTTCTTCTGCTCTTTCTATGGTAATTGTTAAAGGGTCGTCAGTCTTTTTCAGAGACACAAATTTTGAATCGTGTCTGATATAAGGTCCGAATCTTCCTACTGCCGCCACAACTTTTTTTCCTTCAAATGTTCCTACGTCTCGCGGAAGTTTAAAGAGTTCCAAAACTTCTTCGAGTGTTACCGTATCAATATTCATTCCTTTTAAAAGACCTGCGTACTTTGGTTTTTTATCGGATTTTGCGTCTCCGAGTTGGGCAACAGCTCCGTATCTTGCAAACCGAACATATACGTTTTCCCCGGTTACCGGGTCTTTCCCCAGCAATCTTCCGTTACCGGAATTTTCAAGCAGTTCAAGGGCTTCCTCAAGAGTGATATTTTCAATATGTTGGTCTTTTCTTAAACTTGCAAACTTAATATTTTCATCTTCAGATGTGCCGAGTTGAATAACCGGTCCGTATTTTCCGAGTCTGGCAGAAATTTGTTTTCCTGTTGCCGGGTCTTTGCCAAGTATTCTTTCTCCGGCATTTCTTTCAGCATTTTCTATTGTATTTTCAACTTTTTGATGAAAATCATCATAAAAGTCTTCTATCATTTTATGCCAAATAATTTTTCCTTCTGCAATTTCGTCAAACTGTTTCTCAACATCGGCAGTAAAGTTATAATCAATAATATTTTCAAAATTATCTTTAAGAAAGTCGGTTACTACCATAGCTATATCGGTCGGGAATAATTTATTCTTCTCGGCACCGAAAGTTTTTGTTTCATTCTTTACTTTAACTTTACCGTTTTTCAGAATAATATGTTTAACTTTTTTCTTAACCCCTTCTCGGCTCTCTTTAACCATATATCCTCTTGCTTGTATTGTGGATATTGTGGGAGCATAAGTTGACGGACGTCCGATACCTTTGTCTTCCAGCTGCTTAACAAGAGATGCTTCAGAATATCTTGCCGGAGGTTTGCTGAATTGCTCTGTTGCCTCTAAATATAAAGCATTTAATTTTTCACTTTTGCTCAAAGCAGGTAATAATGTATCTTCTGTTTTATCGGAATAAATCTTTAAAAATCCCGGAAATTTTAATACTTCGCCTGATGCTGTAAATTTATAGTCTCTACCTTTTATTCCTACCGTAATATTTGTTCTTTCAAATTTTGCATCAGCCATTTGAGAAGCTAAAGTTCTTTTTCTGATTAAATTGTATAGTCGCTCTTCGTCCGAAATATTACTAACGGATTTTTTATCTAAATATGTAGGGCGAATTGCTTCGTGTGCTTCCTGAGCATTTTTAGATTTTGTTTTATAAATCCTTTTTTTATAATATTTATCTCCAAATTCTCTCTCAATTACTTCTTTTGCAGCCTTTAAAGCTAAAGAGGACAGACTTACGGAATCTGTTCTCATATAAGTTATAAACCCCGACTCATAAAGTTTTTGGGCAATACGCATTGTTTTATTTACGGGAAAGCCTAACTTTCGGCTTGCTTCCTGCTGCAGTGATGATGTTGTAAAAGGTGCGGAAGGAGAACGTTTTCCCGGTTTTTTTTCAACATCAAAAACATAATATTCAGGATTGATTAGGCTTTCAAAAAAACTTACAACATCTTTTTCTGTATTTAATTTTTCATTTAATTCAGCCTTAAAAGACCTGTCCCCTTCCGGGGAAACAAATTCTCCCGTAACTTTGTAAAATTCTTCGGATTTAAAGGCATTTATTTCTCTTTCTTTTTCTACTAAAAGGCGAACTGCAACAGACTGAACTCTCCCTGCAGATAACTTTGACCGGACTTTTCGCCATAACACCGCCGACAACTCAAAGCCGACTAACCTGTCTAAAATTCTGCGAGCTTGTTGAGCATTTACAAGATTGAAATTAATTGAGCCGGGATTTTCTACGGCATTTTTTATTGCTTCTTTTGTAATTTCGTTAAAAACAATTCGCTGTGTGCTTTTATTTTTGAGTTTCAGCACTTCAAATAAATGCCATGCAATTGCTTCACCTTCTCGGTCTTCATCAGATGCCAAAATAACAGTATCAGCATTTTTAACTTCCTTTTTTAAATCAGCAATTACCTTCTTTTTATCAGGCATAATAATATATTCCGGTTTGAAATTATTCTTAATGTCAACTCCGAAATTCTTTTTTGCAAGATCACGTACATGCCCGAAACTTGATTTAACTTTATAGTCTTTTCCGAGAAATTTTTCAATTGTTTTGGCTTTAGCAGGAGACTCGACAATGACAAGATTTTTACTCATAACAGATATTAAAAAACAGGTGTTGTATTTAATTTTAAAAACTGCAAATTAAAGTAAATAAAAAACGAAGTTCAAAATTTTATTTAACTCAAGATAATAAGTTCTTGATTGTGTGCGAGTTGTAAAATTAAAGGCTTTAAGTAGTGTTTTTGAGAAACAGATTTGCATTTTTTTATTAATTTTACGTTTTGATTATATCGAATTTGAATATAATTTATCAATTTTATGGAAAGGAGAAACAAGCGCTTTTTAATAATATTCTGGATTACAGTTTTATTCCCTTTTTTATTCATCGGCATTATATTTATACTTATAAATAAGAATGTGTTCGGGAAACTTCCCGGTTTTGAAGAGTTGGAAAATCCTAAAACAAATCTTGCAACAGAAATTTACTCTTCGGATCAAGTAATGTTAGGAAAGTTTTTTAAAGAAAACAGGACGATAGTTGATTTTAATGACGTATCTCCAAATTTATTAAATGCCTTAATTGCAACAGAAGATATAAGGTTTTATGAACATTCTGGGATTGATGCAAGAGCTTTATTGAGGGTTATTAAAGGTGTCGCTACAATGGATTTGTCCGGCGGAGGCAGTACCATAACTCAACAACTTGCAAAAAATTTATATAAAATGCGTATTGACTCGTCAGAATACCAGACGGGGTTACACGGAAAAACAAATTTAATTATTACCAAACTTAAAGAATGGGTAACAGCCGTAAGATTAGAACGAAACTACACAAAACAGGAAATAATAGCTATGTATCTCACAACAGTAGATTTTGGAAGTAATGCTTTCGGAATTAAATCTGCAGCAAGAACATTTTTCGATACAACTCCGGATTCTCTGGCCTTAGAACAAGCTGCCGTTTTAGTCGGACTGTTAAAAGCCCCTACATATTACAGTCCGAAATTAAATCCCGAAAATTCTTTAAGAAGAAGAAATACAGTTATATCTCAAGTTGAAAAATATCAGGACAAACTTGCCGAAATGCACGGTTACAAAATAAAACCTCCTGCATATTACGATTCTTTACGAGCGTTACCCATTAAGTTAAAATACAGTGTTCAATCTCATACAAAAGGAATTGCAAGATATTTCAGGGAGTACATAAGAATCTTGATGTATAAAAAAAAGCCTGTTGCACCCGAAAAACCCGAAAAACCTGAAAAGGCAAATTGGTCTGAATATAAAAGATACAAGGAAAAGATGGCTGCCTACGAAATAAAATATCACAATTTTTTAGAAGATTCTTTAGAATGGGTAACCAACCAACTTTACGGGTGGTGCAATAAAAATAAAAAACCCAATGGTCAAAACTA
>Ga0256840_1003894_pt1 | contig 11623 bp, 10 predicted proteins | sample 355202metaG_FD_185969 | JGI IMG/M metagenome (GOLD analysis project Ga0256840, IMG submission 185969) | Hydrothermal vent microbial communities from Mid Atlantic Ridge, Atlantic Ocean - 355-202 | ecosystem: Environmental > Aquatic > Marine > Hydrothermal vents | place: Atlantic Ocean: Mid...
CTGATTTGCATATTTCAGCCGGTGAACCACCTATTATTCGTGTCGATGGTGATATGCGTCGTATCAATATGCCAGAACTAGAGCATAAAGATGTTCACAGCATGGTGTATGACATCATGAATGATAAACAACGTAAATCATATGAAGAAAATTGGGAAACTGACTTCTCGTTTGAGATTCCCGGTGTGGCTCGTTTTCGTGTAAATGCTTATAACCAAAATCGTGGTGCTGCTGCAGTGTTTCGTACTATCCCAAGTAAAATATTGTCTTTAGAAGACCTAGACGCTCCTTCTATTTTTAAGAAAATTTCTGATATGCCTCGTGGCTTAGTTTTGGTAACAGGGCCTACAGGTTCTGGTAAATCAACCACGCTCGCGGCAATGATTGATTATAAGAATGAAAATCAGCATGAGCATATTTTGACCATTGAAGATCCAATAGAATTTGTTCACAAGAGTAAAAAAAGTTTGATAAACCAGCGAGAAGTTCATCGCGATACACAAAGTTTTGAAGCCTCACTACGCTCAGCACTACGTGAAGATCCAGATACTATTCTGGTTGGTGAAATGCGAGACCTTGAAACGATTCGTTTGGCACTTACAGCGGCAGAAACAGGTCACTTAGTATTTGGAACGCTACATACAACCAGCGCCCCTAAAACCATCGACCGTATTGTGGATGTATTTCCAGCGGCAGAAAAAGACATGGTTCGTTCAATGATTTCATCATCATTGCAAGCCGTTATATCACAAACATTACTCAAGCGTGTTCAAGGTGGTCGTGTGGCAGCGCATGAAATCCTCATCGGAACAAATGCAATACGCAGTATGATCAAAGAAAACAAGTTGGCTCAAATGCGCTCGGCACTTCAAACTGGCGCGGCAGATGGCATGCAGACGATGGATCAAAGCTTACAAAAGCTTATGACTTTGGGGCATATCTCACGTGATACAGCAATGAAGAAAGCAGATAATCCTAAAGCTATGATGGAAAGAGCCTAATTAAATATATTATTTAGGCATACCAAAATATAAAAATAATTAAAAGCGAAATACCAAAATGAATAAAGATAGCGCAATAGGTTATGTTCATCAGTTACTAGAATCCATGCTCGAAAAAGGAGCCTCGGACTTATTTATTACTGCTTTAGCCGCACCTTCAGTAAAAGTTGATGGAGCTATGAAGCCATTGGCTGATCAAAAACTCAGTGCTGAACAAGCAGGATTTCTAGTACGATCAATCATGAATGATCACCAGCTAAAAGAGTTTGAAGAGCATATGGAATGTAATTTTGCGATTAGCTTGCCAGAAAAGGCCCGTTTTCGTGTAAATACTTTTACTCAACGTGGTTCGCAGGGCATGGTGCTACGACATATTCCTGATTACATTCCTACATTCAAACAATTAGTGCTTCCGCCTATTTTAAAAGATGTTGCAATGACGAAGCGTGGCTTAGTAATAATGGTTGGTGCAACAGGATCTGGTAAATCTACAACTTTGGCATCAATGGTTGATTTTCGTAATAAAAATACGCAAGGTCATATTGTTACTATTGAAGACCCTATCGAATTTACCCATGAACACCACGGTTGCATTGTTACACAACGAGAAGTAGGTGTTGATACAGATGATTACTCAATCGCGATGAAAAACACATTGCGACAAGCTCCTGATGTTATTTTATTGGGTGAGGTGCGTGATAGAGAAACAATGGAATATGCCATTGCTTATGCGGAAACTGGCCATCTTTGTTTAACTACATTACACGCAAATAGTACCAATCAAGCTTTAGATCGTATTATTAACTTCTTCCCTGAAGAACGTCGTGATCAATTATTAATGGATTTATCTTTAAACTTGAAAGGTGTCATTTCACAGCGTCTAGTAAGAAAGATTAAAGATGATGGACGTTTACCAGCGGTAGAAGTCATGCTAAATACACCAATGATGGCAGACCTAATCCAAAATGGTGATGTTCCTGCCATTAAAGAGCTAATTGCTAAATCAAACCAACTTGGTATGTGTACTTTTGACCAAGCACTATTCCGCTTAATTGATGCAAAGATGATCTCAGTAAAAGAAGGCCTACGAAATGCTGACTCGGTTAATGACTTGCGTTTACAACTAAAACTTCACAGTAAGCAAGCTAAGAAAGGTGATTTCTTTAAAGGTACGGGGGATTTGGTAATGGAAAGCTTAGATGAATATGTGCCAAAACTTTAAATAATAAACCTTTACACGAAAGATATGATTTTAATGTAAAAGTATCACCCATAAATAACATATAAAAAATATAACGAGAAGATAATGAAAATAATACCCTACCTCGAAGCCATGGTTAAGCGCGAAGCATCTGACATTTTTCTAACCACAGGTGCTCATGCCACAATAAAAGTAATGGGCGAATTAGAGGCAATCTCGAAAAATAAGTTAATGCCCGGAGTGATTGCAGCTTTTGCAAAAGAGCTAATGTCTGATAAAGAATGGACTGTATTTCGCCGTACCAAAGAAATGAATAAAGGTGTTTCGGTAAAAGATTTAGGACGTTTTCGCGTGAATGTCTATTTCCAACGAGGTGAAGTCTCGATGGTAATTCGTTATGTTCGTTCTGACATTAAGGCACCGGAAGATTTAGGCTTGCCTGAAGTATTAAAAGAATTAGTAATGAAAAAAGAAGGTTTATTCCTTTTTGTCGGCTCGACAGGCGCAGGTAAATCAACCTCAATGGCATCGTTGATTCAGTACAGGAATCAGCGTCATGCTGGACATATCTTAACCATTGAAGATCCTATCGAATTCACCTACCGTCACGATAAATCAATCATAGGTCAACGTGAAGTGGGGTTTGATACACTCTCATACGAGAATGCAATGCGAGAAGCAATGCGAGAAGCGCCTGATGTAATTATGGTTGGAGAAATTCGAAGCACGGCAACTGTAGATGCAGCGATGGGTTTTGCAGATACAGGTCATCTGGTCATCAGTACGCTACACGCAACTAATACAATTCAGGCTTTAGAGCGTTTAATCTATCTATTACCATCTGAGCAAAAAGGTCGTGTATTAATGGACTTGTCGTTAAACCTTTCAGCAATTATCGCTCAGCGTTTAGTTAAAGGTTCTGATGGGCGTTATGCTCTAGCGACGGAAGTATTGGTAAACACGCCTTTCACTTCAGAAGTTATTCGAAAAGGTAACTTCCAAGACCTTAAAGCTATCATTGAAAAAGGTGCGGTCGATGGTATGCATACTTTTGATCAATCACTTGCTGAACTGTACAAGAAAGGCAAGATATCACGCGAAGATGCTCTTGATTATGCAACCTCTAAAAATAATCTTGAGTGGATGCTTAATTTTAAAGGTAAAGAGGGTGGCGAGGCAAAATCAACTACGAGTAAAGTAGGAATATCTGGGGCATTACCTGAGCTGAATGATCTTTTGTAAAACATATGATTTGAATAATGGATACTTGAAGGCTCGTACAAGCATTGCCTAATCAACAGAGCCAAGCAAGAGGTCAGCTCTGTGTGAGGATAAATTCATTTTTCACAGTCGAGTAGTTATTCCATATTTTTCTTGCCTTTTTTACCATGCTTTTTTTCATAATGTTTTTGGTAGCCTTCAGGGCTTTCTAAATCGCCAGCATAGATGTAAGCTGCAATTTTTTCAGCGTCTTCTTTTGGTATAGAGATAGCAGGCATGAGGTTAAACTTACGAATAGCCCCGCGCATCATACTTCTTTCCTCTTCTGGTTTTTCAACCCATTCTGAAACAGCTGTTACAAATGAATCTTCATCTGAGTATGTTTTAATGTAATGCATTCTTATTGCAATAACAGGGGGAGCGACTCGTTTGCCCATATCCATTCCACCTGTAGTACCGTGACATACGGCACAATTAGTCTTATAGAGCTTCTCCCCCTCTTTATATTTATTGTTATCAGCAAATGCTACTTGGGATAATAGTAGAGTTGAAATTAATATTGTTTTAAGATTTTTCATTGGACCTCCTAGTTTGTTATTTATCAAGTGAATATTAATATAGCAATATGAAATGAAACTGAAAATGCTAATTTATAATAAATATTTATTTTTCAGCTTCAATTCATCTATGTTGTATATTGTCATCTTATGAGATTGTTATTAGTTGAAGATGATGTTGAGCTGAGCCAAAGTTTACAACAGCAATTAAGTAAAGAAGGTTTCGCCGTTGATGTGGCAGATAATGGTGTGGATGCTGAATTCATGGGTGATGAAGAGCCCTACGATGCTATTATCCTTGATTTGGGTTTGCCTCAGCGCCCAGGTTTAGAGGTTCTTAAAAATTGGCGACAACGTGATAATAAGGTCCCTGTGATTGTGTTAACGGCGCGCGATGCTTGGCACGAACGTGTTGATGGTTTTAAAGCGGGCGCTGATGATTATTTGGGCAAACCTTTTCATGTTGAAGAATTGTTAGTGCGTATTTTAGCGTTAGTGCGTCGCAATAATAATATGGTCGGTAATAACTTTAAAAGTAATGGTTTGGTCTTGGATGAAGAACGCCAACACGTTTCTATCAATGGGGGTGAGCCCATTGAACTTACAGGTACAGAATTCCGCTTACTGCGTTATTTTATGCTTAACCCCCATAAGGTTCTAACTAAGACACGCTTAACCGAGCATGTTTATGACCAAGGCTTTGATAAAGATAGTAATTTAATAGAAGTTTATGTGCGCCATTTACGTTTAAAAATTGGCAAAGAACGTATCGTTACTAAAAGAGGACAGGGTTATATTTTTACTGACATTGTTGATATTACAAAGGGCATAAAGTAAACAAACATGAAGTCGCTAGAGCGCCAATTACAAACCAGTCTTGCAATTGTCTTGTTATTAATTTTACTGGGCTTGGTAATTGTTGCTAATTTATCTACACGAAGTTTATTAGAAGAATTTGTAACATCACGTTTAGAGCTTGATGCAGAGAGGCTATTAGACACCTTGGATACTAGTATTCAAAACCCGAGAGTGAGGCAGGGGAGAATCAACCCTGTTTACAATACCCCAGATTCTGGGCACTATTATGCAATTAAATTTAATAGAGATATTAATGCTCTCTATTCTCCGTCGCTGCAAAATGAAAAGCTACGAACTCCGATCGATTCTGATTTGAAGCACGGTATGGCAACCGTTGTACATGATGTAATGGGTCCTAAGGAACAGCATCTTATTGTTTGGACCAAAGCCTATAGTAAAAATGGACAGAATATGACCATTTCCATCGCTGAAGATATGAGCCTATTAATGAAAAATCGGCAATATTTCTCATTACTTTTTATTATTATTGGAGTGGTTGGATTTTTCCTAATTTTAGCACTGCAGCGTTTTGTGATTCGACGCTTATTTAAGCACCTTGATAAGTCACGCCAAGAAATTCAGCAAATTGAACTGGGTAAAAGAAAGCAATTATCCGAAGATGTGCCTACCGAGATATATCCTTTGGTTAAAGAATTCAACCGTAGTTTATCGCTGATGCAACAACGTATGGAGCGCTCGCGTAATTCATTGGGTAATCTTGCTCATGCACTAAAAACACCACTCAGTTTATTGATGCAGCAATTAGATAGTGATGAAGCTGAGCAGGGCTTAGAACAAGCTAAACGCCAAGCAGAACGAATCCGCCAACTTACTGATAGAGAATTAAAACGTGCGCGTCTAGCGGGTTTGGGTAATACCACGCAACGCTTTGACCCTCGTGAAGAGCTAGCAACGCTCATTGATGTATTGAAGCAAGCCCATCAAAAACAAAATTTGAAAGTAAGCTTAAATATTAATAAGGCGGTTAAATTATTTGGTGATCGTGAAGATATGTTAGAGCTGCTAGGTAACTTGATGGACAATGCTTATAAATGGGCTAAATCGCATGTGAAGTTATCTGTCGATATTGATCAAAAGCAAAAAGAAATAAGCCTTATCGTAGAAGATGATGGTACAGGGAAAACTATAGAGGAATTGGAGTTATTGGCACAGCGAGGCGTTCGCTTAGATGAGTCTGTTGAAGGTCATGGTTTAGGTTTAGCTATTTGTAATGATATAGTAAAACTCTATGATGGCTCGATATGCTTCAGTCAGTCAAAAGGGTTGGGTGGATTTAAAGTTACAGTACGACTACCGATAGTTATCAATGAATGATCGTATTTTATGTGATATTTTTTATCACGAGATAAATAGAATAAAAGTACTGATGCTCGATACAGATAGGTAAGAAAGTGTAGACCCTAAGAAAATTTAATAGATGGAAATTGTAAAAACAGTATATTAGTGTTTGTTAATATTTGTTATAATTTAAGTTAGATGAAGCAATAAATAATAAATGGAGTGACCTATGTCATTATCTACAAAAGTAGGAAGCACAATAATTACACTGAGTTGCCTAGTGGCCAGCTCTGTTCAAGCAGAAAACCTATTGCAGGTTTATCAGCACGCAAAGAAAAATGACCTGCAACTAAAAATAAGTAAAACCAATTATCTAGCAACGCTTGAGAAAAAGCCTCAAATTATGTCTGCATTAAAACCACGTGTTGATTTGGGTGCAAATACTAGTTACAACCTGCAATATCAAGGACGCACACTACGTGGTGAAGATAAGAGTGCATTTTTAAATCTTGGTTATAATTTGTCATTAAGTAAACCTTTAATCAACAAGCAACTTGATGCTCAAGTTTCTCAAGTTGATGCGTCAATCTTACAAGCAAAAGCCAGTTTAGAAATTGATAAACAGAACTTGATCATTCGAGTCGCAGATGCTTATTTTCAATTCTTAAATGCAGAAGAAACACTTGCATTTAGAAAAGCAGAAAGAACGGCGATAGGTCGTCAGCTTAATCAGGTAAAAGCCTATTTTGACGCTGGGCGTTCTGCTATTACAGATGTTAAAGAAGCACAGGCTCGTTATGATTTAACCAATGCACAAGTTGTTGTTGCTCAGCAGCTAATTGATGTTGCTCGTGAATCATTAAAAGCGATTACCACTAAATACTATAAAAAATTAAATGGCGCTTCGGGCAATATTCCATTAATAACCCCAAAGCCTAACAGCATAGATGCATGGGAGAAAACGGCGATTAAAAATAGCCCACAAGTTATCGTGGCACAACACGCAATTAACGTTGCCCAAAAAACCATTGATATTGAACGTGCGGCAAAATCACCCACACTTAATCTATTTGCTAAACATTCGGGTAGTTCAACCTTTGGTGAAGATGCATTTGATCAAGATAAGTTTGATGCATCTGTTGGTTTAAATTTTAGTATGCCTTTGTACGAAGGTGGAAAGATTGACTCTAAAGTGCTTGAAGCACGACTTAGATTAAAGCAGTCGCGCCAGCAGTTGGAGCTACAAAAACGTTTAACAGCGCAGCAAACACGCGCGGCTTACTTAACAATATTGTCTGGTTTGTCACAAGTAAAAGCACTTAAGCAAGCATTAAACTCAACTCAAACAGCAGCTAAAGCAACTCAAGCTGGTTTTGAGGCTGGTACGCGTACAGCGGTTGATGTGTTGTTGTCTTTGCGTGAAACCTTTTCAGCAAGACGAGACTACAGTAGTGCCCATTATGATTTCTTATTAAATACATTAAAGCTTAAGCAAGCATCAGGTACCTTAGAAGAACAGGATATTGCAAGTTTAAGTAAGTTACTAACAAAGTAGTTTAAAATAATAACCTTTCTAGGCTCGGGCCCCGAAGGGCTATGAACATCAGTTGGAACCTGAAATTAGGAAGGGAAAGAGCTTGCCGTTTATCTAGCGTTTAGCGTGAGCAGATAAAAATATGCTACATTAGGACTCATAATATTAAAATAATAAAGAGTTACTTATGAGAACATTTATCCAGCTTTTGATTTTGGCGATAGCATCATTAACACTTACGGCTTGCGGCGATACTCAACAATCAAAAATAGAAAACCCTTTTGCCGGCCACGTTGAAGCATTGCAAAAAGCGAAAGATTTAGAACGGCAAATACAAGAAGCAACAGACAAAAAGATGAAGCAACTTGATAATTTGAATTAAACTGTTATTTATAGATAGGAATTTATATTAAAAATAATAACCACGTCCTGAGGGCATGGGTAGGTCGGTAGGCTCTAGCCTGACGAATGTGTAAGCTAATTTATGGATCCAGTAAAAATTGTCATTCTCGCGTAGGCGGGAATCCATCTATCAGTATGGCACTTTGTACAACCATGGATACCTGCCTTCGCAGGTATGACGTTATTTGTATGCAAAGTGATATGAGTTATTAAAAATAAACACCCTTCTAGGGTGAGATCAAAACCAGGTTCTAAGAACGTGGATATTTACTTTATTAGTTTACAGGCAAGTTTGCTCGTAGCTCGTCACGATCAAACCACCAATCACCTGTCACTATTGCGTCTATTACCTGTGATAATTTTGGCAAGAAATCAGCAGGGTCATTTAACTCTAGTTTGTCCATCCAAAAATTTAGCTGACCTTGATCCTTAACATTACTGTGACGTTCGGCAACTTGAGTGATGAGGTTCTTTGTTAAGAACATAACACTTTCACGTTTCTCGTCTTTCAATCGTAAATCTGCAATATAATGTGCTGTTGCAGCAGCGACAGCAGCACCATCTGATTTTGGCGGAGTATCATCGATCAAATTTTTCATCATTAATATGCTGAGTTCAGGGTCAATGGGGTAGGTTACTGATAACCACATTGCGTGCCCAAGCGCTACAACGGCAGCAGGTAACTCTGTACGATAAAGAACATCGCAGGCATTGACTGCTTCTTCGATTTTGTCGTGTTCCATGTAGATTACAAAAGCTTCTTTTGCTAAGCCCCATGCCGCTTCTGGCATTCCGCTTCCACCAGAATCAAGCATTATTTCAGCAATATCATATTGTAGTGCTGCGCGTTCTAAAGGGTTACAATCAACAGTTAATTTTGCAAGCAATGCTTGTTTTTTATCTAGCTCTGCTCGTAAAAATTCTTTTGATTCTGAAGCCTCGGTAAAATTTAAGGCTGAGGCTTTATCTTCTGGACTATTCTGAGGGTCTTTTGAGTCTGTCATAGTGTGAAATATTTTTGATATGAGGTAATTACGAGTATATTAGCAAATAATTATAAAGAATGTAGTTTCAATGCAGTTTATAGGTCTATTTCTTGTAAGGAATAAATTAAGGTTGAGCCAGTAAAAGGGATAAGCCACCTTCAATACCGTCTTCTTCAAGGACTATTTCAAATTTAAACGGTGTCGCAACAGTGCTTTTTGCTTTAAAGGGTATGATTAGGTTTTTAAATTTTGGCTTAAAAATAAGCGCAGAAATAGGCGCACTATTTTTGGCGCTAAGATCATACATCCAGAGATGATATTGCTGATTCTCATTAAGGCTGGGCAAGTTGTATAGCTTAATAATCCCGTGTTGTTTTGTGCTACTCCAAAGAACACTTCCTCTTACGCTTTTAACTAATGGATTTAGAGTGTGAAGCCAGTTGGTATTAATAACATCATCTTGTATCAGTAATGATTGTTGTAATTCTTCAACCTTGGTGCGCTGAGTTTGATTTGATTTTTGGGTTTGTAGTTGTTGATATTTTGAAACACCAAAGCTGCTGAGAGCAATTAATAAAATTGAGAAGACCACAATATAAACCCATAGCGGAATTTTCCCGTGAGGTGTTTCTATAGTTGAATTTGTTACGATGTTATTCATACATTTAACTCATTGTTCTTCTATAATCTCAAGCATTCTTATTAATAACTATAGTCCAATATGCTTACACACATTATAGGCAAAGATGCCGCTCTTGAAGATTCGATCAATTCTATGCAACAAAAACTGCAAAAGATTGGATTCAATATAATTGAACAATCTTGGTTAAATCCAATAGCGAATGTTTGGTCGGTACATATTCGCGATCGTGACTGCCCGTTATTATTCACAAACGGTAAAGGCGCTTCAAAAAAGGCAGCACTTGCCAGTGCCTTGGGGGAGTTTTTCGAGCGTCTTTCTACCCATTATTTCTGGGCAGATTACTATCTTGGGGATGAAATTTCTAATAGCAAGTTTGTGCATTATGAAAGCGAAAAGTGGTTTGAAACTAATAATAATGGCTCTTGGCCCGAAGGAGTGCTGAATGAAGAGCTCCAAAGCTTTTATAATCCTGATGGTGAATTAAATGCCAGTAATTTGATAGATGCAAACTCGGCTAATCATAAACGAGGTATTTGCGCACTCCCGTATGTGTGTGAACGCACGCAAGAAACGGTATATTTTCCTGTAAATGTTATTGGCAATTTATATGTTAGCAACGGAATGTCTGCAGGTAATACAAAATACGAAGCTCGCGTGCAAGCACTATCAGAAATTTTTGAGCGCTATGTCAAATTTAAAATTATTGCAGAAGGCATTTGCTTGCCGAATGTGCCAGACGAAGTATTAGCGCGCTACCCAAGTATTCAAGCAGGCATAAAGGAATTAGAAGCAGCTGGTTATCCTTTGCTGGTACAAGACGCTTCGCTAGGGGGAAAGTACCCCGTCATGGTCGTGACATTGCTCAACCCTGAAAACCAAGGCGTATACGCGAGCTTTGGTGCTCATCCGAAGTTTGAAGTAGCACTTGAACGTGCGCTAACAGAATTACTGCAAGGGCGTGGCCTAGATGCACTAGGAGGTTTTGCCGAAGCAGGATTTGATTTAGATGAAATCGCTAGCCCACAAAATTTAGAAACACACTTTATAGATTCAAGCGGAATCGTTAGTTGGGAGTTTTTACGTAATGAGGCAGATCATGACTTCAGTGATTGGGATGGTAAAGCAGAAACAACCAATGAAGAATTCGACTGGCTATGCGAGCGTATCCACGAAGAAGGCAATGATATTTTCATCATGGACTATGAAGAGCTAGGCGTTTATGCCTGTCGTGTATTAGTGCCAGGAATGTCTGAGATATATCCACCAGATGACCTCGTGTGGGAAAACAATAATAACGGAATGGATGTTCGAGAAGCCATTTTAGCCAAAGATAAAACTAAGCAAGACTGTGAAAGACTGATTGAAAAGCTTGATGATTTGAATGCAGACGATCAACACCCCGTTGCTGCACTGATTGGTTTACCTGCTGATAAAGATAGTATTTTTGCAGACCTGCGTATTGCAGAGCTAATTACATTACTCGCTCTAAAAATACAGGATAATGAGCGAATTCAAGAAGGCTGCGAATGGTTACTGCACTTTAGGCAAATAGACCCACAGCGATTAAAAACATATCAATGCATCAACACGCTTTTGCAGTTAGAAGGCATGGCAAAATATGGATCATCACTTGAAAAACTCTATGGAAAAAAAGTATTGAGCGATGCGCTTGCATTAATTGATGGTGAAGATATTTTCCCTTTAGAGAGTGATTGGAGAATGCATGACTTATTGCTGGAAGGGTATAAAAAGGTGCAAATATAGAGTTTTATTAGTACAAATCATCGAAAAATAGGGGGGGGTGTGAACAACTGGAACATAGGTAACACTTTAAACCGGCAACATAGGTAACACTCTTGTTAATGTATATGATGCCACTTCGTAGCTCTTTTCAGTTGTTTATCCTTCCCGATAATTTCTC
>Ga0256840_1003895_pt1 | contig 11623 bp, 7 predicted proteins | sample 355202metaG_FD_185969 | JGI IMG/M metagenome (GOLD analysis project Ga0256840, IMG submission 185969) | Hydrothermal vent microbial communities from Mid Atlantic Ridge, Atlantic Ocean - 355-202 | ecosystem: Environmental > Aquatic > Marine > Hydrothermal vents | place: Atlantic Ocean: Mid...
TTGGCATGAAGTATATCCTTAAGCTGCACCACCTCGTGGACGAGAAAATCCACGCGCGGTCCACCGGCCCTTACAGCCTTGTCACCCAGCAGCCGCTCGGGGGTAAAGCCCAGTTTGGTGGTCAGCGCTTTGGTGAGATGGAAGTGTGGGCGCTGGAAGCTTATGGCGCCGCTTACACCTTGCAGGAAATGCTCACCGTTAAGTCAGACGATGTGGCAGGCCGGACCAAGGTTTATGAAAGCATCGTCAAGGGCGAGGACAATTTCGAGGCTGGCGTGCCGGAATCGTTTAATGTGCTGGTCAAAGAAGTTCGCGGCCTCGGGCTGAATATGGAACTTCGGGACTCGGAGGCGGAGTAGGGCGCTCGCGCCCACTCCCAACTGAAAAGAGATTTAGGATTACAAAATGAATCAAGAAATCACAAACCCGTTCAACCCGGTCCAGCCGCAAAAAACCTTTGACGAAATCAAGATCTCGCTCTCTTCGCCAGAGCGGATTTTGAGCTGGTCATTTGGCGAGATCAAAAAGCCGGAAACCATCAACTACCGGACTTTCAAGCCCGAGCGCGATGGCCTTTTCTGCGCCCGTATCTTTGGCCCGATCAAAGATTATGAATGCCTGTGCGGCAAGTATAAGCGCATGAAATATCGCGGCGTGACCTGCGAGAAATGCGGTGTGGAAGTAACGCTGCAAAAGGTGCGCCGCGAGCGCATGGGGCATATCGACCTTGCTGCACCCGTGGCCCATATCTGGTTCCTCAAGTCCTTGCCGTCGCGCATTGGCCTGATGCTGGATATGACCCTGCGCGACCTTGAGCGCATTCTTTACTTCGAGCAATATGTGGTGATCGAGCCGGGCCTGACCGACCTCACCCAAGGCCAGCTTCTAACCGAAGAAGAGTTCTTGGATGCCGAAGACCAATATGGCGCAGATGCCTTCACCGCAGGCATTGGTGCGGAAGCCATCCGCGAAATGCTGGCGGCGATTGATCTGGACGCCGAAGCCGAGCAGCTGCGCGCTGACTTGGCCGAAGCCACCGGCGAGCTGAAGCCCAAGAAGATCATCAAGCGCTTGAAACTGGTGGAGAATTTCCGCGAAAGCGGCAACCGCCCCGAGTGGATGATCCTGACTGTGATCCCCGTGATCCCGCCCGAGCTGCGCCCCTTGGTGCCGCTGGATGGTGGCCGTTTTGCGACCTCGGACCTGAATGATCTTTACCGCCGTGTGATCAACCGGAACAACCGCCTGAAGCGGCTCATCGAGCTGCGCGCGCCCGATATCATCGTGCGCAACGAGAAGCGGATGTTGCAGGAATCTGTTGACGCGCTGTTTGACAATGGCCGCCGTGGCCGCGTGATTACAGGGGGCAACAAGCGCCCGCTGAAATCGCTTTCGGACATGCTCAAAGGCAAGCAAGGCCGCTTCCGGCAGAACCTTTTGGGTAAGCGGGTGGACTTCTCTGGCCGGTCCGTGATTGTGACCGGACCGGAGCTTAAACTGCACCAATGTGGCCTGCCCAAGAAGATGGCGCTGGAGCTGTTCAAGCCGTTTATTTACAGCCGTTTGGAGGCCAAGGGTCTTTCGAGCACGGTTAAGCAAGCCAAGAAACTGGTTGAAAAAGAGCGCGCCGAGGTGTGGGATATCCTTGACGAGGTTATCCGCGAGCACCCCGTTATGCTCAACCGCGCGCCCACGCTGCACCGCCTTGGTATTCAGGCGTTTGAGCCGGTATTGATCGAGGGTAAAGCCATCCAGCTGCACCCGCTGGTATGTTCGGCCTTTAACGCCGACTTTGACGGCGACCAAATGGCCGTGCACGTGCCGCTGAGCCTTGAGGCCCAGCTTGAGTGCCGTGTGCTGATGATGTCCACCAACAACGTGCTCTCTCCTTCCAACGGTGCACCGATTATTGTGCCGTCACAAGACATGATCTTGGGCCTTTATTACGTGACGCTGATGCGTAAGGGCATGAAGGGCGAGGGCATGATCTTTGCCAGCATGGAAGAGATCGACCACGCGCTGGAAACCGGTGCTGTGCACTTGCACGCCAAAGTGCAGGCCCGCGTTGAGCAGATTGATGAAGAGGGCAATGCTTATATGGAGCGGTTTGAAACCACGCCGGGCCGTGTGCGCCTTGCCAAGCTGCTGCCGAAAAACCATAAAGCGCCGTTCAGCATTATCAACCGTTTGCTTCGCAAGAAGGAAGTGGGCGAGGTGATTGACGTGGTTTACCGCCATTGTGGCCAAAAGGAGAGCGTGATCTTCTGTGACCAGATTATGACGCTGGGTTTCCGCGAGGCCTTCAAAGCCGGCATTTCATTCGGTAAGGATGACATGCTGATCCCCGACAATAAATGGGAGATCGTCAACGGCGTGCGCGCCAAGGTTAAGGAATTCGAGCAGCAATATATGGACGGGCTTATCACCAAGCTTGAGAAGTATAACAAAGCGGTGGATGTGTGGTCCAAGTGCTCGGATGATGTGGCCGAAGGCATGATGGGCGAGATTTCTAAAATGCGCTTTGACGAAGAGGGCAACGAGATGGAGCCGAATTCGGTTTACATGATGTCCCACTCCGGCGCCCGTGGCTCCCCTGCGCAAATGAAGCAGCTCGGCGGTATGCGCGGCCTGATGGCCAAGCCGAATGGCGACATTATCGAAACGCCGATTGTGTCCAACTTTAAAGAAGGCCTGACCGTGCTTGAGTATTTCAACTCGACCCACGGTGCGCGTAAGGGCCTTGCGGATACGGCGCTTAAAACCGCGAACTCCGGCTACCTCACCCGCCGCTTGGTGGATGTGGCGCAGGATTGTATCGTGCGCGAAGATGATTGTGGCACCGAGATCTCTATTCGGGTGGCCGCAGCGGTGAATGATGGCACGGTTGTGTCGTCGCTCTCCGAGCGCATTCTGGGCCGTGTAATGGCGGAAGATGTGATCAAGCCGGGCACCGATGAAGTGCTGGCGACGCGCAACCAGATCTTGGATGAGAAACTTGCCGACGAGATTGAAGCCGCTGGTGTGCTGTCTGTTCAGGCGCGTAGCCCGCTGACCTGTGAGGCCGAAGATGGCATTTGTGCGCAGTGCTATGGCCGTGACTTGGCGCGTGGTTCAAAAGTGAACCCAGGCGAGGCTGTGGGCATTATCGCGGCGCAGTCCATTGGCGAGCCGGGCACCCAGCTTACCATGCGGACCTTCCACATTGGCGGCATTGCGCAGGGTGGTTCGCAAACCTCGCAAGACGCGATTGCCGACGGTAAAATCGAGCTGCGCAACACCTCCATTCTTGAAAACGCAGACGGCGAAACCATTGTGATGGACCGCCACATGGAGCTGGCCCTGATTGATAAAAACGGCGTTGAGCTTTCCACCTATAAGCTCGGCTTTGGCTCCAAGCTGATGGTGAAAGACAAGCAGAAGGTCAAGCAAGGCGACAAGCTTTATGAGTGGGACCCGTTCACCATGCCGATCATCACGGAAAAGCCCGGTGTTGCCAAATTTGTGGACCTTGTCGTGGGCATTGCCGTGCGTGACGAAACCGATGACGCCACCGGCCTGAGCCAAAAAGTGGTGACCGATTGGCGCGCCACGGCAAAAGGCGGAGACCTGAAGCCGGCGATTATTGTGATGGACCCTGCCACCGGCGAGCCGGTGCGCATGGAAAATGGCAACCCCGCCGTTTATAACATGTCAATCGACGCGGTGCTTGGCGTGGAAGACGGCCAGGAGATCAACCCGGGCGATGTGCTGGCGCGGATCCCGCGTGAGGGCACCAAGGTGAAAGACATCACCGGTGGTCTGCCGCGTGTTGCCGAGCTGTTTGAAGCCCGCCGCCCGAAAGATCACGCGATTATCGCCGAGATCGACGGCCATGTGCGCTTTGGTAAAGACTACAAAAACAAGCGCCGCGTGGCGATTGAGCCTGTAGACGATACGCTGGAGACGGTGGAATATATGGTGCCGAAAGGCCGGCACATTCCGGTGCAGGAAGGCGACTTCATCCAGAAGGGCGAATATCTGATGGACGGTAACCCCGCACCCCATGATATTTTGCAAATCATGGGTGTGGAGGCTTTGGCCGAGTATATGGTCAACGAAGTGCAGGCCGTTTACCGCCTGCAGGGCGTGAAGATCAACGATAAGCATATCGAAGTGATCGTGCGTCAGATGCTGCAAAAATGGGAAGTTTCCCATAGTGGCGGCACCATCTTGCTTAAGGGCGAGCAGGTTGACCGCGCCGAGTTCCTTGAGGCCTGTGAAAAGGCTGTAGCGCAAGGCTTTGAGCCTGCCAAAGGTGGGCCGGTGTTGCTTGGTATTACCAAAGCCTCGCTGTCTACCCGCTCGTTCATCTCTGCGGCGTCGTTCCAGGAAACCACCCGTGTGCTGACCGAGGCCTCGACCCAAGGTAAGCGCGACAAGCTGGTTGGCTTGAAGGAAAACGTGATTGTCGGGCGCTTGATCCCGGCGGGCACGGGGGGGGCAACCCATGACCTTAAGCGTGTGGCGCAAGAGCGTGACCAGTTGATCATCGAGCAACGGCAAGCTGAGGCGGCGATTGTGGCCGAGTTGGCCAAACCTGCCGAAGAAGCTGGTACCGAAGAGCCACCAGCGGCGACCGAAGAGTAATCGTAGCATAAATGCAGAAAAGCCCGCCATTTTGGTGGGCTTTTTTATGGGGGGTATATGGTTGACCTAACAACAGATTGCACGCGCTGTGCCGCCCTATGCTGCGTGGCGCTGGCCTTTGATAAAGGCGAGATGTTTGCCTTTGATAAGCCCGCAGGGCAGGCCTGCCAGCACCTTACGGGCCATGGCTGTGGCATCCATGCCAAGCTCACAAGCGCGGGCCTGCGCGGCTGTGTGCAGTACCAATGCGATGGCGCAGGCCAGCGGGTGGTGCAGGAGGTTTTTGCAGGGCAAAGCTGGCAGGATGACCAAGCGCTCTTGAGGCCAATGTTTGCTGCCTTCGCCCAAATGCGGCAGGTGCATGGGCTGCTCGCCTTGTTGGAAATAGCTCAGGATCTGCCTTTGCAAGATGCGCAGAAGGCCGAACTTGAGGCGCTTAAAGCACAGCTTACCCCGGAGGTGTGGTCCCCCGAGACCCTCGCCGCGTTTGAGGACTCGGAGGTGCCAAACAGGGTCAACGTGTTTCTGCGCAGCTTACAGAGCTTGTTTCGCTGATATATTGGCTTATGTTTAGCGTTGGGCATTGCCCAACGGCCTTTTCTCACGCGCCAATATGGAGTTTTGATGAAAATATTGGCGCTTTTTCTAGGATTGCTTGGCTATATCCTGATTGTAAATAATACCCACCTTTTTGATTTGCAAAGCCTGTATACGCGAGACGCATATCAATTCGCGCAGGCTGCAATTTCTATTGGGGCCTGCCTTGGGTTTATTGGCATTCAAAAGCTTTTAAAAAGCCCAACGTCCCTATCCTATTTTCGTGGGCTGAGCCTAACACATGTAGCTGTGTTTTTGCTGGCCACCACCCTTTCGCTGGCCCTCTTGTCTCTTGAACTGGATTTTGTTTACCTGTTCGTAACCGTGCTGACTTTCGCCATCATCGAACAATATATTGTCTTTGCACAAATAGCGTCCTTTTACGGCAAGAAAAAGTTTCTTTTTGTCTTTGTTATAGTCTATCTCCTGTTTATCTTTGGCCATGGACTTAAATTTGACATACCGAATGTTATCTCGACATTGTTTCTAGTGCCCACCCTTTTCAGGACCATTGCTGACCGAAATATCTGGCACGGAGTCATTTTTCATTACACATATAATGTGGCGCTTATCAGTGGGCTTGATCGGCCCGAGATTGATGACACTATCCTGTTAACGTGGTTTCTACTCTTGCTTTTTTACGGGGTTCTTTTGGTATTTAGCGCTGATAATGCAAAGCCCGATGCGGCGAAAATGCTTTCTTGGGTTTTCAGGGGGGCTTTGGGAAGACGTATGGCAGCCTTTTTAACGGTCTTATGCCGCCTTCCAATTCTTGTACTTGCAAGGAAAAGTCCGAGTGAAGAATTTTTCGGACGAAAGACAGCTTGGCAGGTCAGGCTAAAGCGCGCGCCCTCAAAAAGCCGCGCCTAGTTTAAGCGCTGCAATTTGCCAAAAACTGCCCACATTCTTAAAGGCGTCTATAGGGATGGCTTGGTGCGGGGACTTAGCTGCAAGGCTGAGGGCATTTGGATCTCATTGCGCGCACAGGTTACGCAAGCCCTCAACCTTTATTTCCGTCGCTGCGCGCCGGACCGTGCCTCGCTGCGCTCGGCAGCGGCGCGTCAACCACTGCGCAGCTTGGCGAGGGCTTGCCCGCGCCGCGCCGCACCTGTTGCGCATGTGGTTGGCGATGCCTATAGGCGTTGCGCTTAATGATCGGGTGGGAGATGCATATAAGGCGGAGCGCATAGCGCCGGAGACCATGGGGTAGGTGGTGAGCTTGGGGCGAGCCGAGGCTTTAAGACTTTGCCTAAAACTGACCACGCTCATTTACGGAGTCTAAAGGCCTTTCTGCCCTAATGGGCATAAGAATCGGGTGGGCTGGTTCGTTGAATTGGGGGTGGCTCTTGTATCAGGCGCCAATACTTGCGGGGGAATCGCTCAGCGATCTGGTGCAGATCGCGGGCTTGGTGCGGTTTTCCTATCCCTGCATTGGCGGGTTTCAGCGGGCTTACGCGTCACGCGCGGCGCAGACTTCTTCGCTTTATGCCCCTGCCCGTATGGAAGAGCGTTTCCGGCATTTTGAGGCTTTGTGTCTGCATAGCCTGAAAGCGCAAACCGACAAGGGGTTTCGGGTCGGCGTGCTGATTGGAGCGGATATGCCGCGCACTTACCAAACCCGCTTGGCGGGGCTGCTGGCACCGCTGCCGCAGGCGGAGCTGATAAAGCTGCCCTATCTGGCCTATGCCGAGGCTATGCGGCAGGCCTTTGCGAGGCTGTTTAATGGCCCCGCGCCGCTGCATCTGAGTTTCCGGCTGGATGATGACGACGCGGTGGCGGTGGATTTTATCGCTGAACTCAAGGCGCGGCTGCCGCAGCTTTATGGCATGTCTGGTGGACTAGACCCCGTAGGGCTTTCGTTTTTGCAGGGGCTCACGCGGATAGATGGCCGCTTTGTGTGTGCGGTAGATGCCCGCCCCCTAGGGTTGGGGCTTTCGATGCTGGCACCAGCGGGGCGGCGGGTGCATGTGCTGAGCTATGCGCACCAGCATATGCACCAAAGCCTGCCGATGATAATGGACCCGCACCCGCTTATGAATTTGCGCAGCTTTCATAGTAGCAACGATTCGCCGGTGATGCTGCCGGCGGGGCGGCGGTGCGCTATGAGCACCGCCGAACTGCGTGAAGCACTGGCCCGCAGATTCGCTCTGGATATGGATGCGGTATTGGCGCTATAGTCTTGCTTGCAAGCCGCTGATTTTGCGATAATTTCCATTGCAAAAATTGGCTGTTGACATATCCCCCTAACATTCCTATTTTCCGCCCGCTCGGGAGAGGTAAGTTTGCTGATTCCGATACAAGCCACAATTAGGCGATCATGAGCCAGAATTTATTCTCGCTCCTCTGGAATTCCACCGCGCCGGACGGCAACCATAGTCCGCGGGCGGTATTTGGCATTTTGTGCATTCGGTGCAAGGTGCTGTAAGTATTGAAACGGGTTGAACGGGGTTTAACTGTATGCCAACGATCCAACAGCTTATCCGCAAACCGCGGAAGCCGAAAGTAAAGCGTCAAAAGTCGATGCATCTTCAGGCATGCCCGCAAAAACGCGGCGTATGCACACGTGTTTATACCACGACACCGAAAAAGCCGAACTCGGCTATGCGGAAGGTTGCCAAAGTGCGCCTGACCAACGGGTTCGAGGTTATCTCATACATTCCGGGCGAGAGCCACAACCTGCAAGAGCACTCGGTTGTGTTGATCCGCGGCGGTCGTGTAAAAGACCTTCCGGGCGTTCGTTACCACATCCTTCGCGGTGTTTTGGATACGCAGGGCGTTAAAGACCGCCGCCAGCGTCGTTCGAAATATGGCGCCAAGCGTCCTAAATAGGAGACCAAGATATGTCCCGTCGCCATAGTGCCGAGAAACGTGAAATCCTGCCAGACGCCAAGTATGGCGACAAGATTTTGACGAAATTTATGAACAACCTGATGCTGGACGGCAAAAAATCCGTTGCAGAGCGTATCGTTTACGGTGCGTTGTCCAGGGTTGAAGAAAAGCTGAAGCGGGAGCCGATCGAGGCTTTCCATGAGGCGTTGGAAAACATCAAGCCAAGCGTTGAGGTTCGGTCTCGTCGCGTGGGTGGTGCTACTTATCAGGTGCCTGTTGAGGTTCGCCCGATCCGCCAGGAAGCTTTGGCCATTCGTTGGTTGATCAACGCTTCGCGCGCACGCAATGAAAATACAATGGAAGAGCGCCTTGCTGGTGAGCTTCTCGATGCGGTTAATACACGCGGCTCTGCCGTGAAAAAACGCGAAGACACCCACAAAATGGCAGACGCGAATAAAGCGTTCTCCCATTATCGCTGGTAGGACTACATAAAATGGCTCGCGAGTATCCCCTAGACCGCTACCGTAACTTCGGTATCATGGCGCACATTGATGCAGGTAAAACCACCTGCACCGAGCGTATCTTGTATTACACTGGGAAATCCCACAACATTGGTGAGGTGCATGATGGCGCCGCAACCATGGACTGGATGGAGCAGGAGCAAGAGCGCGGTATTACCATTACCTCCGCTGCGACCACCACCTTCTGGGAGCGCACGGTAGATGGCACTACGCCTCTCTCCGAAAAGCACCGGATGAACATCATCGATACCCCGGGCCACGTGGACTTCACTATTGAAGTCGAGCGCTCATTGGCTGTGCTCGACGGCGCGGTTGCGCTGCTCGATGCCAACGCCGGTGTGGAGCCACAAACGGAAACCGTTTGGCGCCAAGCTGACCGTTACAGCGTGCCGCGTATTGTTTTTGTTAATAAGATGGACAAGATCGGCGCGGACTTCTTTAACTGCGTTGAGATGATCAAAACCCGTGTGGGTGGCAACCCGTTGCCGATCCAGCTTCCGATTGGGGCTGAGACTGAGCTGGAAGGCTCGATCGACCTGATCACCATGAAAGAATGGGTTTACTTGGGTGAAGATCTGGGTGCGACTTGGGAGCTGCGCGAGATTCGCGATAGCCTTAAAGGCAAAGCCGAAGAGATGCGCGCCGAGATGATCGAGATGGCCGTTGAGCTCGATGATGAGGTGATGGAAGCGTATCTGGAGGGCAACGAGCCTGACGAAGCGACGCTGCTGCGCCTGATCCGCAAGGGCACCATGGAGATGACCTTCGTGCCGATCCTTGCTGGCTCTGCCTTCAAAAACAAAGGTGTTCAGCAGTTGCTCAACGCTGTGGTCGACTTCCTGCCAAGTCCGATGGACGTGAAAGACTACATGGGCTTCGCGCCGGGTGACGAGACCGAGACCCGTAACATCCCGCGCCGTGCGGATGATGATATGCCGTTCTCTGCCTTGGCGTTCAAAATCATGAACGACCCGTTTGTGGGCACACTCACATTTACCCGCATTTACTCCGGCACCATTGCCAAGGGTGATGCGATTGTGAACTCGACCAAAGGCCGTAAAGAGCGCATTGGCCGGATGATGATGATGCACTCTTCCGAGCAGGTGCCGATCGATGAAGCCTTTGCGGGCGACATTATTGCGCTGGCTGGCCTGAAGCAAACCACCACGGGCGACACGCTTTGCGCCGCCGGTGATCAGGTTGTGCTCGAAACCATGACCTTCCCAGATCCTGTGATCGAGATCGCCGTGGAGCCAAAGACCAAAGCCGACCAAGAGAAAATGTCAACGGGCCTTGCGCGTTTGGCTGCAGAAGACCCCTCCTTCCGTGTGGAAACCGACCAAGAGAGCGGTCAGACCATCATGAAGGGCATGGGCGAATTGCACCTCGACATTCTGGTGGATCGTCTGAAGCGTGAATTCCATGTTGAAGCCAATATCGGCGAGCCGCAAGTGGCCTACCGTGAGACCATCAGCCACGAAGCTGAAATTGACTACACACACAAGAAGCAATCTGGTGGTTCTGGCCAATTCGCGCGCGTTAAAATGGTTATCATGCCAACAGAGCCGGGCGAGGGTTACTCGTTTGAATCCAAGGTTGTTGGTGGCAACGTGCCTAAGGAATATATTCCAGGCGTTGAAAAAGGCATCCAGTCTGTTATGGATAGCGGCCCCTTGGCTGGCTTCCCCGTGATCGATTTTAAGGTGGCCTTGCTTGATGGCGCTTACCACGATGTGGACTCCAGTATTCTGGCGTTTGAAATTGCGGCACGTGCCGGCATGCGTGAGGGCCTCAAGAAGGCTGGCGCGAAAATGCTGGAGCCAATTATGAAGGTGGAAGTGATTACACCTGAAGAGTATACCGGTGGTATCATCGGTGATCTGACTTCGCGCCGTGGTATGGTGCGTGGGCAGGAAGCACGGGGCAACGCTATCGCGATTGATGCGAATGTTCCGCTGGCCAATATGTTTGGCTATATCAATACGCTGCGTTCCATGTCTTCGGGCCGCGCTAACTTCACTATGCAGTTTGGTCACTACGATGCTGTTCCGGCAGCAATCTCGAAAGAGATTCAAGAGAAATTCAACTAATCGAGTGGCGAGAGCCACTCACTAGATACACAGGAGGCCTATTATGGGTAAGGAAAAGTTTGAACGTAATAAAACCCACGTTAACGTTGGCACAATCGGCCACGTTGACCACGGTAAAACCACGCTGACCGCAGCGATCACCAAGCAATTTGGTGAGTTTCAGGACTACGCCGACATCGACGCAGCGCCAGAAGAAAAAGCACGTGGCATTACCATTTCGACAGCCCACGTTGAGTATGAGACCGAGGGTCGCCACTATGCTCACGTTGACTGTCCTGGCCACGCCGACTATGTGAAAAACATGATCACCGGCGCGGCACAAATGGACGGCGCTATCCTGGTTGTGAACGCAGCCGACGGCCCTATGCCACAAACCCGTGAGCACATCCTTCTGGGTCGCCAGGTTGGCATCCCCTACATGGTTGTTTTCATGAACAAAGTTGACCAAGTAGACGACGAAGAACTGCTCGAGCTGGTTGAAATGGAAATTCGCGAGCTGCTGACCGAATATGGTTACCCTGGCGACGACATTCCTATCGTTGCTGGTTCGGCTTTGGCTGCCCTCGAGGATCGCGATCCTGAAATTGGCGCTGAAAAAATCGCTGAGCTGATGGCCGCTGTTGACAGCTACATTCCAGACCCTGAGCGTGACGTTGACAAGCCGTTCTTGCTGCCTATCGAGGATGTGTTCTCGATCTCTGGCCGCGGTACTGTTGTAACGGGCCGTGTTGAGCGTGGCGTGATCAATGTTGGTGACAGCATCGAAATCGTTGGTATCCATGACACCAAAACCACCACTTGTACTGGCGTTGAAATGTTCCGCAAGCTGCTTGACCGTGGTGAAGCTGGTGATAACGTTGGCGTTCTGTTGCGCGGCATTGACCGTGACGGCGTTGAGCGTGGCCAAGTTCTGGTTAAGCCCGGTTCGGTTACGCCACACACCAAGTTTGAGTGCGAAGT
>Ga0256840_1003896_pt1 | contig 11621 bp, 8 predicted proteins | sample 355202metaG_FD_185969 | JGI IMG/M metagenome (GOLD analysis project Ga0256840, IMG submission 185969) | Hydrothermal vent microbial communities from Mid Atlantic Ridge, Atlantic Ocean - 355-202 | ecosystem: Environmental > Aquatic > Marine > Hydrothermal vents | place: Atlantic Ocean: Mid...
CTTTTAACAGGGCAGTAATTGATTCTAAACCATCTCCACACTTGTTACAGAAACATGGAATTTGATTGATTATTTTCTCAGGAGTGCTAGTCATTTTTAAGGTACTACCCTTATGCCCTTTTTGACCGCCTTTTTGCTTACCACTCTTCTTTCTTAAACTTTGATTTTTCTTTACTGCAGCGATATCTTTAGAGGGTGCAAGGGAACTATTCTTGCTATTCTTTTTTGTTTCTAGTTCTTTTTTTAAAGCTTCATTTTCCTGAGTAAGATTGCTTACCTTTAAAGTCAATTCTTTTACAAGATTGAAAAGCTCAATAATCTTATTAGCTTGATTCGATATTAGTTTAGAATAATCAATGACATAGCAAATAATACAACTATTTTTTTCCGGTCCAAATTTGATGATACTTTTTTTTAAATTATTTTTGCTTTTTTAGTACCTGAATAGTTACAAACATTGTTATGTATCCTAAATTCAAAAATTACTTGGTTTTTTCTTAAATCAATTTGCGTAGTTAGGAGTGGTGGTTATATTGAAGTAAAACCACAATACTTTGAACAAATTCCAATACCTGAATTGAAGAGTGTAGAGTTATTTGAACAAAAGGCTGATGAAATAATTGAGAACACTACCAAGGTACAAAGTGTTCAGTCAAAATTCACAAACTATCTTCAATCACAATTTTCAATAGAAAAGCTCACTAAAAAACTCAAAAATTGGCATGAGTTAGCATTTGGAGAATTTATCAAAGAACTCAACAAAACCATAGCAAAAAGAAATAAAGCAGTAGCAACAGCGACAACAAGGGGACATGTCCCCTTGGCTAAACTCTCTAAACTAGAAGAAATGGAGTGGATGGAAGTTTTTGAAACTAAAAAAGCAGCAGCCCAAACTCTAAAAGCAGAGATTGATAAAACGGATACTGAGATTGATGCTATGGTTTATGAATTGTATGGGTTGAGTGAGGAGGAAATTAAAATTGTGGAACAGAATTGATAATAAAAATCATAATGAAAAACGAAAACCAAATAAAATGCCCGAATTGTGGTACAGCAATAGATGTACAAGATATTCTATCACATCAATTAGAGGAAGAAATAAAACAAAAGTATCAATCTAAAATAGCTGAGGAGAAAAATAAATATGAGGCAGAACAGGAGAAGCTAAAACAAGATAGATTAGCTTTTGAGCAAAAGAAGAAACAAGAGAACGAATTATTTCAAGACCGTTTGGAATCTCAACTTAAAGAAGAAAAGAAAATTATTGAGGGAAAGTTAAAATCAAAGTTAAAAGAGGAGCAATCTGAGCAGTTTGAGGCTTTACAAAAGGAGTTAAACGAGAAATCAGAGCAAGTAAAAGAACTAAATCGTTCTAAAGCGGAAATTGAAAAGCTAAAGCGTGAAAAGGGAGAGTTAAAAGAAGCTGCGGAAGCAGAAGCTCAGAAAAAATTAAACGAAACACTTACAACCGAAAAGGAAAAAATTAGAAAATCGGAAGAAGAAAAGAATGAACTGCGTTTTAAAGAAATGCAAAAGCAGTTGGAAGACCAAAAGAAATTAACCGAAGAAATGAAACGGAAGCAGGAGCAAGGCTCTATGCAGTTACAAGGAGAAGTTCAAGAGTTAGCAATTGAAGAATGGTTAGCTGTTCAATTTCCGTTAGATACGATTGAAGAAATAAAGAAAGGTGCAAGAGGAGGAGATTGCTTACAGCACGTTAATACTCGTTCGGCACAAAATTGCGGTACAATTTATTACGAAAGTAAACGAACTAAAGATTTTCAACCAAGTTGGATAGAAAAATTCAAAGCAGATATACGAGATAAAGGAGCAGATATTGGAGTTTTAGTAACAGAAGTAATGCCTTCTGATATGGATAGAATGGGATTAAAAGATGGTATTTGGATTTGTAATTATGAAGAGTTTAAGGGTCTCTGTGCTGTTCTTAGACAATCTATTGTGCAATTAAGTTCTGCAATTAGCACTCAAGAGAATAAGGGCGATAAAATGGATATGCTTTATACTTTTCTTACTGGTAATACCTTTCGAATGCAAGTTGAAGCAATTGTTGAGGGCTTTACACAAATGAAATCTGATTTAGAAAGTGAAAAACGTTCTATGCAACGTATTTGGAAACAGCGGGACAAACAAATTGAAAAAGTAGTCACGAATACGATTGATATGTATGGCTCTATTAAGGGAATTGCAGGAAATGCGATACAATCGGTAAAAGCTTTAGAGCTACCTAGTGCTGATGAAGATGAGGACGAGAAAAACCAATTAGAGTTGGAATAGATTGATAATGGGAAAATCCGAATTTCCGATTTTTCTACCAACCTACCAATTATTACAATTTAGATGTTATTATTTCAGTTGGTTATCGGGTAAAAAGTATTCAAGGAACAAAGTTCAGGCAATGGGCTACTGCTCGTTTACGAGAGTATATTGTAAAAGGCAAAGGTGAAGCAAAAATATGTACATGGTCTTTTTGTTATATAATTTATATTATGTTAAATAGAATAGTAAGAACCTCCCGTACTACAGCACAGAATAGTTTAGCTATATATTGATGGGATTTACAAACTCTTTCCGACAATAAAGCCTCCCGTCCAGGAAGCCTGAAAATTAAAACCACCAGTAAGGGCATCAATATTCAAAACCTCTCCAACTATGTAAAGATTGTCTTGCTTCTTACTACCAAAAGTGGTAAAATCTATTTCCTTCAAATCAATCCCACCACAAGTGACGAATTCTTCCTTGTTAGTGTTCTTGCCATTGATTGCTATTTCACTTTTCTTTAAAAAATTTATCAATACACCGAGCAATTTATTACTTACTTCTGCCCATTTATGCTTTTCGGTAATACCGGCATGTTCTACCAGGGACACCCATAATCGCTTAGGAATTGATGGTAGCGGCGTGTTCAAAATTGATTTTTTGGGGAATTCTTGCCTATTTTGATGAAATAGCTGCTTGATTTCATGGGCAGTGATATTTTCGCACCAATCCACTGATATTGTAAACTTATAACCTACTTCATGCAATTCTCTTGCTGCCACAGACGACAATTTTAGAATGGCAGGTCCACTCAAACCAAGGTGCGTAATTAATAGTGGTCCGTTTTCTACTTGCTTCCCTCCTAGTATATTTACTGCTGCATTCTCTGCCACCAAACCACTTAAATTTCTTAGTCTCGTGTCTTTGGTATTAAATGAAAATAGTGAAGGAATTGGATCAATAATCATATGCCCTAGTTGTCGGAGGTTATCCCAAATCAACCTACTATTCCCACCTGATGCAATTACTAGCGCATCTGCATAAAAACTTCCTTGGGTAGTTTCAACCGCCCATGTTGCTTCTTTCTTTTTAAAACCAGTAACAGAGACTTGGGTCATCACCTTAATGCCATGCTTCTTGGTTTGCTTGACTAGGCAGTTGACAATACTACTAGAATCGTTTGATTGCGGGAAAACTCGGTTATCACCCTCAATTTTCAGTGGCACTCCCCTATTCTCAAACCATTCCATCGTATCACCTGTCATAAACTGATGAAACGGTCCAAGCAATTCTTTATGTCCTCTTGGGTAAAATGCAACCAATTCATCAGGAACAAAGCAAGCATGGGTTACATTGCATCGTCCGCCACCTGATACTTTCACTTTACCTAATACCTCTTTGCTTTTTTCAAGAATTATTACTTCATAGTTTGGATTGTTTTCCGCGCAATTGATGGCAGTAAAAAAGCCAGCGGCTCCTCCCCCTACGATGATTATTTTTTTATTCATCAGCTAATATCTCTTTAACCCGACCAATCTCACCACTTTCTAACCGCACCTTAATACCATGGTGATGATTGGGAGAATTTGTTAAAATATCTTTCACAATGCCTTCAGTTAGCGTACCACTTCTTTGGTCTTTTTTTAGCACAATATTCACATGCAATCCTCTGCTAATATCTCCTCTGTTTGTTCCGTTCATTTTGATATACTTTAGAATACAAAACTAATACAAATAAAATGGTAACCTGATTTTGATTAATAATACCTCAAAATAAAGAAGAGGACGTCATTGTGGAATTTTTCTTTCTATTTTTTGTTTTACGGAAGAAAAATGTCCGCAACCTCCTTTAGATACCGTATAAATTAACCCCTTTTAAAATATAGCGCTTAATTTTACGGCATGACGAGCGTTTTGTAGGCAAAGTCAGATTAGTAATTAATTACGCTAATCATTAACCTTTTTTCATCAAAAAATCCATACATTAGAGCAAAAATAAACTCAAAATTTCTACTATGAAAAAACGCTTATTATTACTGCTTGTACTATTCATTGGTACGAGCAGCTATTCACAAGAAACATTTCCTGTGAATGATGTCAAGGACAGTCGAGAAAATGCGTATGCGTTTACCAACGCTACTATCCACATTGACTACCAAACCAAAATTGAAAATGCGACACTTCTTATCAAAAAAGGAAAAGTAGTGAATGTTGGTGCCAACATCAATATTCCTAGCGGTTATACAACGGTTGACCTTTCTGGGAAAAGCATTTATCCTTCGATGATAGATATGTATAGCAATTACGGTATGCCCGTAGTCAAGTCAACACCATTTAATTTTGGGAGCAGTGAACAAATCCAATCTAAAACAAAAGGAGCTTACAACCCAAATGAATCTATTAAATCAGAATTTAATGCTGCTGATGCTTTTACTGCCAATGAGATTGCTGCCAAAAAATTACGTGATATTGGCTTTGGCACTGTCCTTACATTTAGAGCTGACGGTGTAGCGAGGGGAACCTCTGCCGCTGTTACTTTGGGGAAAGACACTGACAATAACATCATTATTAAATCAAAAGTAGCCGCAAATTATGCTTTGAGCAAAGGCACTTCAAAACAAAATTATCCATTCTCTACAATGGGCTTTATTGCCTTGCTTCGTCAGACACATCTTGACGGTACGTGGTATAAAAGCTTAAAGAACAACTCATTTACAGACCTATCACTGGATGCATGGAACAACTCCCAAAGCTTACCACAGGTTTTTGATACTAAAGGCTGGTTGGGCTTGTTAAGAGCCGATAAGGTGGGTGATGAATTTGGTAAACAATATATTATCAAAGGAAGTGGCGATGAATACCAAAGAATAGCTGAGGTAAAGCGCACCAATGCTTCATTGATCATTCCTATAAATTTCCCTGATGCGTTAGACGTAGAAGATCCCTTTGACGCGCAGAAAGTCTCATTGACTGATATGATGCACTGGGAACTAGCACCTACAAATTTAAGTGTACTTGAAAAAAACAATATCAATTTTGCCATTACCACTAGCAAAACCAAGGAAGACAAGTTCTGGGGGCATCTACAAAAAGCAATTAAGAATGGCTTATCAGAAAAAGCGGCACTGAAAGCGCTAACCTACACGCCTGCTAAACTTATGCGTATGAACAATACGATTGGAAGTTTACGAACAGGGATGCTTGCTAACTTTATTATCACTTCAGGTAATATTTTTGATAAAGAAAATAAGATTTATGAAAACTGGATTCAAGGAAAAAATTATAGGATCAAGTCATTAAATCAGGTCGATTTTGCAGGAAAATATGACCTAAATATTGGAATAAAAAAGTATAAATTGGAGATTTCTGGCAAAGCACCAGCTTACAAAGCAAACATAATTGTAAACGACTCTACTAAAATAAAAGTTGGTTTTAAACCGACAGATGAACTTGTTAGTCTCAGCTTTAACCCTGACACTACCAAAAAAGCAACTTCCAAAATTAGGCTGTCGGGCTGGTTAGCAGGAAAAAACCTCACAGGAAAGGGTCAGAAGGTAAATGGAGACTGGATCAGCTGGAATGCCAATCATACTGGTGCGTTGGACAAAAAAGAAGACAAGAAAAAGGACGAGAAGAAAGATGAAGAAAAAGCTCCTCTAGGAGATGTGGTTTATCCTTTTATGGCTCATGGTAATAAACTATTACCCACTACTGAAAGTATGCTATTTAAAAATGCCACAGTATGGACAAACGAGACAGAGGGAATATTGACAGAAACGGATGTGCTCGTTGTCAACGGTAAGATATCAAAAGTAGGTAAAGGACTTGCTGCTGGAAATGCGAAAGTAATAGACGCCACAGGCAAGCACCTCACGGCAGGAATTATAGATGAGCACTCACACATTGCCTTAAGCAGCGTCAATGACATTGCTACCAACTCTGGCATGGTGCGAATGAATGATGTCATCAAATCAGATGATATTAATATCTACCGACAACTAGCAGGTGGCGTGACAGCCTCGCAATTGTTGCATGGGTCTGCCAATCCTATCGGTGGACAATCAGCCATGGTGAAATTACGCTGGGGAGCATCTCCTGAGGCGATGAAAATCAAAGGAGCAGACGGCTTTATAAAGTTTGCCCTGGGGGAAAATGTCAAACGCTCCCGTAGCCAAAGCTCTATCCGTTATCCACTCACTAGAATGGGTGTTGAGCAAGTATATATGGATGCTTTCACCAATGCATTGGAATATGAAAAGAAGTGGAACGTTTATAATCGTCTTTCTTCAAAACTTAAATTAAGCGCTGAAAGGCCTAGAAAGAGTTTGAAAGATGAAACCATGCTGGAGATTATTAGAAAACAGCGGTTTGTTACCTGTCACTCTTACGTGCAATCTGAAATTAATATGCTGATGCACGTTGCCGAAAAATTCGACTTTAACATCAATACTTTTACTCATATTCTGGAAGGATATAAAGTTGCTGATAAAATGAAAGCGCATGGAGCAGGTGGTTCAACTTTCGCAGATTGGTGGGCATACAAATGGGAAGTGCGCTATGCCATCCCCTACAATGCTACGATCATGACCAATGCTGGCGTAACCGTAGCCATTAACTCTGATGATGCTGAAATGGGACGACGACTGAATCAGGAAGCTGCCAAATCAGTGAAATATGGAGGAATGAGTGAAGAGGATGCTTGGAAAATGGTAACGCTAAACCCTGCGAAATTACTTCATTTAGACCACCGCATGGGCAGCATAAAAGTTGGAAAAGATGCAGACGTTGTCTTATGGAGTGACAATCCACTGTCCATCTACGCCAAAGCAGAAAAGACACTGGTAGACGGCAAGGTTTATTTTGACATTGAAAAGGACAAAGAAAAGCGGAAGGAAATTCAGAGCGAAAGGGCAAGGCTAATCACCAAAATGATTGCTGCCAAAAAGAATGGCGAGGCAACGAAAAAACCTGCCTCCAAAAAACAAATTAACTTCCACTGTGATGACCTTTTCACGGAAGGTGAAGCACACATCAATCACATAAGATAATTAGAGATATGAAAAATACTATATTATACATAATCGTTCTTTTTGCTTTTATAGAAGTAAAAGCGCAAACATTAGTAACCCCTGCTCCTGCTCAGGAAAAAGCAATATTATTAGTAGGTGCTACTGCGCACTTGGGCAATGGCACGGTCATTCAAAATGCAATGATTGGTTTTGACAACGGAAAACTAACTGTCGTTGCAGATGCATCTGCAACTATTGATAAGTCAAAATACGAGGTAATTGATGTTTCAGGAAAGGAAATCTATCCTGGATTTATCCTGCCACTGACTGATATTGGTTTGAGAGAGGTATTTTCTGTAAAAGCAACAATTGATGACAGAGAAGTTGGAAATATAAATCCGAATGTACGCTCGATTATTGCTTACAATACCGATTCGGAAATTACACCAACCATTAAGTTTAATGGAATTTTAACAGCACAAATTACACCACATGGCAATTCAATAAACGGTACAACCTCCATCGTGCAGCTGGATGCATGGAATTGGGAAGATGCATTGATGGTGGAAGATGATGGATTGTACATTTCTTGGCCCAACCGTACAGTCCGAAAGTTTGATTTTGCCACATTTACCATGAAAAGTGAACCAAACAAAAACTATAAAGCGCAACTACAAACCATTGATGAGTTATTTTCACAGTCATTGGCATATGGAAAAACAACTACGCAAGAAAAAAATCTAAAACTAGCCGCTATGCAAGGTTTGTTTGATGGAAGCAAGCAATTATACATTGCCGTGGGCAATGAGAAGAGCATCATAGAAAGTGTAAATTTTGCAAAGAAAAAAGGAGTCAAGAAAATAGTAATCAATGGAGGGGCAAGCACACATTTAGTGGCTGGATTTTTGAAGGAAAATAATATACCGGTGATACTTTATAATGTTCATTCTTTACCTAATAGGGCTGATGATGATATCGACCTGCCGTATAAATCAGCACATATACTTCATGAGGCTGGCGTTTTGGTAGGACTCGGTGCATTTGGTTCTATGTGGACTATGGGATCGAGGAACTTGCCGTTTTTTGCAGGAACAACTGCCGCCTACGGATTAGAAAAAGAAGAAGCACTAAAACTTGTTACTTCTAATACTGCAAAAATCATTGGAATTGATGATAAAGTAGGGACGCTAGAAGTTGGTAAGAACGCTACGCTCTTTGTTTCCGAAGGTGATGCGCTTGACATGCGTACCAATCAATTGACGCATGCATTCATTGATGGTAGAAAAATACAGTTAGGAGCGACACAAGAAGTTTTATTTGAGAAATACGAAAAGAAGTATGCTGGAGAATAAAACTTGAGTTAGACCTACTAGGTTTCTATGCCTTGGCTCTGGCTACGGTGTGCGATGGAAAAACCTAGTAGGTCTATCAGTTAAAATTCTCTGATTTGAATGTTAATGCTAAAATGAGCACAATCCTCGCAGACATACGCACCGAGTATTCCAAGCAATCTCTGAATAAAAAAGAGGTGGACAAGAATGCTATTGTGCAGTTCGAAAAATGGTTTGAGGAAGCGATCCAATCCAAAGTACTAGAACCTACAGCGGTAAATTTAGCGACAGTTTCTAGCGACGGGAAGCCTTCTGCTAGAATTGTCTTATTAAAGGGCTTAGAAGATGATGCCTTTCTTTTTTACACCAATTATGAAAGTCAAAAAGGAAAGGAATTAGCGGACAACCCATTTGCGGCACTTACCTTTTTTTGGCCTGAATTGGAACGTCAAGTACGAATCACTGGTATTGTGGGAAAGGTAAGCGAAGAAACCTCTGAAAAGTATTTTCATAGTCGCCCAAGAAAAAGCCAATTGGGTGCTTGGGCGTCAAAGCAAAGCACTGTTGTTAAGAAGAGAGAAATAATCACCAATTTCTTACAAAAATACATCGCAGAATTTGCCCATGAGGTACCCAAACCTCCTTTTTGGGGTGGTTATCGGCTCATACCTGATACCATTGAGTTTTGGCAAGGGCGACCAAGCAGGTTGCATGACAGAATCAGGTATACCAAAGAGGCTGATGACTGGATTATTGAGAGACTCGCCCCATAGTTGATGGCTAAAAATAATTTATACCTGGATCGTTATGCGTGGCCAAATCAACTTATTGAAACTGCGCCTAATAAAAACTTAGGGTTAATTATAGTCATTCCTTGTTTCAATGAAACAAATATTATAAATAGCTTATTATCAATTAGTTATTGTGATATTACAGAATCATCAGTTGAAGTAATAGTTATCATCAACGATGCCGGAAATAGTAATGACATAATCAAAAAACAAAACCAAAGCACTTATGAAGAAGCAGCTTCTTGGGCCACGCAACACAGCACTTCTCAACTTAAATTTCATATCCACTATTGTAGCGACTTGCCAAAAAAACATGCCGGTGTAGGACTTGCTCGAAAGATAGGAATGGATGAAGCCGTTCGTAGGTTTGAGTTACTTGACAATCACCAAAATGGTATTATCGTTTGTTTTGATGCCGATAGTCGTTGTGAAAGAAATTACTTAACAGCTATAGCTGCACACTTCAAGAATAATACCAAAACCCCCGCCTGTTCCATTCACTTTGAGCACCCCACAACAGGAGCCTATGACCAAGAAATATATGATGGCATCATCAAATATGAGTTATTCCTCCGATATTATATTGATGCCTTACGTTTCGCCGACTTCCCATATGCCTATCAGACAATTGGCTCAAGTATGGCGGTGCGTTCAGCAATGTATCAAAAACAAGGGGGCATGAACAAACGAAAGGCAGGAGAAGACTTTTACTTTCTGCATAAAATTATTCCGTTGGGAAATTTCTCTGAAATAACCACGACCAAAGTAATTCCCTCTCCCCGTCCCTCCGATCGGGTGCCATTTGGTACAGGCAGGGCCATTAATCAATGGCTGGAAAGTAATGACCATGTTTATAATACCTATCATCCTCAGACATTTATCGACCTAAAAGTATTCATCAATAGGATAAATGAACTTTATACCATTGACGAAAATGATATTGCTACGTTTCTAATAAAATCACCAAAAAGCATTGCTTCGTTCCTTGAAAGTCAAGATTTCAACAATAATTTGATTGAAATTAGAAAGCATTGTGGCAATTCTCTCGATGCATTTCGTTCACGATTCTTCCAATGGTTTAATGGTTTCAAAATTTTAAAATTCACGCATTATTCAAGGGATCATTTTTATGCTGAAATTCCAGTAGAAGAAGCTTGTGGGTGGTTGCTAAAGGAGCATTTTGGAGTATTTGAACCTACAGCGGATGCATTGGAGCAATTGAAAATGATTAGAGTGTTGGATAAGAAAGGGCATTGACCTGAATTCGATTATGAAAACGTACGCCAGAATAAGGAGACCTCGCAACAAGTGCGAGGATAGGTAGCGCTTTAAAATATTTTCATAAAATCACCACCTTCCTTGGTCTGTGTCTCCACCATAGTCGTTAACTTAGGGGTGGATGCAATCATGTTTCAACAAGAATTTATGCTGTCAAAGTGCCCTGAAAGGGCTCAATCTTTTAAAGTAGGGCATCGCCCTACTTGTAAAAACACCTGTTAACAAGCCCTGAAAGGGCGTTAGCTTACTTTTTTACCATAGCATCTACAAAATAGAACCTTTATCATCTTCCTAAAAACAGGCAACGCTTTACTTTGCTGTTTTGGCTTCGTTGGGGAGGCTTTATCTAAGAAATATAAATAAAGAGGACATTTAGAAGTGTTCTGTGGGGACACAGACCACGGAGAAATGAGGAAAAACATTTTTAAATGTCACTAAGTTAACGGCTATGGTGTCTCCACAAACCTAAACTCAACTGTCTGGTAAAGAATCACTGGTCGTCGGTTAAGTTTTTTCAGCAATCCTACCGGACATCCTGACCACCATAACCCACTATACCATAGCTTGTGAGCGCAATCCGATGATTGCACCATAGTCGAAATAGGTAATATTTCAAAACATTTCTCTAAAATCAGCCTCAGTATCAACGTCCTTCAATATATAATTATTATCAAAGCTAATTTTTTTGACATATGATTTATTGTCTGCTACCACTCCCCTACAACCTTCCAGTTCTCGGTGATTTAGTAAATCATCCTTAAAGTCATTCGAGAAAAAAACAGGGTTTCCTTTCTGATTTTTGTAATACGGCAATAGTATTTCCTTATTTCCTGATATACTGTTTATCATTTTATTGTAGTCATCGCTCTTTAGAAATGGCATATCCGAGAGACAAATTAAGTAACCATTCGAATTTCCAGAAGCAGCTTTTATAC
>Ga0256840_1003897_pt1 | contig 11611 bp, 13 predicted proteins | sample 355202metaG_FD_185969 | JGI IMG/M metagenome (GOLD analysis project Ga0256840, IMG submission 185969) | Hydrothermal vent microbial communities from Mid Atlantic Ridge, Atlantic Ocean - 355-202 | ecosystem: Environmental > Aquatic > Marine > Hydrothermal vents | place: Atlantic Ocean: Mid...
ACCATGACCAATGAGGCTTTGGGCATATCTTCTTTAAACAAAATGGCATGTGTGCCTATGATGAAATCGGCTGTTAAATAATCGCCCTCATTTTTACCTTGCATCACCAACGCAATGTTCATCTCTTTAGGTAAATGCTTCGTTGCCTCTTCATAAAGCTGAATGGCTAAGAGTGACGTGGGTGCCATAAGTATGCTCTTTGAGGGGTATGCCATGACAGCTGAAGCCAAAATAACCATGGTCTTTCCCGAACCCACATCACCAATGATTAAACGTTTGACTGCTTTATCACGTCGCTTTAAATCGGCTTGAACCTCTTCAATGACAAAGTTTTGCTCTTTGGTGAGCGTAAAAGGTAAAGCAGTTACAAAAGCATCTATATTTCCATTTAAGGCTTCTATGGCAGGAAAATCTTCACGTTTTCCTTTAAGCTTCTTCATGTGGTTAAACGCTTCTACAAATTTTAAAACTTCTGGGTCATACGCTTCTATGTCACTGGTGTTTTGAGGGTAATGCAGTCCTAAAAGAGTCTTTACTTCTAAGGCATTTAAGCCCTCATCGTAAAGTCTTTTCTCATTTACATAACACTCAATTAAGGAACGCATACTGCTCTCTTTAAGCACTGTAGAATATTTGGGAATAATCTGCCCAATACGTTTTAAGGACTTGGCTTGGTTCATCTGTAAGTAGCCATTGTACTCTTCTATTTTTCCTTGAATATAATGGTTTGAACCCACAGTAAAAAGTTGCTTATGATACGGAGTGACACGAAAAAGCATCGAAGAGAGACGTTTGTTAAACTTAGGTAACCAAAAGTTAATGCGTAGTTTTCCCTTAATATCAGAAACCTCATCAACCCGTGCTTCAAGCGTATGTTTCTCCCCTACTTTCAGGGTACTAGAGAGGCTTGTATTATTATAAGAAGAAGGAATAAGCAGTGCTAAGTCCAAAAGAGAGACTATCTTTAACTTTTGAAATAGGGCTTTGGCTTCTTTCATCTCAAACTCTTTTTAATACTTCTTTTACAAAAATGCCAATAGCGAAGCTGTCACAGCCACATTGAGTGATTCTACCCCACGGTTCATCTTAATCGCAATAGAGTCGGTACTTAAATCTTCTATTGTCTTACTAACCCCCTCACTCTCATTGCCTAAAACAAAAACAGTTTTCGCACCATAAACGGTTGTTTTGTAATCATGAGTTGCATAAGAAGAGAGCGTATAAACCTCGGCTTCTTGACTTTTAAATTTTTCCAAAGTTTTAGCGAGATTTTTCGTTTTAATAATAGGCAATTTAAAGATAGTCCCCACCGAAGCTTTAATCACCAAAGGTGAAATCTGTGCTGAATTTTTAGTCGGCAATAAAATAGCATCAATATTTCCCCCAGCACAAGAACGAATTATCATGCCTAAATTTTGTGGATTTAAAACGCCATCGAGTGCCATAACCCGAAAGGTGCTATGTTGCTCTAAAAACTCATCTTCACTCAATGCTTTTTCCAACACAATATCCAAAGCCACCCCTTGGTCTTGTTTGGCATTTTTAGAGATGCGTGAAAGTGCTTTTTTATCATGATAGGCTATCTCTATGGCTCTTTGTTTGGTAATCTTTACCATTTTTTCTAATTCAACAGCTGATTTATTTGAAGTTGATAGATGAAGTTTATGAATGGTAATATTGTCATCTTCCAATGCTTCTAAAACAGCATTACGCCCATAGATGGTGATGATTTTATCAAAGAAAGCCCTTTTAGCTAAATATTCTAAAGAGTCTTCTCTTTTTTGCTCTTGCACTATTTTTCACCATTCCATGCGATGGTCTGTTTTCCCTCTTCGCTAAAAGAGACGGCTGGCATTCCCATAATATTATAACCTGCATCCACATAGTGTACCTCACCTGTCACACTGGCACTAAGGTCGGAGAGCAGATACATACCAGAGTTTCCAACATCTTTAATGCTCACATTCTTTTTGAGTGGAGCATGAGCTGCATTCCATTTAAGCATAAAGCCAAACTCACCAATCCCTGCTGCGGCGAGTGTTTTGATGGGTCCTGCACTAATGGCATTAACACGAATGCCATCACGCCCTAAATCTTCTGCTAGATATTTTGTGGTCATCTCTAACGCGGCTTTTGCCACACCCATTAAATTATAGTTTGGAATGTATTTAACCCCACCATAGTAAGAGAGAGTTAAGACCGATGAGTTATCGGACAATATAGGTTTCAACTCTCTTACGATTTCTATTAAAGAGTAAACCGAAATGTCCATGGCAATGTCAAAAGCCTCTTTTGATATGTCATAAAAACGTCCACTTAAGCCCTCTTTAGGTGCAAAAGCAATAGAGTGAACAATAAAATCAATTTGTCCCATATCTTTTTCAAGCGAATCTTTTAAGGCTTTTATCTCTTCTGGTTTAGAGACATCACAAGGGTAAAATTTTTCGCCACACTCTAAATCTTCTGCAATAGGTGCTAACTTTTTTTCAAAACGCTCATTTAAAAAAGTAATGGCTACCTCTGCCCCTTGCTCTCTACACGCTTGTGCAATGCCATAAGCAATTGACTTTTTGTTTGCAATACCAAGGATAACTCCTTTTTTGCCTTTCATTATCATCTCATTCTCCATTTTTTTTATCTCGCATATTTTATCACGATTGAGGTAGAATATAAATTAAACTTAAAAATCAAAAAAGAGAGAACGCTTATGAAAAAGAAAAGTTCTATAAAAAAGAGAAATTCTATGAAAAAAATATTAATTATTAATACAGGGGGAACATTTAATAAAGTTTATAACCCCTTAAATGGAAATTTAGAGATAGAGCCTAGAGGAAAAGCAATAAAAGAGATTTCAAAAGCTTGGCTTAACAAACTAAAAATTCTAAATATCATAGCTAAAGATAGCCTTGATATGAACCATCAAGATAGAGAGATGATAAAAGAAGAGATTAAAAAGGCAAAAGAGAAAAATATTATTGTGGTGCATGGTACAGATACCATGCATTTAACCGCTCAATTTTTAGCCAAAGCGAAATTGAATAAAAAAATTATCTTAACAGGAGCCATGGTGCCACACAGCATAAAGCCCATAGAATCGACAGCAAATCTCTCTTCAGCTTATGGATATTTACAAATGTTAGATAAAAAGGGGGTGTTTATTTCAATGAATGGTATAATTAAAGATTACAAAAAAGTACTTAAAAACAAAGAAAAAGGATATTTTGAAAAATCAAAATAATTACTTAATTGTAACCTAATTTAACAACGACATACGAAAGATAAATCTTTAAATGTAATGCCCTAGACAGTTTTAGCCAAGCGTCTAAAAGAGGCTTGGACTAATTCAGGAAATAGGGGAGAGGCTAGAGCATCACCGATATGTCGTTGAAGTACCATTGTAGTAGATTAAAGCTTAAAGAAACATAATAAAAATCAAAAAAACACATATATAAACAATAAATAGTCTGTTAACTATTAAATGTTTATATATATTAAATAATTTTTTTAATTTATTATTATTTTAATTTATTACTATTTTTATCAAGCGTCTTAATTGAGAATGTTTTAACCTCTCATTGGCTATAATCCAAACCATTATAATACTAAGAGAAAAACATGTCAAACAATTCATCTTTATATGAAAAACTATATATCCCCTCCCCTAGCCCACATGACCCAGATGTCAATGGTCACTTTGGAGCAGAAGATGCCCCTCACCGATATGGTGGGCGTTTTGTGCCTGAAACCCTTATGCCAGCACTTGAAAAACTTCGTACTGACTATGAAGCGGTACGATTTGATGAAGATTTTTGGAAAGAGGTCGATTACTATTACAAAAACTATGTCGGTCGCCCTTCATCACTTTACTTTGCTGAGAACCTTTCTAAAGCGTTAAATGCCAAGATTTATCTCAAACGTGAAGACCTTAACCACACAGGAGCCCATAAAATCAACCACTGTATTGCCCAAGCAGTCTTAGCCAAACGTTTAGGTAAGAAAAAGGTCATTGCTGAAACAGGTGCTGGTCAACATGGTGTTGCCACAGCCACCGTAGCTGCTCTTTTTGGTTTAGAGTGTGAAGTGTTCATGGGTGCTAAAGATGTTAAACGTCAAGAGCTAAATGTCTTTCGTATGAAACTACTTGGAGCAAAAGTTCATGCTGTAGAGTCTGGAAGCCAAAGCCTAAAAGATGCCATGAACGATGCCATTCGCCATTGGGTTACTCATGCTCGTGATACTTACTACATCATCGGAACAGTAGCAGGTCCTCACCCCTACCCTATGATGATACGTGATATTCAGTCTATTATTGGTTGGGAAGCCAAACAACAATTAGAGGTAGTTGAAGGTTGTCTGCCTGACAAAGTCATCGCTTGTATTGGTGGTGGCTCAAACGCTTTGGGTATTTTCAACCATTTCATAGAAGATGAGAGTGTCGAGTGTATCGGTATTGAAGCTGGAGGAATGGGCTTAGACTCTAAACATGGATGTTCATTAGAAAAAGGAAGCCCAGGGGTATTACATGGACAACTTACCTATTTGCTTCAAGATGAAGATGGGCAAATCCAAGAGGCACACTCCATAAGTGCAGGACTTGACTACCCAGGCATTGGACCCGAACATGCTTATTTTAAAGACAATAACATCGTCACCTACAACCACATTAGCGATGAGGAAGCGATGGATGCTTTTGTTTGGCTAAGTCAAGAGGAGGGAATTATTCCTGCTTTTGAGTCTTCTCATGCCATTGCCTATCTCAAAAAGATAAAAAAAGAGGATATAGAAGGAAAAACCATTCTGCTCAACCTCTCTGGACGTGGCGACAAAGACATGGTACAAGCCCAAGATATTTTAGCAACACAATTTAAGTAGGGTGCAATTCATTGCACCAAAATACACATAATACAAGTGGTGCAATAAATTGCACCCTACAGGAACCCAATATGAATTTTGAATTAACCATAAGCCCAATCAACGAAATAGATAGTGATGTAGAACTCATCGTCATTGTCAACAAAAACTTTAAACATGACTTTGTCCAAGACAAAAAACTTCTTAAAAAATCTGGATTTAAAGCTGGACAAGATGAAACCTGTCTGCTTATTAGCAAAAACAGACTCTATGTCGGTGTCGATAAAATCAATGATGAAAACCTAAGAGTTGCCATGGCAAAAGCCATTCAAGCCCTTAGTGCTACTAAATATAAGTCGTTAAAAGTAGCCTCTTACATGAAAAACAAAAAATCAAACGCGACACTAAGAGCCATGGTTGAGGGGTTTATTTTAGGTGCTTACGCTTTTGATACTTATAAAACAGAGAAAGCCAAACAAGCCATTAAAGATATTGTCATCTCTTTAGAAGAGTACAATGCCTTAGAACTTAACATGGAAGATTGTGCAACAGAAGTGGAGCTAGGACAAATAACAGCAGAGGCTACCAACTTTACACGTGAAATTGTTAACACGACCCCTGAAGATTGTTATCCTAAAATTTTAGCCAACATTGCAGAGGGTCTAAGTGATGAGCTTGATTTGAGTTGTAAAATTTTAAAACCAAAAGAGCTTAGAGAAGAAAAAATGGAAGCCCTTTTAGCCGTGGCTCGTGCTTCACGTCATACACCAAGAGTCATACACTTAACGCACAAACCTAAAAACCCTAAAGCAGTCATCTCTTTAGTGGGTAAAGGGCTTACTTATGATTCAGGTGGATTAAGCCTTAAACCTGGGGCTTCAATGGTCAACATGAAACTGGACAAAAGTGGAGCTTGTGCCGTTTTAGGAATCATGAAAGCAGTAAGCGAGATGAACTTAGAGGTAGAAGTCCATGGTTTCATAGGTGCTGTTGAGAACATGATAGGAGGCGATGCCTATAAACCTGATGATGTATTAGTCGCTAAAAATGGAAAGACCATTGAGGTAAGAAACACTGATGCAGAGGGACGTTTGGTTTTAGCCGATGTTTTAGCTTACGCACAACAAGAAGTAGAAGCAGATTATATTTTTGACTATGCTACCCTCACAGGGGCATCCATGGTAGCTGTTGGACAATACACTTCAAGTATCATGGGCAATGCAGATAAACCACGTGACATGATTGTAGATGCTGCTAAAGCTTCAGGTGAATTGGCGACCAAACTAGACTTCAACAAACATTTAAGAAAATGTTTAAAGTCCAATGTTGCTGACATCTCTAATATGTCAAATACCCCCTATGGTGGAGCGATTACAGCAGGGATTTTCTTAGACAACTTCATTGACAAAAAAAACAAAAACAAATGGGCTCACATTGACATTGCTGCTCCTGCTTATGTGGAACATGCTTGGGGAGAAAATCCTGTTGGTGGTTCTGGTGCTGGGGTTCGTATGACCATTAAGCTCCTTGAAAAACTAGCAGCCAAGTCATGAGCCAATACCTCTACTTACTAAGTAAAAAACAGTTTAAGGTGATATTCTTTATCACCGTTATTTTTATTCTCTATAAAGCATTAATGCCCCCATCAGAAGAGCATTTTTTAAATTTCCAAAATGCTGATAAACTACTACATGCAGGTGCATTTTTTGTTCTCTCTTTTTTACTCAACAGGGCTTCATCTAGCATTACAAAACGTATTAGGAACATGTTATCACTGTTGGCTTTTGGTGTGCTTATTGAAGTTTTACAATCCTTTACAGGCTATAGAGAGGTCTCTTTGGGCGATGTCCTTGCTGATTTAATAGGTATTTTATTTTTTCAACTCACCTACAGCCTTTTAAAAGAGTGGCAATTAAAAAGACGAAAGAAAAATAATATTAAAGACAAATGATATTAAAAAAGAGTGTTTTAATTTGAAACACTACTACAAGTAACTTTATGATTAATAAGCTCATCATTGTCGCTTGAGACACCCAATTTATTACTATAATAAAAACACTCTTCATACTCCTCTGCTTCATTGGAAAGAATTTTATAATACCCTTTAGAGATAGCCATACGGCTATCACCCATTCGATAAGAGTAATTTCCATATTTGACGACATTCATCACCGTTAACTCTCCAAATTCTTCTGCTCTATCACGAACATAAGCTTCCAATTTTGCCCATGAGCGTCGGTTAACTTGTGGTGCTTGGGGAATAATGTTGGCTAAGGTATAAACAGCATCCAAGCTCTCTTGTGACCAATCAAAAGCAGCATCAGGTGCCATGTGTCCTTTGTCATATCCTGAATTGGTATAGTCTCTAGTCGTCACCCTATCTTTTGGTTTTAATTTTTTCTCCACATAAAAAGAAGGTCTATCTTTGATGTTAAGCTCATTCACAAGGTCACCCATAAGCGTATAGGAGACAACTTTTACTGCTTTTCTTTTGTAGTCATAACACATCACAATGAATTCATTGTCTATAATTTGATTACAGTTTCTATCATTCATAAATTTCTCTTGATAACTTACAGTTTCAGATTGATTACTGTTTTGAGTTTCCGAAATGGTTCGTTCACCCCCACAGCCTAAAAAAAAGATAGCCGTAGTTAGTAGAATTATTGTGTTAAACTTCGTACTCATCTTACAACATTCAAATGATTACGTTTCCAAGCGTCAATGCCTCCGAGCATATTGATAGCATCAAAACCTCTACTTCTAAGAAGTTTTACCGCTTCAATACTTCTGTTTCCTGTATGACAATAGACGATGATTTGTTTTGATTTGTCTAGGCGATTTAAATTATGAGAGAGCTTATCCAATGGGATTAACATAGAATTAGCAATCTTTCCATCTGTTTTAATCTCTTCAGGAGTTCTCACATCTAAAAGCATAACATTTACGCCCTCCATTAAGATATCAGAGGCATCTAATGGACGAATATTAATATTGTCTGCTCTAGCATGAGGGATGGCTTGTGTTGAAACTTCAGCTTCTCTTACTGGTTCAGGATAAGTAGGATAATTTGCCCTGCTATTCTCTTGAACTGGAGGAGTAGAGGGTTCATAACTTACTACCTCTTCATAGACAACACTTGACGGTGGGTAGGTGGATGGGTATGTATTGGTGGATGGATAGGTGTTACTAGTACTAGTTGTGGTAGTACCATTATTAACTTGAATGGTTTTGGTACACCCTACTAAAAGTAAACCAAATGATATTAAAACAGATACTTTTTTATACATTTTCATAAATCCTTTTTAATTTAATATTTTTTTCTTAATAGTGTTCAACAACCTCTATATGTGAGCGTCTAATATGTTCAGGAACAAACTCCTCTTGGACTACTGGTGGAACTTCAGTAGGAACTTGATGACTCTGTGTAGTAGCTACTGACTCATGCTTTATCTCCATTCGGGTATGGGTCACTTGGGGGGTAGTAGTGTTATTCATATCTCTTTTAACATCCTTCTTCACCTGTGGCGTTACCTCTGGCTCTTTTTGACTACACGCTGTTATTAATAAAAGCATTAAAATCATTAAACTATTTTTTTTCATCTTGCTATCCTTTTTCTTTTTTAAATCAATCTAACAAATGACACCAGAGCCAATGACTTTGTCACCATTATAGAAAACAGCCACTTGCCCATAAGCTAATCCAAAGACCGACTCCTCCATCTCTACACTTCCTACATCACCCTCTATGCTTACTTTACATGGAATGGCTTTAGTTCGGTAACGTACTTTCACCGTTGAATTAAACTCTGTTAGCTTCTCAAATAAATTTATCTCTTTTATGCCAAAGCTATTGACCTCTAATGCCTCTTTTTTACCCACCACAATCTGGTTTTTTTCAGGTTTTATCTCCAAGACAAAATGAGGGTCGTGTGCACCATCTACTGTAAACCCTCGACGTTTTCCAATGGTATAGTGCATGTAGCCTTTATGTTTTCCAACCACATTGCCATCAACATCAACAGTTTCACCCTCTAGGTCAATATCCATGTGTCGTTCAAGCACTTCGGTATAGTCATTCTCCACAAAACAAATTTCAGAACTCTCTTTTTGGGTAGCAAAATCTGCTAAAACAGGTATTTTAGAAGCATAAACCTTAACATCCTCTTTTTTCCATGTTCCCAAAGGAAAAACCAATCTTTTAAGTGTCTCTTTTCTCACTTGTGCTAAAAAATAACTCTGATCTTTGGTATCATCTTCTGCCATGTATAAAAAATCACCATCACACTTAATGTAGTGACCTGTCGCCACCTTCTCGATGCCTAAGCTTTCAGCAAACTCAACCATCTCTCCAAATTTGATGTTTCGGTTACACATCACACACGGATTTGGGGTTAAGCCCTCTTTGTAGGTATCGACAAAGTAGTCATAGACTTTCTCTTTAAATGGAGTTGAAAGGTCATGAATATGTACCTCAACCCCTAAATATTCAGCAACCCGTTTTACTTTTTCAATATTTGCTTCATGATACCCTACTTTATTGTGAAGTTTAAGGTAAACCCCTACTACCTCATAGCCCTCTTTTTGTAAAAGAATACTTGTAACTGTAGAGTCAACTCCACCAGACATTCCGACCAATATTTTTTGCTTTTTCATTATTTTTCCCATTTTATTGAATTAATCTTCCATAAACCGATTTAAAATATACTCTTTACTTGCCACCTCTAAATCTTCAGGTATCTTCTGCCCTGTCGAGATATAGCTTATAGGCTTTTTCACTTTGATTAAAAAGTTAATAATATCTGATAAATCAGTCGTCTCATCTAACTTTGTTAAGATAAAACTCTTAATATCTAACTTAGCAAATGCCTGATAAATCTTCTCTAAGTCACGCATTTTAGAAGTTGCTGAGAGAGCCAATAGAATTTCAATTTTATAGTCCGTATAGTTTCCTATGAAGCCCATAAATTTTTCTAACTCATCTAAGGCATCTCCTCCACTCCCTGCTGTGTCGACAAAAATCACATCATACTCATCCTCTAAAAGCTCTAAAATAGCCAAAAGAGGTATCTGCATGGCTTCAGAGTAGTTTGCAAGTTGCTCCTCTGCCCCTACTTTATGTTGGTCAAAATTAACCAATGCTACGCTATGAGATTTTTTTAAAAAGTATTTATATCGTGCCGACAATTTCCCTACCAATGAACTCTTGCCAATGCCTGTAGCACCAACAACAATACGAATGGTTTTACTTAAATCTTTATCTTCAGAAATTACACTAAGCAGGGCATCTAACTCCTCTAAAACATAAGCGACCAATATCTCTTCATCTTCTTCCAAAGATGACCCAGCTAAACCTGCTAAAAGTTTCTCAACCCAAACAGACTCTAGTCCTTTTTCTACAAATCGATCAACCACTTTTTTAATGAGTGGCACATGTTCCAAAACATCTTTTGCCAATGCACCATGCATTAACGCTATCTCTTCTCTTAATGCCCGAACATCCTCAACAGTTAAAAGCTTTTCCTCTTTTTTTTTCGACATTAGTTTCCATTTAGATTTTAGTTTTTAAATAGGTCAGAGGAATAACTACCGAGCTTCGACTCCTCCAAGCAGGATGAGGAAGGGTTAACGCTTTTGTGTTCATTGTCACGTTTTCATAAAATATCATGTCAATATCTAAAGTGCGTGGTGCATCAGGAAAAGAGCGTTTTCTTCCAAACCTTTTTTCTATATGCAAAATATAGCGTAAAAGTGCTTTAGGACGCAAACAAGTTTTCACAATTATTAATGCATTATAGAACTCATCTTGTTCCAAATAACCAAAAGGAGGGTTTTTTAAAATAGGAGAAGTCTCTACCACCTCCACCAAAGGAGAGCTTTTTAGATAAATAAAAAGGTGGTTAAAACGTCGCTTAACATCCCCAATATTACCACCTATCCCCAAAGTGGCTTGAAAAGATTTAGCTGAACCTTTTTTTAAAAAGTAAGGGTAGTTTTGTTGAAAAATCAAATGATTTTTGCTATCAAGTCTTTTAATAATGATGACTCCTTTACTACTTCTTCACAAAATGCTGATAATCTTTAATGCTTCGCCAATCACCACCCCAACTCCAGCCATATTTTTTAAAAATTTTGGTTGCTTTATCATACTTTAATAACACCGCTTTGTCAGCAGGGGTCTCTTTTCTGTGTCGGCGTTTTTTATATTGCCATGACGCTTTATGAGAAATATGACCTTTGCGTGAAACATAAGGATTCTCTATGGGGTTAATGTCTATGGCTCTTCCATAGGCATGTTTTGACCATTTTTTCTTGTTGCCTGTCACAGGTCGGCAGTTAAAGGCTGAGGTATTGTCTGCCTCTATCGACTCCCAATCATCGGCATTAAAATCGGAGACCAAACGCATTTGGCGTATGGGATAAGCAATCTCGTAAAGTTCAGCAAAGATGTTCACTACCTCATCAGCTACCTCTTTGTGAACAATGATTTCACCCGAAACAGTCTCTCCATTGAAGTCTAAATGGTTTACATTAATATAACGTAAATCCGTCAGATGAACAGGGCAAGTCTCTCGCCATGAATCAGCTTGTAGCATCCGTGTTTTTACCTCTTCCGTGATGTTGGAGATATTGTAGTTAAATTGGGCAAAGAGTGTTGATGTCAGAATTAAGGGTATAAATAAAATTGTTTTTTTCATTCCCCATTATAGCCTAAGAAAAGTTAGTTTTTGTGGAGTTTATTTTCATGAAATAGTGTTAA
>Ga0256840_1003898_pt1 | contig 11609 bp, 9 predicted proteins | sample 355202metaG_FD_185969 | JGI IMG/M metagenome (GOLD analysis project Ga0256840, IMG submission 185969) | Hydrothermal vent microbial communities from Mid Atlantic Ridge, Atlantic Ocean - 355-202 | ecosystem: Environmental > Aquatic > Marine > Hydrothermal vents | place: Atlantic Ocean: Mid...
ATAAATATAACGCCTCCATGATCCCTGCGTTTCTGAACCCATCCCATCAGAACAACCTCTTTCCCGCAATCCTTATCCCTCAATTCTTCACAATTATGGGTTCTTCTCATATCTCCAAGCGAATCTGTCAATTTAGTAAATCCTCTGTATATAAATTTTTTATAAGAAATAGCCTAACGTCAAGCCGTTATTGGCTTCGCATCTTCGGCCCATACTTTGTTGTGAGCAGAACTGAAACCTGAATTTATATCGGCCTCATGACCGTTTATATTAAAATCCCTACAATTAATCGGAACAATAGATCTTTCATTTTTACGTTCCACTACCCCTGCATGCATATTTCCGTTCAGAGCCTTATTCTTTTTTCAAAAGGTCTGTAATCTTTTTAACAATATTATCAAAAGAAAGAATTGTCTGTTCCCCTGTATTCATATTACGAAAAATAAAAGCATTCTCCTTGATCTCTTTGTCACCTACAATGAGAACATGGCCGGCGTTTAATTTGTCAGCCCGTTTCATAAGACTTTTCAAACTTCTTCCGTTAAAATCCATTTCAGATCTTATCCCGGCAAGGTTTAATTCAGACATCCAGAGATAACCCGCTTCCATGGCTTTTTCCCCAAGTGCAATGATAAAAAGATCAAGACCCGGGTTTTGTTGATTATTCTTAAGCTGCGCCATAATTTCCGTCAGCCTGTCAAATCCAATAGCAAAACCAATGGCCGGAATATCGGGACCGCCAAGTTCTTTGACAAGAGAATCGTATCGGCCTCCGCCTGCAACTGCACTTTGAGCACCAAGGGTATTTGTTAAAATTTCAAAAGCTGTTCTTGAATAATAATCAAGCCCCCTTACAAGTGTGTTATCAACGACAAAATCCACCTTTAGTCCTGTCAGCATTTTTTTTACAATATCAAAATGCCTGGAACATTCTTCACAGAGATTTTCAAGGGTTGAAGGAGCATTCTCAAGGGCTTCTCTACATGAGGAAGCCTTGCAGTCAAGAGTCCTTAGAGGATTTTTTTCCATACGCCGTTTGCAGTCAGAACATAATTTATCATAGTGCAGAATCAAAAAATCTTTTAACGCTTTTTGAAATACAGGTCTGCATTTCGGACAGCCAAGAGAATTTATATGGGTTTTAAGGCCTGAGATGCCCAGCCTGTTGAACAATTCATTGAGAATTAAAATCAATTGGGCATCAATATAGGGAGAAGATATTCCAAACACCTCTGCATCTATCTGATAAAACTGGCGGTACCTTCCCTTTTGTGGACGTTCCCTTCTAAACATGGGACCGATGGTATAAAATTTTCTCACTGGGTCTGCAGCATACATTTTATGCTGAATATAACTTCTCACAACAGAAGCGGTTGCTTCAGGCCGTAAAGTCAGTTTATCACCCTTTCTGTCGGGAAAAGTGTACATTTCCTTTTCAACAATATCGGTTGTTTCACCAATGCTCCTCGCAAAAAGTTCCGTTTTTTCCAATATGGGAAGTCTTATCTCCCTGAATCCGAAATGATCAAAAAGTTTTGAAGCTGTTTGCTCAATTTTTTGCCACAGGATAATATCACGGGGCAGTATATCTCTGAAACCTCTAATGGTCTGTATCATTATTCTTTTGTTCTGCTTTTATAAAATTAAAAAAACTTCATCCCCCTGCAAGTACAGGTTGAGGCCTTTGCACAACACTCTCTTTTGCCATATTTCTACAGCAGACCCAAATTTTAAGCCTCGAAATACAGCATTAAAATCATAAATAATCTCTATTTATACTCGGATTTTAACAGAATAGTCAATATTATTCTTGACGTCAGATATTTGCCATAAGAGTATAAAATTTTTGATATAGATTGGGCACAGCAGTTCTGAGTTCAATCATTAAGTATTATGATTATCTTGATATACTTGACAGGTATAAGGATCAATAATGCTTTTTATATATTCAAGTAAAAACGGTAGATTCCCTTTGGCTGGTCAAAATCAAGGAGTAGATTTTTCGGAAACAAAGCCTCCTGGTTTTCCATAACCTGTAGTGTGACATTCAAAACATTTTCTGTACTCAGACGGTGTTAATTTGGATTTCATTTGTTTTATACTTTCAAATGATGATGCTTTTTTTGCAAATTTTTCATAATTTGAATATTCTTTTTCATGGCATTTTTTACATACCCTTGAGCCTACATACCTGCTTTCTTTAGCTGCCAGATTCCCGGTACATACAATTAAAAGACAAATAAAATAAAAGAACACCATAAAAAATATCTTTACCCTGAAACTCATTGCTTTCTCCAATTTAAAACGCAACATTAAAGTGGTTCTTTTTTTTTCATTTTCCGAAATATAATATTGATGCCCTCGTAAAAAGTCGAAATCAGTAAAATAGCTATTAATAATTTCAGCATGTTAAGATTAAAAAAATGGTGAAATAGGACTTTTTACATGTTCATCAACATTAACCCCATGTCAAGACCGATTTTAATGTTTTTTAAGCTACATTTCTTTGCATATCTTGTTATAAAATCAAGCTTTTGTAAAAGTTTTTTTTAACAAACACATCTTTATATTTCATGCCACCATGGCAATATTCCACCACCAATTCGGAGGATAGGACAATACTGAGACGTAATACGAGAGCTCCGTAGCTGGTGACGGAAACATGGGGGGCAGTACAGCAAAAGGTATGTGCCTTCCCCATGCTTTTGCCCCTAATGCATTAAATCCCAGCACCATAACGCGGAATATATACTACGTAGACTGCCGGAATCATTATAGGTGACCAATTATTTTGGACAAGGCCAGTGTTTTACAAGTTTATCATTTGAGTCCTTAATTGCTATGGTGATACCATAATCGCCGTCCAGACGATGGGTTGCACAGGAAATTCAGGGGTCGTAGGCACGCACCGCCATTTCAATCCTGTTCATTATACCCTCGGTTACTTCACCGTTTTTTATGAGGCTTCTTGCTGCCTGGTCCACACTCATATTTATGGGTCCAAGATTATGGGTTGTCCCAACTATCATATTAGCGGTTTTTATAAGACCGTTTTCATCTGTGGTATAATCGTGGATAAGGGTTCCGCGTGGTGCTTCAACGCAGCCTATACCCCTGCCTGCTTTTGGTTCTGCCTTGGCTCTTATGTAAGGATCGGTTATATCCGGATTTTCCAGAAGATCAATGGCATGCTCGCAGGAATAAACTTCTTCAATAAGTCTTGCCCAATGGTAGAGCAGTGTTGCCTGAGTTGGTCTGCCAAATTTTTCCCTGAACTCTTCAAGTTCAGCCTGAGCCTTTGGAGTTGCCATTTTGTCGCATACATTTATTCGTGCAAGGGTATTTGCACGGTAGATTCCCTTTGGCTGGTCAAGATCAAGAGAAAATCCCTCGTTCCAGAAACGCGCATAGGGCATTTTGCCGTAGGAGTAGGGCACAACATGCTCACCGATATAATCTGTATAATCCTTTGGAAAAAAATCAGTGTATGTGCCATCGGGTTTCATCATGCGAAGCTTACCATCGTAAAGGTTTAAAGCACCTTCATCATCAACGGTTCCTATGAAACCTGTCTTGATCACGCCAAGAGTCTGAATCGTGTCAAGGTAAGGCGGAAAAACTTTTTCCTTTGCGAATTCAATTGTGAACATTGAAAAATCAAGAAGCTCACGCATATCCGACAAAATTTCCTTTCTGTCTGATTCAGTCATGGGTTTTGCAAAACCTCCTGTGACAGCAGTAATGGGGTGGATTGCCTTGCCTGAGAATTTTTCAAGAATCATTTTGGCTTTATGGCGCATTGTAACTATTTTTTTTGCAAGTTCAGGATTTGCCTGGGCAATCCCAATAACGTTTCGCGCTGCATAATCCGCATCCGGGCCGATTACAAAATCAGCAGCGGCAAGAAAAAAGAAATGCAGTAATTTGTCCTCTGCATGGGAAATTGTCTGCATTAATTCCCTGAGCATACTTCCCGCAGGAGCCGGAATAACCCCGAAGCAGTCATCAACGGCTTTAATGGATGCCATGTGATGATGCCAGGGACAGATTCCGCAGATTCTCGGAACTATACGTGGAACCTCCTCTGCGGGTTTCCCTTCAACAAATTTTTCAAAACCTCGTAAAGCCATGAAATGAACTTTACTGTCCCTGACATTTCCATTGTCATCCAATTTGATAACAATGGACGCGTGTCCTTCAATGCGGGTTATGGGTTGTATGTTTATGACCTGCCCCATTTTTATTAAACCTCCTTTTTTGTAAATTTTGGTTTCAGCAGATTATGCGCACCTGAAAATCTCAGCATAGAAGTATATTCCGGAAGGGATTTTATATCAATGCCGTTGGATGCGAGGGCGTTAAGCATATCAAGCATCTGATTTCCATCCTGCTTAACAGGACCATAGCATCCCCTGCAAGGGAGCCCTGCTGCTATGCAGCGCGGGATAACATCATCGCCGCCGCAGCCCGCTCGTGTTACAGGTCCCATGCACAAAAAGCCCTGTTCCAGCAAACATTGCATATTGTTAATCGGCTCTTCCGGGGTTTTATATTCAGGGGGACTTAAGAACCTATGCAGTTTTTTTACCTGGCCCTTGCCGTGGCGTATGGCAGGGCAAGTGTCACAGACACTTTTCATGGGTAAATCCAAAGTTTTTCCACTGATCAGAGCTGTTAGTGCATTGATTATATTATCCGGATGGGGTGGACATCCGGGAAGATAGACATCAACCTTAATTTTTTCATCCACAGCATAACATCCGCCAAGAAGAGAAGGAACTCCGTCATTAGGCCATTCATTTGGCTGGTCTGTTGTTTCCGTGGAATAATATCGCTTCATCAAATCATCATTGGTGAATTCATTTATTAAAGCCGGAATTCCACCGTGGGTAGCACATGTTCCAAGTGCAATGATAATTTTACATTTTTTTCTCATCTCTTCTGCAACTTCAAGGTGTTCCTGATTTCGGATACCACCACTTATCAGCCCTATAGTTGCCTCGGGGATATTTATTTCGGTCTTATCCCCTGTTTGGCCATAGTATTTGTGGTCCATCAATGCTGGAATATGCACAAAATCAATTAAATTAAGCACATCCAGTAGACGCTCTCCAAGGTCAATGATAGCTATCTCACATCCTGAACACGAATTCAGCCATTCACTTGCTACTGTTACTTTTTCTGACATATATTTTACCTCCTGCGGTTTTTAACCGTATTTCAGCCTTTAAACTTTCAATCCTTGATGGTTATCGAGGGGTTCAGTTCGCGGCGATTTGTCCTTGCCATCCGCCTTTTTGCTGCTGCGGCTTGCATTACCCGGGTTAATGCGCTACTTGCATATTCCGGATCATCTTTGTGGCTGAATTCCTGTAAAACAGTGGAACGGGCATCTGCAAAGACAGCCCTGCCCATTGGAGTGCGGGTAATTACAGTTGTCCATCCCTTTGGTGCTCCAATTCCCCCAAAGGATATATCTGCATACTGGGATGAATAATCATCGCAGAATCTGCATGCATAACGTTTCATAAAATCAAGGTTTCCCATATCAATATTTATGGTCTCACCGTTTTTAAGGGATACTAAGAATTTATCTTTTATATTGATTCTATTCACATCATCCCAGTTAAAGTTTCCGCTTTTGGCAAGTTTTTTGCGCTGTTCTTCTCCGAATATGAGATTTCCCGAACAGAAAAGGCCAAGGGTTATTCTGATGGAATCTGAAGGCATTACGCCAATGGTTTCCATTCTCCTGAATGTATGAATCTGACATGGAGTTCCCACAAGGGCTACTCTGCGGAGTCCTTTTCTCATCAAAGGGCTGAATTGCTCAATGGCGCGGTGTGCCATGTATTCATCACTGAATTCAGACATTCCATGAGAAGTGTCGGAAAAAAAACCAGCGGACTCAATAATTCCCTCCCTTGTGGATGCAAGAATTGGTTCCCTTTGAAATCTGCCTGTCTGACGGGTGACGATAGCTCCGTCAATACGGCCTGTATCAAACATGTGCAGCAGAAGTCCAGTAACCACACCTCCGTCCGTGGCCATTTCCCGGATGCCAGGATCAACAGACCTTGCAACGCTTGTTTCCATCACCCGGCCAATAGGTTCGCTCCAGTTTATACGTTTTTTTGTTTCAGCATCAAGTTCATCAATTTCCGGACATATTAAATAACAAAGTCCGCATTCTATACATTTGTCCATATCCCCGTATCGGGGTTTGCCGTCATCATCAAGTTCCAGAGCACCGTAGTTTACTGCTGTACAGAAGGCCACACAACCACCGCAGCGGTGGCATAGTCCCGGTTTCTGAACTTCCTGCACAAGATTGAAAAAAGTTTTCATTATACCTCCTGTATATCTTCAAAAATATTTTAAAAATATCTCTGAACATGAAAATTATTAATTCTCATATTCAGACCGTTTCTATTGTTTTATGCTGCAGTGGGTTAGGACCAAGTAAACGGATTTTTTCCGTAAATTTAGTTACAATTTTTGCAAATCTCGGTGCTTCTGCAGAAGATACCCATTCAATTGTAAATCTTTCAGGATCGATTCCTGCAACTTCAAGGGCTATGCGAATTGCCTCACTTCTTGCAAGTGCTTTATAATTACCTTCCAGGTAATGGCATTCACCAAGATGTCACCCCATAACCATAACACCGTCCGCTCCCTGTTCAAGGGCATTTACCACGATATCAGATGGAACCATACCGGAACACATTACCCTTATGGGGCGCATATTCGGGGGATACTGTAGTCTGGACACGCCGGCAAGATCAGCTCCTGCATAGGCGCACCAGTTACAGAGAAAACCAATGATAATCGGTTCAAAATTTTCAGACATATTTTTCTCCTTATATTTTTATGGTATTTTCATATAACCGCCACGAGGCGGATCTGGACTGGCCAGCCACCTCTAAAAATTAAAAATTTTGACAAATATAGAAATAGAATGCTGTCGAGATTTCATTCTATTTCTTATAAAAATACATTGATACTTCATTTTAACAAACTGAATATATTAATAACAGAATCAATACTTCTTAATAACAGCATCAATGAATCAGATAAATCATGCTAATACATCAATTGGTTTGTAAGAGCAGCGTTAACTTTGGCCTGCATCTGATCAATGGTGAAACCGTGAACTATAATACCGCCCTTGGGACAGGTGGCCTCACAAATACCGCATCCCCTGCACAGGGCAGGATCACTTACAACATAACCATGACCTGTCTCATCATCCTGTACAAGTTTTATTGCATTATATGGACAAACATCCACGCATAATGCGCATCCATCACATTTATCCGTTACCATTGATTTAATGGCGTCAAGTTCCATTTTGTCCTTTGCAAGGAGAACACCTGCCCTTGATGCAGCGGCAAGTGCCTGTGCAATGGATTCATCAATTGGTTTTGGATAATTACACATTCCTGCCAGAAACAAACCGTCCACAGGCATATCAACGGGCCTTAATTTAGGATGAGCTTCATTTAGAAATCCGTCCTGGTTGACACTGCATTTGTATAACTCAACAAGTTTATCATTTTTATTTGGTTCAATTGCAGCGGCAAGTATAAGCATATCAGCATATAATTTAATGGGAAGCTGAACAATTGATTCGTAAATTTCTACATAAATCTCATTGTTTTGTATGGAAACTTTCGGTTTTTCGTTGCGGTTAAAACGAATAAATAAAACCCCAAGTTCCCTTGCTTTTTTGTAAAGATCTTCCCTGTCTCCGTAGGTTCGCATATCTCTGTAAAGGATATAGACATTCATTTGAGGATTAATGGTTTTAAGATGTATTGCGCTTTCAACGGCGTGGGTGCAGCAAACTCTGCTGCAATATGGGTGCTCTTTTCCCCTTGAACCTACGCATTGAATAAAAACTGCACTTTTCGCTTTTTTGATTTCATCCCCATTTTCCCTTATAACACCGTCAAACTCCAGATGAGTCATAATCCTGTCATCATCTCCATACATATATTCTGCAGGTCTGGATTCTTTTGCACCTGTGGCAATCACGGCTGCACCGTAATTAACGGATATCTTTTCACCATCTGCTTCGATTTCACTTGAAAAATTACCAACTGATCCCTGTACAGATAAAAGGCGTGCGTTTTTGAAAATTTTTATTTTTTCATTATTTTCCACTTTGTCTATGATCATTTCAAGCATGGGACGGACATTTTCACCCTTGTATGTATGATTCAGATACCATGCGTTTCCACCAAGACGGCCGTCTTTATCAATGAGTATGCAGTCATACCCCTGATCAGCAAGGGCAAGAGCGGCATTCATACCGGCAAGCCCCCCTCCTATAACAAGAGCTTTTCTTACAACCTCAACACTGAGCTGCTCCAAGGGATAATTTTTTGTCACACGTGCCACGCCCATCCATACTTGATCTTTGGCCTTTTGAGTTGCCTTTTCAGGTTCCTTCTGATGTACCCAGGAATTCTGGTTGCGTATATTCACCATCTCCACAAGATAACCGTTAAGACTCGCCTCTTTTAAGGTATCCTGAAACAAAGGCTCATGGGTTCTTGGAGTACATGCTGCAATGACAATTCTGTTAAGATTATGTTCCTTGATTTTTTCAGCAATAATTGACTGGGTGTCTGCAGAACATGTAAACAGGTTATTATCAACAAAAGATACATATGGAAGATTTTCTGCATATTCAGCAAGGGCATGTACATCCACGGTATTTGCTATATTTATACCGCAAGAACAGATAAAGACCCCTATTGACGGAGTCTGGTTTTTTACATCTTTTTCAGGGGGGTATGTCTTTGTTTTTGTTAGACTGCCCCTTGATACAGAGAGAATGCGGGCAGCTTCAGCAGCAGCAGTGGATGCCTCAGTCACTGACTGGGGGATATCCTTTGGAGACTGAAATGCTCCTGTTACAAAAATGCCGGGTCTTATAGTGGATACAGGGCTAAAATCACTTGTTTTTGCAAATCCGTAGCGGTTAAGTTCTATCTTGAATTTTTCTGCAAGCTCAGGAGCATCCTCTGGTGCTTCAAGTCCTATGGATAGCACAGCCATGTCAAATTCCTCAACAATCTGACGTCCCTGGGTGTTGGTATAGCGCATAATGACGCCATTGTTGTTTTTACCGGGGTCAATTGTATGGGGACGTGCCTGGATGAATTGGATATTGCTTTCACGGGCGTTCTCATAGTATCGCTCGAATTCCTTGCCGTGGCTTCTGATATCCATGTAAAAGATACTCTGCTGTGTTTCTTCTCCCTTAAGGTGCTCAGAGGTTACCATGGCCTGCTTGATCGCATGCATGCAGCAGACATTGGAGCAGTATCCGTTCTTGCATTGATTTGTGTTTCTTGACCCAACGCATTGCAGCCAGGCTATTTTTTCAGGTTCTGTGTGATCGGAAGGACGAATAAGATGTCCCTGAAAAGGACCTCCTGCAGAAAGCATTCGTTCATATTCAAGACTTGTTACCACATCGGGTATAATTCCATATCCATAGGAATCAAGGCCTGACGGGTCAAAAGGTTTAAATCCAGGAGCAAGAATAACAGCACCGACATTAATTGAAATGATTTCTTCCTTATCATCAAAATTAATGGCACCAGTGGGGCAGAATTTTTCGCATGCCCGGCATCTTCCACGTGTGAGATAAAGGCAATTGTCTGCATCAATTGCATACTTTAATGGAACTGACTGACCGTATTTAATGTAAACTGCCTTGCGTTTCCCCATATTGCCGTTGAATTCATCATCAACTTTTTTAGGACATTTTTCTGCGCACAGCCCGCAGGCTATGCATTTATCCATATCAATATACTTTGGCTTTTTCTTAACCTTAATTTTAAAATTTCCTGCACTGCCCTTAACATCAACTATCTCGGAAAGCGTTAATAACTCCACGTTCAAATGCCGGCCGACCTCGACCAGTTTAGGTGAAATTATTCACATTGCACAGTCATTGGTTGGAAAAGTCTTATCGAGCTGAGCCATTGCTCCGCCGATACCAGTACTTTTTTCCACCATATAAACACGATATCCGGATTGTGCGAGATCAAGGGTTGCCTGCATGCCGGCTATTCCTCCACCGACCACCATAACCGATCCAATGGGTTTGTCTGTCATGTTCACCTCATTTTTATTTTTTATTGTATTAGATATAGACTTTTTTTCTGCAAATGGGTTTTGTTTTAATGATTTCTTTTGTGTGGGACCACTTGAAACAAAACGATTATTGCGTTTTTCAAATTCATGGATAATGTTGTGTGATATAGCAAATTGATCGCAAAAACGAAGCAACTCCGCCTCATCAATTAGATATCGCTTGGCTATTGTAGGCTGAGCCACAAGCTTTCCACTTTTGATCCAGTTGCTCACAGTATGCCTGTGAACTGAAAATTTTTCAGCCAATTTACCAATTTGTATCTCAATCATCATTTTTCTCCATTTTAATCCAATGCCCTGATTCTTAATTTAATTAACAAAAGCTTTTTAATTTTTCAGATTGATGAATTTCAGGATAAGGTTTGCCATCTTCGGGACGGCCTTTTCTACGGGAATCGATAAACCCGGAGCAACGGTTTCCGGGATTCCAGAGGCCTGCACCACAAAAACCTTTACATCGACACCGGTCTCCTCCTTTAGTTCTTTCAACATATTGGTCGTCGGAAACTGATGCAGGGAAAAGTCATTGGCTTTGGCAGGGGCAATTCTGTTCACATCAATTTCATACAGATCACCCGTTGTTTTTCCGGGATTATCTGATGCATCAATAATGATAATCTGCTCAGGTCGTTTTTCAGACAGCATGATATCAAATAAAATATCACGGATTGATGTCCCAACATCTATGCAGGTGGCATTATCTGGTATATTATAGTTTGCCTGAATATAATTGACAACAGCAGGACCGAATCCATCATCCCCCATTAATGTGTTACCGCAGCCAAACACCACACATTTTTTTCCAAAAATATCTTTAATACCTGTATCCAAAATATCCCCTTTGGCCTAATTGTGCAATTTGTGCTAACTATCCAAAATATAAAGTTAGTTAGCAATAATTATGCCTGGGGTATTAAAAACACCTAACTATCCGTGTTTTAAGAATAAGATTTCAAATATATAGTTGAATATGAATAATGCAAATTTATAAAAACGGGTAACATCTCCTCATTTTTATAAATTCTATTTATAACTTATTGTAATTATATATCAATATACTATGAGAGTAATATATCCCCTTATAGTGGAATAATGGGATATAAATTTGAGCGATTTAGAATATATTCGATCTCGTTTGTATTTGAGAAAAGCGGAATGTTGACCGCAGTAAGATTTTGAGGATGAAATTTAAGGATAATGCAAATTTTTTTCTATAAAATTGCCGGTTCGATTGCCTTTCGCCAAATATTGCTGTTGGTTTGTTTGTCCTTAATTCCCAAATTTTGTAACTACGTTTCTTGATTTATCCTTTCACTACGTTTTATTTTTTTGTGGGAGTTAGAGGGAGTATTGCCAATGGCAATCTGCCCCATGCATTAGATTGCATAAGTGTCTGAACCTGGGATTTACAAATATCCATATTTTTATCAATTAAA
>Ga0256840_1003899_pt1 | contig 11608 bp, 12 predicted proteins | sample 355202metaG_FD_185969 | JGI IMG/M metagenome (GOLD analysis project Ga0256840, IMG submission 185969) | Hydrothermal vent microbial communities from Mid Atlantic Ridge, Atlantic Ocean - 355-202 | ecosystem: Environmental > Aquatic > Marine > Hydrothermal vents | place: Atlantic Ocean: Mid...
AACATTGGCATCTAGGCTCCTTAGATGGGTGGGGATTTTTTGTAGGTAGAGAGGGCTTTTGTGCCTTAGTACTTTGTCAAACCAACGCGACTCTTCATCGGGTAGGAGGGTGTGGAGTTTGATAGCGTAGTTGGTAAAGGGGGTTTTGTACTGTTGTTGTTTTGCTGCGATGGCTTTGAACTGGAGTTTTTGGTATTGTTTGTGTAGGTTTTTTCTCTCTTGTTTTAGCTGTTTCGTAATGATGGCTAGATTGTCTTTACTCTGTGATAGTGAGAAGCTCTGCAAGGCTTTTTGGTAATACTGCTTTGCTAGCCGTAGCTTGTGGGTACGTGCATAGGCTGTGGCGATGTTGTGATAGATTTTGGCATTGCGTTTTTTGTTTGTGCCTAGGGCTTGTTTATACAGTCTGATAGCATCGATGTAGTGCTTTTGTTGGTAGGTTTGGGTGGCTTGGTTGTAGGTTTTTGCCTGCTGGTACTCTGCCCAACTATCGAGTAGTCCTGCTTGGCTAGGGGCAGTGCCATAACTCACAAAACAGAGTAACACTATCATAGGTGAGGTACGAGGCACCCATAACAAGAGTAAAATGAAAAGTCCCAATAGAAGTGGCACTGGATAGTACTCATGGTATTGTTTTAATGCATAATGATAGCTTTGTACGCTGGGATGTGATTGGCGAAAAAAGTCTAAAAGCGTCTGCACATCTTCATCACCCCAAGTGTATTTTTGGTATACACCACCACTTTGTCTGCAAAGCGTTTTCATGCTCTGTCGAGGGGTAGGGGTGAGTGCTAGGCTACTCAAAATAATGTGATTTTTTTGAAGATACGCTAGCTCTTGGGCTCTACTGACCTCTTCACCTCCATCACTTAGTAGTAAAAGATGTTTATTGGTATGTGTTTTGAGTAAGACTTCACTGGCTTCTAGTGCTGCAAAAAGGTTAGTACTCTGGCTAAAGTGCTGTGTAATGTTGGCATCTTTAAGTAGGGTACGTAAGAGTGCAGGGTTTTGGCTAAGGGGGTAGAGTCTGTATGCATCGTGGGCATACAAGAGTATGCCGATGTCTAGTTGTGTTGCATTGGCAAGCAGGGTATCTACCTTTTTGAGTGCTAACGTGAGACGTGATGGGTAGATGTCTGTATGGTACATCGATGCAGAAAAGTCTATGGCGATGACCAGTGATGCCTTGGACTCAGCAGTGTCTAGTTGCTTTTTTTCTACCACAGGGCGTGCTAAGGCTACGATAAAAAGAGTCAGAGAGAATAAAAAGAGTCTATAGCGTGTTTGACTCCCCAAGCCCTGTGCATACGAGAGTTTTTTGAGCATCGTTTTAGAAAAGTGACGATGCATACTTTTCTCAGAGAGCTTGGACTTGAAAAACAAAAAGAATAGAGGTACAAGCAACAAGAGCAAAAAGAGAGGATGCAGTAAAAACATTAAAACACCTCCCTGTCTCTACGTACCCATAACAAAGCACATGCACAAAGCAGTGCTAGCAGTAAAAAATACCTATAAATGGGTTGTGGCACTGCGATACTTTGGTAGGAGAGGGTACTTTTTTCTAGCCTGTCTATTTGGCTATACACTGCTTCTAAGTCTGTTTTACTCTTGGCTTCAAAACGTGGGGTATGGCTGGAGTTAGAAATAAGTTCCATCATATTACTTTGGGTTTTGTCTATTAAAATAGTGTAGATTTTAATCTGATATTTTTGGGCAAGTTTCAGAGCGATGTTCAGTGGAGCAACACTAGCGCTGTCTTCTCCATCACTGAGCAAGATGATGACTTTTGAACGACTCTTGCTCTCTTTGAGTAGTTTGATGGACGAAACCAATGCATCAACAAGCGCCGTACTTTTACCCAATGCACCGATCTCTAAGCCATTGACTATCTCTTTTTGTGCAAGGCTATCAAAGCTTAGTGGCGAGGCGATACTGCTATAGGTCCCAAACACCACAAGCCCCAGTCTGTCTGAGGTACGTGTGTCTATAAAACCAGAGACGACCTCTTTGACCACCTCTAGACGTGTTTGATTATACTCTTTTGGGTTAAACCCATAGAGGCTCATAGACCCACTGGTATCTAGGGCAAGCACAATGTCAAGGGCATCATTTTTAACCGTATCTATACGTTTGATATGCACAGGATAAGCCAGTGCGATGATGGCAAAGCTTAGCATTCCCCAAAGTAAAAAGGCATCCAAGTTACGCTTGGGTGTGGGTTTGGTTTTGAGCCATTGTGTGTGGGGCATGTAGTAGCTGTTTTGTTTCTGTGATTTATAGCGATACAACACGATAAACAAAGGCAAAAGCAAAAGAGCATAAGGATACACCAAGCTAAACATCTTTGCTCCCTAGCTGTACTAAAAATATGCGTATTTCTTCTTGGACTTGTGTGGGTAGAGGGAGCGTTTTTTTATTGTATTTATACGGTTCAAGGGTAGTGATGAGGTGCTGTAATTTCTCTTTTTCTTGCAGAGTACGCACCACAAACTTACCATAATAACCCAGTTGATTGGCAGTACGCTTGCTGTCGTTGAAATCACAGTGGCTCAATAGATGGAGGTAATACGGGCGTGTTTTTTTCTTTTTTCTTTTTGTCCATTGCCACAGTGCATAGAGGAGCATTAGGATTATGACAAACGCTATACTCCCTAGCTTGACAAAGTACGCAGTGGTATCTATGGCAGGGAAGATGTCGTGTAGTGGCATATGTTTAGTCTATTTCAATCTGTTGTAAAATCGCATCGATGATATCATCACTAGAGACATCTTCTACCTCTGCATCGTAGCTAAGCACTATACGGTGACGTAGTACCTCTTTGGCACATAGAGCGATGTCTATGGGGCTTACTTCTGTGTGGCCTCGTAAGTAAGCAGAGGCTTTGGAGGCTTTGATGAGGTCTATGCTCGCCCTTGGGCTTGCCCCAAATGCTATACTGTTTTCTAGTGCTTCTAGTCCATATTTTTTAGGTTCACGTGTAGCAAAAATAAGTTTGATAATATAGGCAGAAAGGATGGGTTCTATGTGTATCTCTTTTACCGCTTCTTGCATCGCTTGGAGTGTCTGGGCATCGATGACCTGTTCGATAGGAGCGAAGCTTTGGTTGGCTATCTTGGTAGCTATCTCAAACTCTTCTGCTTCAGTGTTGTACCCTACGAGTGTTTTTATCATAAACCTATCAAGTTGTGCTTCTGGTAATGCGTATGTACCCTCTTGGTCTATGGGGTTTTGTGTGGCGATTACTATAAAAGGTGAGGGCACAGCGAAGCTATGATCTCCTATACTCACTTGTCTCTCTTGCATCACTTCGAGCAAGGCAGAGTGTACCTTGGCTGAGGCTCTGTTGATTTCATCGCAGAGTAATAGGTTGGTAAATACAGGCCCTTGGTTGAGTACAAAACTCTCTGTCTTGGGATGATACACTTCTGCCCCCAAGATGTCAGAGGGCAGCAAATCAGCAGTAAACTGTATGCGTTTAAATTCTAAGCCCAAGGCTTTGGCCAGGGCATTGACCGCAGTAGTTTTAGCTAAACCTGGTAGCCCCTCTATGAGTATATGCCCCTCGCTGAGTAAGCCTATAAGTAAGGCATTGATGAGCGTGGGGTGCCCTATGATGTGTTTGGTGAGTTCTTGTTTGAGTCTCTCTATATGTTTTTTCATAGAAAGAGTATAGCTAGTCTATGTAAAAAACGTGTAAGTTATTTAGAGTTTAAAATAATTTGAGTCATCTCTTTGGCTTGTTCGTAAGCAATATTTGCTTTTTTATCGATAAGTATAGAAAATATTTTTGGTTTCTCCCACATTCTTTCAAAATAATGATGTAATTTTTTGACACTTCTAAAAAGTGTAGCAAAACGAGGGTTTTTCATATAGGCAGATGTTTGTAAAGTATCCATAGAATCACCATAGATTTTCATTCCTTTTTTCCAGTGTTTTTCTATGGTCGCATCATCTAAATGCCATAAATCCATCATATAATGCGCTGATAGTCGTCTGGCAGAAGCAGCTATCTCTATAGATGCGTTGAGTGCCTCTTTGTCTTGAATACTAGAGACTTTAAAAATATGGTTTTTCATATGTGCCATCTCTTTGATGACGGTACGAATATTCCCATGAATAAATATGGCACCTTTTTTTAGTTTTTCTAAGGGTTCATTTTGTAATGCCAATTGCATGGCACCTTTTACAATAGACCAAGCTTTTCTACTGGTCATAATACTCTGTTGTATGATTTTATCATTTGGGTAATCACTCTGGATTGTATCGATCATGTTTTCATAGTGGACAATGCCTTCTTTGAGCTTTTTGGTAGGATTCTTATATTTAATCTTAGCCCCGATTAAAATAAATGCTTCTAGCATATTACGCATATTCGACATCTCCATACCAAGTTTTAAAACAGTATCTCTATCTGTTTGAGGGCTTGCTTGAAGTAATGATGTGTTCATCAAAATAAAAATAGTAAGTATGATGTTTTTTGAAAAATGCATAGTTAGAACCTTCCTAATAATTTAAAATATACTTTCAAAGTAACATAAAAGAGTAAAATTTATGTAAAAACAGGCATAAAAAGTAGAAAATTTACATAAAATTTATACGTAATGGGTATTGTTGACGCCTAAATAACAATCATAGAGGTTAAATAAAATGATACATTTTATGGCTAAAGGCATTTTTTTTCTAGGTATAATTCATTTCTTTTCTCTCAATGTGCTTGCGGAAGAGGTAGCTAAAAAAGAGCAAAAAGGTGAAAAATTATTTCGTAAACATTTACGGAAGAGCTGTAGAACAACGGCTATGAATTTTGCGCAAAATTATACAAAAAAAGAGTGCCTAAAGTTAAAAGAGCGAAATTTGTTCTATGTAGAAATTTACAAACAATGCCATAAACTTAAGCTAACATTATCTGAGGGTCAAGAAAATATGCTTTATTCATTTTTTATTATGTATGCAAAAGATTCAGGTAATTATGGCGAATAAAAAATTGATTTTAAATAGCCATTAAAGGTCTTTGGATAGAATTAGAAATTAAAATTGCTCCTCTCTTCTTAGGATAAAAAATGAAAAAAAAACGTACCCAATGTCGTATAAACAAACACTACAGTCGGGTTTCATTTTTTAGTATTTTTGGGCTACTTATTCTTTTGTTTGCCTCTATTATCTTTTTTGTGCAGAATGGTAAAGAAGACACCCTTATCCGTGTTGGCGATAAGATTATTAAAAACTTTAGAGAAGGGCTTGACTATGAGATGGTAGATTTACTCTCTTTTTCCATGGCACTCTCTGAAGATGGTGAACTGAAAAATGCGCTGACATCAGACGATGAAGTCAAGGGCTATAAGATTTTAAATCACATCTCACAACGTTTTAAAAAATACACTCACCTTACCTCTTTGCGTATACAGGTGCTTACCCCAGAGTTTTACATTTTTGCACGGAGTTGGAATGAAGGGTTTGAGGGGATGCCTATTTGGTGGTTTCGAGATGACCTCGATAAGTTAAAACAAAATCAAAAACCCCAAGCAGGTATGGAGACAGGACGACTTCTTACGTTTAAAGCTACAGTGCCTATACGAAGCGCCAATAAAATACTGGGCTACTTAGAGGTCATTAAGTTTATCGATGAGTTTTCTTTGAAGTTACAAAAAAAAGGCATCGAACTTTTTGCACTGATGGATGACAAGTATCTAGAGAAGGCATCACTGATGCGAGATTTTCCAGCGGTCAATAATTATGTCATTTCCAACCAAAACTTTAACCAACAATATTTGCCTAAGATTAAGAAGTTGGATTGGAAAACCCTTATGCAAAAGAATTATATGTATGTGGATGATATTTTATATCTTGTGGAACCCATGTATAATGGAAAAGGTACGAAGATAGGTGTCTATCTTTTGGCTATTTCAAAAGAAATTTTATCTAAGTATAAAGAAGAGAAAAATGCTTTTTCATTTTTTACACAATTTTCCGATGAAGATGTAGAAAAGGTGGTTGAAGCATGGAGAAACCCAAATGGAAGTTTTAGAAATATCCAAGACAAAGAACTTATTGCAGTCTTGCCAAAGCTCAGAAGTGAAGATAAAGTAAAGCTAGAAATCAAAGCAAAAGCGATTTTACGAAGCTATACAAAGGATGAATTGATTGATATTATCATCCATAACAAACATGAAGAACAAAAGATTGGAGAGATAGAATGAAAATTCTTATATTGGAAGATGAGATTGTTTTAGCACATAGTATGAGAGAGTTTTTGGAAGACAGTGGATATGAAGTAACCTGTTACCATAACTCAGATGATGCCTTTGATGCCATGTATGAAAAAGTGTATGACTTGTATCTGTTGGATGTTAAAGTGCCTGGAGAGAAAAATGGTTTTCAATTACTTGAAGAAGTACGCAAAGAGAACAACAAAACACCTGCAATATTTATTACTTCGCTCACAGACATAGATGATTTAAGCCGTGGGTATGAGTGTGGTGCTTGTGACTACATACGTAAACCTTTTGATTTGGCAGAACTAAAATTACGCGTAGAACAGGTCATAAAGTCACAATGTTTTGCCTCCACAGAAGACTTAGTTGAATTACCCTATGCATATACGTATGATGTCAAAAAAATGAAATTGATTTTCAAAGGCGAAAGCATAAAACTCGGTAAAACGGAGACTAAGATTCTTGAGCTTCTCATTAAACGGCGTGGTTCTGTAGTGGGGTGCGAAATGTTTTGGGAAGAGGTATGGGGCGAATGGGTTGACTCTGCCAATATACGTGTGCAAGTAGGAAACCTACGTAAAAAACTTGAAAAAGATTTCATCAAAAATGTCCGTGGTGTAGGATACAGTATTGATTTTTAATACCGAAGAGTTTGCACGAAAATATGCCTTGCGATACACGGGTATATTGGCGATACTGCTTATTGTGCCTTTAATAGTCTATGTATTGTTATTACTTCAAATTGATGATGCAAAGGTCAAACTCTCTTTGGAACAAGAAGCTAAAAACATTATACACTTGATGCAAAGTTATGACAACAAGGAAAAGGTATTTCATTTTCCTCGATATAAAGAGTATAAAGCAGCTTTGTATACGGGAAACTATCAAGAGGTCTTTAGTACGCTTGATTTTCATCCAAACTCTTTTACTGAAGGGTTTCATAAAAAAAGTTCACGCTATTATTATGTCTATCCTTTGCCGCCTAACTACTATTTTGGTGCAAGTTTTCTGTTGGTTTCTACACAACATACTGCCAATACCATCTATTATCTTGCGGCTACAGTGATGGCTGCTATTATTTTTTCACTGTTCTTGTTCTCTTTTTTACTCTTGCGTAATTTTTCTAAACCCTTTGAGGCACTCAATACGCAGTTAGACAATTTTATTAAAGACTCCATGCATGAGATAAACACGCCTTTAAGTATCATTAATCTTAATGCAGATTTGTTTGCGAATAAGTATGGAGACAACAAATACTTGCAGCGCATGAAGTCTGCTTCTAAAACATTGGCAACGATATACAATGATATGGACTATCTCATTAAACAAGGACGTGTGACACATAAACGTCAAGAGATTGATGTGGGGGATTTTTTACAAAACAGAGTCGATTACTTTCAGGAAATAGCCAATCTAAAAGAGATTCAATTGATTACTGATATTGCTCCTGAGTGCTATTATGTTTTCTCAAAAACAAAATTGCAACGTATTATGGACAATACCCTTTCTAATGCCATAAAGTATAGTGATCATGAAAGTCGTATAGAGATCAAACTTTTCAAAGAGCATGATGACATTCTTTTTGCAGTAAAAGATTATGGTGTTGGTATAGATAATGTGGAAAAAATATTTTCACGCTACTATAGGGAAGATGAAGCTAAAGGAGGCTTTGGTATAGGGCTAAATATTGTCAAACAGATTATTGATGAAGAAGGAATTCTTCTTGATATCACTTCAACTTTGGGAGTAGGGACTACTTTTCAATACACATTTGTTACAAATAATAAATAATAATACTAAATTATTTATTTTTTACACTTTCTTTACACTTCCTTGTTATCATACTTCTTGAAACACAAAAAAAGGAGTATGAATGCATACGAAAATAAAATGTTTAGCATTGACAACAACATTGTTTTTATCGGCATCTGTATCAGCATATGCGTCGGATTTAACCAAAGCCTACGATATGCCAGATGCAAGTAAGATGATTAAGAAAGATTTATTTCCAGAGGCAAAAAAATACACTATGCCTAAAAGTTGTAACCTCAGTGATGCAGGTGCAATTGCAAGAGGAAAATATATGTTCCATAACCTTAATGGTAAAAAAGCGAAAAAACCTGCACCAAAGGGTATCGTAAAATTTACTAAGAAAAAAGGTAAAAACGGAAAGATGAAAAAGAAGTTTAAACAGTTTGGTAACTGTATTGCTTGCCATAACATCGAAGGTGCAAGAGGTGCTGGAAACATTGGACCTGATTTAACAGGATACAAAGCAATGTTTATAGATACTAAAGCAAGAGATGCACAATTTGTGTATCAGAAAATTGCTGACCCTCGTATTGATAATGCAAATACACACATGACTGTAAACTTAACTACAGGGCTATTTACACCTGAAGAGATTTGTGATTATACAGCCTACATCGTATCAAAAAAATAAGAACCAAGGAGAAAGAATGAAAAGAAGAAATTTTTTAAAGACAATATGTGCAGCATCAGCTGTAGCAGCCGTGACAACACCAAGTATGGTTTTGGCAAAAGACGCAAAGCCAAAAGGTGCAAATGCACTTTCTTATGATGCAGCAGTTAAGGCGATTACTGGTGGTAAAGCCGTAACTAAAAGTGACAAAGTTTCACTTACTGTACCTGAGATTGCAGAAAATGGTGCCGTGGTTCCTGTAAAAGTAAACGTAGAGTCTCCTATGACAGAAGCTGATCATGTAAAAGCAATTCATGTTCTTGCTACTAAAAATAGTAATTCTAGATGTGCTGATGTTATGCTTACGCCTATGAATGGTAAAGGGTATTTTGCAACACGTATTAAATTGGGTGGAACACAAGATATCGTAGCATTGGTTGAAATGAGTGATGGTACATTTATCAATGCAGCAAAATCTGTAAAAGTAACGATTGGTGGGTGTGGTTGATACCATCCTTTCAATACAAAGCACGCGTTATAAACAATAAAAGACAGTAAAGGACATAATATGGCAGAAGCTAGAAAATCGATGATTAAAATCAAACCTAAAAAGTTTAAAGTAGGAGATACAGTAAAAGTAGACTTTATTGTAATTCATCCAATGGATACAGGACTTAAAAAGAATAAAAAAACAGGGAAAATTAAACCTGCACATTACATAGATAATATTACTTTTTCTTTAGATGGAAAACCATTTACAACCATGAAAGTATGGGAAACAGTTTCTACAAACCCTTACTTTTCAGTAAACTTGAAAGTACCAGGTAAAGGAAAAATTACTGTAGATTACACAGACAACATGGGTGAGAAAAACTCTAAGAGTAAAAAACTTAAGCCAAAAGGATAAGTCATGAAAAAAACACTATTATCACTTGCTTTTTTAAGTACGATGGCGATGCTTCAGCTCAATGCTGGTGAGCAATTTGCTATGAGTGACTCAGATAGAGCAATGTACAAAGAGATGCTAGAAAATAACCCTGCCGACATTTATGTAGAAGAGGGTGGAGAGATATTGGAAGAATCATTAGGTGGAGAAGAAGCATTGGCTAAATTTTTAGGTGTTTCTGAAAATGATTTACCTAAATACATTGCAGGATTCCCGAGATACATTAAAAAACTTGGAAATGTTGTAGGTATCGACCAAGTACTGCAAGCAATGCAAGTGGAGCAAGGCAAAAAGAAAACAAAACTTAAATCTGGAAAAATGTTTTCTATGTTAGCCTATGTAAAATCATTGGCAAACGATGAAAAGATTAATCTTGACTTGTCTGAACCTCATGAGAAAGCAGCATATGATTTAGGTAAAACTACTTATATGACAGCACGTGGCGGTAGAGGACTATCTTGTAACTCTTGTCACTCTGCAAGTATTGTAGGGCAAGTACTTAGAACTCAACCTTTACCTGACCTTGGTGACGTAGCAGTGGGTGGAACATGGCCTGCATACCGTATGACAAAGTCAAGTCTTAGAACTCCTCAAAGAAGATTTCAAGGATGTATGAAAAATGCACTTCTTAAAGTTATTCCTATTGGTTCCAAAGAGATGATTGCCCTAGAAGTTTATGTGACATCTTTGGCACAAGAAAAAGGTAAAACCATTGCCATCCCTGGTTTGAAAAGATAAGGGGATAAGATGGAAATAGACAGACGAGACTTCCTCCAGATAGCATCAGCACTAGGTTTAGTGGGTGCAGCTGGAGGAACGAATCTTTTTGCAGGTGAAGCAGCAAAAGAAAAAATCAAAAAACTCAGTTTTTCTGATGTGGTAGATTTTAAAGCAAAAGGTAAAGCAACCATTTTACACTTTTGTGATTTACACGCACATATTAAACCTCTCTATTGGAGAGAACCTTCTACCCTTATCTCTGCTAAAAACTTGGTAGGAACACCTGGGTTTATTTGTGGAGAGAGTTTTCAAAAATATTATGGTATCCAAGCAGGTTCTTTAGATGCTTATTTTGATACACATAATGACTTTACAGAGTTAGCAAAGAAGTTTGGTAAAATGGGTGGTATCGCCCACATGAAACCGATTATTGATCATGTGAGAAAAGAGAGAGGGGCTGAAAATGTCATCCTTTTGGACTCTGGTGATACATGGCAAGGTACTGCCGTAGCACTGAAAACTGAAGGTGAAGCCATCGTAGATGCTCAAAATTATTTGGGTGTAGATGTAATGGTTGGGCACTGGGAATTTACTTATGGTAAAGAACGTGTAGCTGAGCTTATCGGACAATTTAAAGGTGAATTTATTTCACAGAATGTCATCGATAATGATCCATTCTCGGATGAGTTTGAAGAACTTATTTTTCCTCCATACTCTATTAAAGAGATAGGTGGAGCGAAGATAGGAATTATCGGGCAGTCGTTCCCGTTTACCTCTACAGCAAACCCTAAGAAGTTTACAGAGGGTTGGAGTTTTGCCTTGCGTCATGAATCTTTACAAGAGTATGTAGATATGCTTCGTAAAGAGAAAAAAGTAGATTGTATTGTGGTGCTGAGCCATGATGGCTTTTCAGTCGATCAAGAGTTGGCGAAAAAGGTTAAAGGTGTTGACTTTATTTTAAGTGGGCATACGCATGACCCTAGTCCAGAGCCTATTATTGTGAATGATACTGTGATTATTATCTCAGGAAGTCATGGTAAATATATCTCGAGACTTGACTTAGATATTAAAGATAAAAAAGTTGTAGACTATAGCTTTAAGCTTATGCCAGTGGCTTCTCACCTCATACCTGCAGACAAAGCAGGAGATGACTTGATAGCAAAATGGTATAAGCCATTTAATAAAGAGCTCAATGAAGTACTTGGTACGACAAAAGGGCTTTTATATAAGCGAGATACGTTCTATTCTACTTTTGATTCGCTTATAGGTATGGCGATTCAAGACGAAATGAAATGTGACATTAACTT
>Ga0256840_1003900_pt1 | contig 11605 bp, 12 predicted proteins | sample 355202metaG_FD_185969 | JGI IMG/M metagenome (GOLD analysis project Ga0256840, IMG submission 185969) | Hydrothermal vent microbial communities from Mid Atlantic Ridge, Atlantic Ocean - 355-202 | ecosystem: Environmental > Aquatic > Marine > Hydrothermal vents | place: Atlantic Ocean: Mid...
TATTAATGAACATATTAAAAATATCTATAGTGATGATGAGCTATCAGAGTCAGACACGATGAACAAATTCGGAAATTCCGAATTTGCTAAAAAGCCTACAAATTATTATAACCTAGATATGATTATTTCTGTAGGCTACAGAGTAAACTCAAAAAAAGCCACACAGTTTAGACAGTGGGCTACGCAGGTACTAAAAGAGTTTGCTATCAAAGGGTATGTCTTAGATAAAAAACGTCTTGAAAATGGTTCTTTTTTGGGTGAAGCGTATTTTGATAGACTGCTCGAAGAGATACGGGATATACGCCTAAGCGAACAGAAGTTTTATCAGAAAGTCACAGACATCTATGCTACAAGTTTAGACTATAACAAAGACGATGCTATCACCAAGGCATTTTTTAAAAAAGTACAAAATAAAATGCACTATGCCATACATGGTTACACTGCACCAGAACACATAGTCCAAAGAGCAGATAGTAACAAAGAGTATATGGGATTAAGCTCTTGGGGTAATGCACCTGAGGGGAAGATACTGAAATCAGATGTAGTGATAGCTAAGAATTATTTGAATAAGGAAGAGTTGGAGGCTTTAGGTCTTATAGTCAGTGCCTACTTGGACTTGGCAGAGTCTAGGGCTAAACGTAAGATACCTATGATGATGGAAGACTGGAGCAAGAGACTTGACTTATTTTTAGAATTTGATGACAGAGAAGTATTGAACAATGCAGGAAACATCACAGCAGAGATAGCAAAAGAACACGCACTAAGCGAATTTGAAAAGTATAGAGTCATTCAAGATAGGCTCTATAAAAATGATTTTGATAAATTGATAGAAGATAGTCAAAAATAACAACAATCATGGTAAAATTATATTTATGAACACAAAACAACAATTTGAAAAACTATTTAACAATGAAATGCCAACAGATGAAGCACGTCAGTTTCTCATAGACCTTTATGAAAAAGGTGAGAGTGGGGCGGACATCGCTGCTGCAGCGTCAGTCATGCGTGAGCATTCTGTCAAGCTTGACCTTTCAGATGAACTTCTAGATAAAGCCATAGATATCGTAGGAACGGGTGGTGACAAGTCTGGTTCTTTTAACATCTCTACTACGGTGTCCCTTTTACTGGCTTCTATGGGACGTGTGGTAGCAAAACATGGCAACAGAAGTATCACCTCTAACTCTGGTTCTACCGATGTGCTTGAGGCATTGGGCATTAATTTAGACTTAACTAGTGAGAATAAAATCAAAATGCTAGAAGAAACAGGCTTTTGTTTCTTCCCTGCAACGGATCACCATCCTGTGATGAAACACATCATGCCCATACGTAAAAGTATAGAGCATAGGACTATCTTTAACCTTTTAGGCCCTTTGACAAACCCTGCTGGAGCAAAAAAGTATCTACTAGGTGTATTTGACCCTAGCTATGTTAAACGTATGGCAGAAGCACTTTTAGAGTTAGATACCCAACGAGCCTATGTCGTTTCTAGTTTAGATGGCATGGATGAGATAGGCATAAGCACTAACACAGCCTTTGCCTATGTAGAACATGGACGCATCTCTGAGGGTGAGATAAACCCTGAGACATTTGGGTTTAAGCTTTCACCTAAAGAGTCTATACTTGGTGGAGATGCTAAACACAATGCACAAATCACTAGAGACATCTTCTCAGGTGAGGAGTCTGGGGCAAAAAGAGACATCGTGGTACTGAACGCTGCTTTTGCTCTTTTTGTAGATGGTAATGTACGAGACTTAAAAGAAGCCATAGCTATGGTAGAAGCACAACTTGATTCGGGTAAGACTAGGGAACATTTAAATTTTATGGCGGATATCTCAAATAAATTAGTCTAAATGTAGGGTGTTGTACCCTTACAACACCAATAAAATTAAAACATCAAAATGGTGTTGTCATGGGACAACACCCTACGGGGTAGATATGGAAATCAAAGCATCATTAAACGAACTCACTAAAGTAGTTAACTATTTGGAAAATACACTACCTCTAAATGCTATAGTCTTTCTACGTGGTGACTTAGCAGCAGGAAAAACCACACTTACGCAAAACATAGCAAAATCTATAGGCATAGAAGGTGAAGTCACATCCCCTACATTTTCTTTGCAACAGTGCTATGAGGGGAAAGATGGGACTCATTTATACCATTATGACCTCTATAGACTAGAACATGAGGAGTTTATGCAGATGGGGCTTTTTGAAGAGTTTGAAAAATCTGGTTGGCATATGGTCGAGTGGGGTTCAGATGAACTTAAAGCCTTTTTAGAGAGCGTTGGCTATAATGTTGCCACTATAGATATAACAAGCAATGAAAATAGTAGAACTTATAGGATAGATATTTAGATGCATACACTTGAAGCCATAAACCTTGCAAAAACCATCAAAAAAACCCAAATAGTACATGATATCTCTTTACGTGTAAAATCTAAAGAGATTGTAGGTCTTCTTGGACCAAATGGTGCAGGGAAGACGACATCGTTTTACATGGTGTGCGGGCTTACAAATGCCACTGAAGGTGAAGTTTTTTTAGATGGTGAAGATGTTACAAAACTTCCTTTGAGTGCCAGAGCAAAACTAGGCATAGGGTATTTGCCACAAGAGTCAAGCATTTTTAAAGACCTTACTGTGGAAGAAAACCTTCTTATGGCAGCAGAAGCTCTTGACATCCCTGAAGATGTTATAAAACCTCGTATTGAAAAGCTTTTAGAGATTTTTAACATCGAGCCTATCCGTTCTCGCTTGGGTATTCGCCTTAGTGGTGGGGAACGACGTAGGGTTGAGATAGCTAGAGCCTTAGTAGGTGAGCCAAAGTTTTTACTACTAGATGAACCTTTTGCAGGGGTTGATCCTATTGCTGTTTTAGATATACAAACGATTATCTCTCAGCTTGTGGAGCTTGATATGGGCATACTTATCACAGACCATAACGTACGAGAAACATTGAGTATCTGTGACAGAGCCTATGTGATGAGGTCTGGTGAAATGTTAGCTTCAGGTACATCAGATGAGATAGCTAACGATGAAAATGTACGCAAACATTATCTCGGTGAACACTTTACATTTTAATAAAGAGGTGTGTTTTACTATCAAAATATATGTAGGGGGCGATTGCTATCGCACCAGCATATAAATAATTTATAAGATAAAGATATTTGCATGGATGTTGAAATTTATTTTGGTGCGATAGCAATCGCCCCCTACGGACTATGATGAACCTTTCTGAAATTAAAACCCTCCTTGACAATGAAGTTCTCTATAGAAACAACTGCTCTGAAATCTCCTTAGATAAGCCAGACCCTCTACTTATAGCTACACATTACAATGACGAAACCATTGCCCTTATTTGTGCGTTATTTGCCTATGGCAATGCACGTTTGATTGTAAAGTTTTTACAAAGTTTAGACTTTTCTTTACTTGAATGTTCTGATGAAGTTATCATTAAAACATTGCACTTTCATTATTATCGTTTCCAAAATTCTGAAGATGTGGCGACACTTTTTATCGCTCTAAAACGTTTAAAACAAATCGATAGTATAGAAAATATTTTTTATGAAGGCTATAAGAAAGAAGAGAATGTTTTAGAAGGTTTATGGGAGTTTATCACTACATTAAAGTCTGTAGTGGAACATAAGAGTCGTGGTTATGACTTTCTAGTAGGTTCCGTGCCTAAAAAACAAAGTGCTATGGGAACTTATAAACGCTATATGATGTACTTACGTTGGATGGTGCGTAAAGACAACCTGGACTTAGGTTTATGGAGCAAGATAGAGAAAAAAGATTTGCTTCTACCTCTTGATACCCATACCTTTAAAGTTTCACAACGTTTAGGACTTCTCAAACGTAAGACCTATGATATGAAAGCAACACTTGAAATCACCAAAAGATTACGTAGGTTCGATAAAGCTGACCCTATAAAATACGATTTTGCACTCTATAGACTAGGACAAGAGAAATTACAATAGATTTTAAGTACAAAAAAGCTATAATCCACGCAATATTTTAACCAAAGAGGATGTTTTATGGAAGGTATTTTTACTTATGTAGGTGGACTATTTAGTTTACATCATGATAATCCAGATCATGTTGCAATTTTAATGGGTATACATTTACTGCTTATGACAGTGATTGTTATTTTTGTTACCAAAATGGCTATGGGTAGCCTTAGAGCAGTACCAACAGGTACTCAAAATGTCATGGAGGCCTTTTTAGGTGGTGTGATTACTATGGGTAAAGATGTTATCGGTGAAGAGCATGCAAGAAAGTATCTTCCACTTGTAGCAACTATTGGTCTATTTGTACTTATCTCTAACCTTATTGGTATTATCCCAGGGTTTGAGTCACCAACATCAAACATCAACGTAACACTTGTACTCGCATTGGTTGTATTTTTATACTACAACTATGAAGGTATCAAAGCACAAGGTGCATTTACTTACTTCAAAAACTTTGTTCACCTTGGTGAGATGCATCCTGCAGCGAAGTTTGCTATGTCACTGTTGATGTACCCTATCGAGCTTGTATCTCACCTTTCACGTATCGTTTCTCTTTCATTCAGACTTTTTGGTAACATTAAAGGTGATGACTTGTTCTTATGGGTTCTTTTGATGTTGACACCATGGATCATACCTATAACACCACTTGTGCTTCTTACCTTTATGGCATTTTTACAAACATTTGTATTTATGATACTTACTTACGTCTATCTTGCTGGTGCAATAGCGATAGACGAAGATCACTAAATCTTGTGAAGAATAACTATGAGACTAGGAGACCACTCTTTAAGTTTTGTAGTTAACTTTCTTTTAGGTGTAGCTTGGGCTACAGCTTTTTTAGGTGCGATAAGTGCCTTTCTCTCAACGTATTCTGACTCCTTCTTTTTTGCACTTATTTATGCAGCCATAGCGACTTTACCTGGTTTTATCTCCATCTTGCTAATAGAACACTTTATAACAAGTAAAGAAAAACACCTAGAACTTCAAAAACAAACCAAACTACTTGAGTCACTTTTAGAGGATAAACTTTCTAGATGATTGCTTATGCTATCACTGACCCAAAGACATTACATTTTACTACTCTTCAACAAGATTTAGAACGTTTTTCTAAATATGCATCCATGATAGTCTATCGTGATAAGACCACTCAAAGTTATGAAAAAAATGCAATACACTTTTTAAGTAAAGCAAACAATTTTGATAAAGTACTACTACATTCAGACTATCTTTTAGCAACAAAGTTAGGAGCAGATGGTGTGCATTTAAAAAGTACTCAGTTTGAAGATATCATTAAGGCAAAAGTCTTGGGTTTATTTGTTGTTATTAGTACGCATAGGCAAGAAGAGGTTGCTAAAGCTCAATCATTGGGTGCAGATATGGTTACATTTGGTCCTGTTTTTTCTACACCAAATAAAGGTTTGCCTGTGGGTCTAGATAGATTAAAAAATATAGTTGATAGTGTCACTATACCTGTCATAGCATTGGGAGGTATTTTAACACAAGAGCAGATTGATGCTTGTGTTAAAGTGGGGGCAAAAGGATTTGCCTCTATTCGTTATTTTGAAAGGTAAGTTCTTAAGTCATTGTAGTCTAAAGCGGTTATTTTGTCTTCAAGTATTTCGAGAACTTCTAGTAATTCTTTAGAGGATTTTTTTAAGTATTCTAAGTGTATTTTTGCTTTTTCTCTTTCTAAATCTGAAACTTTTTTACTGTTCATAGTGATGAGTTTATGAAGTAGTGAGCGTTTTTCAGGTAAAACAAAAAATATCTCATAAATTTTTGAATATGTTTCATGTAGTGCATTATGATGTTCTTCAATTCTATTGATAAAGCGTCCAATAGAGTCAAATGTTGATAGTTGTCTTGCGTAGGTATCAAACCATTGACCAAATTGGCAAGATGAACTATCAAGAGGGATAAATGTCTTATCTACATTTAGGGGTACTTTTTTGCCCTGATACCCATCTAGCCCATTGACAAGACTGTCTGCTTTTCTTACCCACTCTTTGTGTGCACGTTTAGCAGCATATATATGTTGTAACATATTGGCTTTATTGGATATTTCTTTATTCATAATATAAATCCTGCAGTTTTCATAAAATCATATGATAAATATTTTAAGTTATAATTTCTCGTATTTTATCAAATTTTATAAAAAGTATAATTAAGGCATTGGTTAGGCAACCTGGCTATCTCTAAAAAGGGGCAGAGACCCGTGGCTTTCCGTCCTACCCTCACGGATAGTTTGGCTTTTTCATTAGAATTATACAAGACGAATGTCACCAAATTGTTATTTCGTTGAAAATATTTTATTTTATACTTTCTGAGACCTGTTGTGTGAGAAGTGAAGTTTTATAGATAAACTCTCTTAAATCACCAAAAGGCTATAATGACTTTAATTATTTTATGAGGATACCCCTATGTTTGAAACCGTCATCGGTCTTGAAGTGCATGTTCAACTTAACACTAAAACAAAACTTTTTTGTGCTTGTCCAACAAGTTTTGCAGAGCATCAAAACAAAAATACTTGTCCTACCTGTTTGGCACTTCCAGGTGCTTTACCTGTGGTAAATAAAGAAGCAGCTATAAAAGCGATGAGACTTGGTTATGCTATCAACGCCAATGTAAATCATACTTCTTATTTTGATAGGAAATCATACTTTTATCCAGACAGTCCTTCAGCGTATCAGATAACACAGCTTACAAAAGCCATCGTACAAAAAGGTGAAGTGTTTATAGACCTAAAAGATGGGTCAACAAAACGTATAGGTATGACGCAAGCCCACCTAGAAGCTGATGCAGGAAAAAACATACATGAGGGTGACTACTCTAAAGTAGACTTGAACCGTTCGGGTACACCACTGCTTGAAATTGTCTCAGATCCAGATATGAGAAGTTCTGAAGAGGCTGTGGCATTTTTGAAAAAATTACATTCAACTGTACGTTACCTAGACATTTCTGATGCGAACATGCAGGAAGGGTCTTTTAGATGTGATGTAAACGTCTCAGTACGTCCTAAAGGACAAGAAGCGTTTGGTACAAGAGTAGAGATAAAAAACATTAACTCTTTTAAGTTTGTGGCAGATGCCATAGCCTATGAAGTACAACGCCAAAGTGAAGCCTATGAAGATGGAGTCTATGGACAAGAGGTACATCAAGAAACCAGACTTTGGAATGTAGATGAAGGAGTCACAAAGTCCATGAGAGGTAAAGAAGAAGCGGCAGACTATCGTTACTTCCCAGACCCAGACCTCAGACCGTTAGTGGTAACGCAAGAGATGATAGATGAAGCACTCATTATGCCAGAGCTACCTGATGCTAAAGTGAAGCGTTATGTTGAGGAACTAGGTATTAAACTCTATGATGCACAAGTGATTACCTCAGACAAAGAGATGGCATATTTTTATGAAGAGATGTTAGAACAGGGCGGTCAGGCTAAAACAGCTGTAACATGGCTCACTTCAGAACTTCTAGGAAGACTGAACAAAGCAGGGCATGCCATAGTAGATTCACCTATAGATGCCAAGACACTTGGTAATCTCGTGGCAAAAATATCTGATGATAGCATTTCGGGTAAAGGTGCTAAAGAGATACTCGACTATATGATGGAAAACGAAAGTCGTGACATTACAGCATTGATTGATGAACTTGGACTGGCACAAGTAAGTGATGATGGTGCTATTTTAGCCATCATAGATGAGATACTTGTGGCAAATCCTGAAAAAGTAGAGCAGTATAAAGGGGGCAAAGACAAACTCTTTGGTTTCTTTGTTGGGCAGACGATGAAGGCTTCAAAAGGGACGGCAAACCCTGGGAAAGTCAATGAATTACTTAAACAGAGACTCAGTTAAACTACATTTGAAAGGGCAATATGAATAAACTACTTTTATCTTTTGCTCTTTATTTACATACATCCAAACGCTATAAAGCGACAAAAAATTTCATACGTGATATTTTAAACAACAGTAATAATCCTTATAAAAAATATGTAGATATCAGTATTATTTTTCTTATTATTACGTCTGTGTTTATCCTTATTTATGAAGTAAAGCACACTGTGCCTGAGTGGATTGATATCTATGACATTTATTTTGTTTCTTTTGTTTTTTCTATTGAGTATCTTTTACGCTTATGGGTGCATAATGACATTACTGAACGTATCATTAAAGAGCATAGAGATGCACAGTTTTTAGAAAAAGAGTTTTCTTCTTTTTCCCTTCTCAAAGAGGGCTTAGTAGAAAAAATAAAATATATGTTTACCCCCTCTGCACTCATAGATTTACTAGCAATCTTCCCTGCATACAGACCTCTAAGGGTTTTACGTATCTTTGTTCTATTTAGGGTGTTGAAGCTTTTGCGTTACACAAAGAGTATCAATCAGTTTACAGAAGTACTTTCAAATAAAAAGTTTGAGTTACTCACCTTACTTTTTTTACTCTTTTTTGTGGTGATGACAGCAGGTATTGCTCTATATGTAATGGAAGAACAGCATAACCCAAATATAGACTCCTTATTTGATGCACTGTACTGGGCACTGGTGACTATATCGACTGTGGGGTATGGTGATATTTCTCCCGTAACTGCAGAGGGAAGAAGTATCTCTATTTTAGTCATTATTGCAGGAATAGCTATGATTTCATTTGCTACTTCGGTGATAGTTTCTGCTTTTTCTGAAAAATTGAGTGAACTGAAAGAAAATCGTATTATTGAGCAGGTAAATAAAAGTAAATCATTTTTACTCATTTGTGGGTATGGACAAATGACAAAAATGTTTTTACGTCAATATGGAAGTGAATATAAAAATTATATTATTTTAGAAAATAGAGTTGAGCATATGGAACAAGCACGTAAAGATGGTTATGAAGCCATCCATGAAGATGCGAGTCGCTATGAAACGCTTAATAAGTTTAACACAGCTCATTGTGATATCACTATTTTATGTTTGACTTCTAACGATGTAGAAAATATCTATATCACACTCAATGCTAAGAGTATTTCTAAGCGTATTAAAGTCATTGCCAGAGCCAATGACAGCAGTATGGTAAGCAAGTTTGAACATGCAGGTGTTGACCATGTACTGATGCCACATACCGTAGCAAATAGTATGATACATACTGCCATCACTCAACCTACTATGTACAAAGCGATACATGCAATACTCACAGGTAAAAGTGTAGCCCGTATAGACGAAATACGAGCTTATGAATGTAAAGGTATTGTAGGTATGAGCATAGAGGCATTGGCTTTTAAGCGTTCTAAACTGCTGTTTATGGGTATTCAAAGGAGTGGTACATTTATGTTCAATCCTCGCCACAGTGAATTGGTACAATCTGGAGATATCCTTTTGGTTATGGGCAGGAAGATTAGTTTAGATTATTTTAAATCCTTGTATGAAGAAGGGGACTATTGATGCCAGATAAACGCATATTACTCTTTGGTTATGGGAATCATGGTAAGTTCATTGCCAAAGGACTTTTGGATGATGGATTTGAAGTAAGGGTCATTGTCAATGATGAGAAGTATTACTCACAGGCTCTTGAAGATGGGTTTGACAATACACTCAAAGTAGATGTAACCAAAGATGAGGCACTAAAAGCCTTGCACCCTGAAACCTATAGTCAGTTGGTTTGTGTGATGGAAGATGAACATTTGAATGTGTTTTTAACACTTTCATTACGTTCACTCTCTAAAACATGTTATATTTTGTCTATTTCAGATGCTATACACACAACAAAAAAGCTTCAAATGGCAGGAGCCAATAAAGTCATAGATATGTATGAAGTCTCTGCACATAAAATACATAACATGCTCAATCACCCTGTAGCAACACAGCTTTTAGAAGAGTTTGTTACCCATGCAAATGGCATAGGTTTTAGAGAGTATGTGATACCTGAAAATTCATTTTTGCATGGATTAATGACGGACGATATAGATTTGTCAGAGTTTGGTGTCTTGTTGGTAGGTATGATAGATGAGGAGTTGGGGCATCATTTTACCTTTGTCACAGCTGGCATTAATCATAAGATTGACAGTGGTGATACGATAGTTTGTGTGGGAGAGAAAGAATACTTAGATAGCTTTGAACTTGAAATACAAAAGAAGGAAATGTAATATGAAAATGATTAGTCGTAATAGCGGGAGATATTCATGAAAATAGCAATAATAGGAGCAGGGAAATGGGGGAAAGCCCTCTATCATGCCTATTCACAGGGCAATGATGTTGTTATCTCATCACGCAATACAAAAGAAATAGAAAATTTTGTGACGATGGAGGAAGCATTACGCTATGAGTATCTTGTTATGGCTATCCCCGCACAGTTTGTTCGTGGTTGGTTGGAAGAGAACTTTGTCGACCATGGACAAAAGATACTTGTAGCAGCCAAAGGCATAGAGACAAGTACAGGTGCTTTTTTAAACGAAGTGTATGGTGAGTATGTCAGTGCAGACAGACTTGCCTTTATCTCTGGACCATCGTTTGCTGCAGAGGTACAGAAGTCCCTACCTACTGCTTTGAAGATATCTTCAGAAAATGTTACCTTGGCACAAACCTATGCGGATGCTTTACCCTCTTTTATAAAAGGTTATGTGTCAGATGATGTAGTGGGTGCAGAAGTATCAGGAGCATACAAAAATGTCATCGCCATAGCAGGTGGGGTTTGTGATGGTCTAGGACTTGGAAACAACGCCAGAGCTGCACTCATCTCGCGTGGACTGGTAGAGATGACACGTTTTGGTGAAGCCTTTGGAGCAAAAACAGAGACCTTTCTCTCTTTAGGTGGGGCAGGTGATCTGTTTCTAACTGCATCATCTACACTTTCACGTAACTATAGAGTGGGGTTAGGACTTTCAAAAGGATTGAGTATGGAAGAGATACTCGAAGAGTTAGGTGAAGTAGCAGAAGGTGTACCTACAGCTAAAGCTTTACATAAAATAGCAGAAGATAAAGATATCTATCTGCCCATAGCAGCTGAAGTGTACGCGATGATAGAAGAGGGGAAAGACCCCCTGCAAAGTGTAAAAGATTTGTTACAATAAAATGGAAATGCATAGATGAATAGACCATGCAAAATACTAATATTACTCGTGTTCTTTAGCACGGCTCTTTTTGCAGAGGATGTGAATGTAACGAAATATCCTATTGGTTTTGAGGGGCAAAAATATTTTGATAAAAGTGCTTTAGAAGATGCTTTAAGTGTGGAAAATAAAAGCTTTTATGAAGTGTGGAAAAAAGACAAGCCTCTTATAAAAGTAAAACTTTTACCAAGTTTGGTAGAGACTCTAGAAAGTTTCTATACTTCAGAGGGTTTTTATGATATTTCTGTACAGATGAAAGTCTCTAATAAGCGTGTTAAAGTGATGATAGAAGAAAATGAACCTGTAAAAGTACAAAGCATAAAGATAGAGAGTGACTACAACATTAGCTCTTTTATTGCAGTGAAAAAAGGAGATATTTTTCGTGCAAAAGCCTTTATCAGCAGTAAAAATAAAATCATTGAATCTTTGCTCAAAGAGGGATACTGCTCTTATGATTTAGATACTAAAGCGTATGTAGATTTAGAAAAACATTCTGTGGACTTAAAGTATGTTTTAAGCAAAGGAGG
>Ga0256840_1003901_pt1 | contig 11604 bp, 16 predicted proteins | sample 355202metaG_FD_185969 | JGI IMG/M metagenome (GOLD analysis project Ga0256840, IMG submission 185969) | Hydrothermal vent microbial communities from Mid Atlantic Ridge, Atlantic Ocean - 355-202 | ecosystem: Environmental > Aquatic > Marine > Hydrothermal vents | place: Atlantic Ocean: Mid...
GTCCTAGATTTGGTGGAGCGATAGATGGTGCAGCAAAGTATTTCAAATATGGATATGACAACAATTTAAGCCCTAAAGAGTTTCTAGCATATATGAAAAAAGAGGGCATACCAATCCCTGGTATTGGTCATAGAATCAAATCAGTTAGAAATCCAGATTTGAGGATAACAGGACTTAAAAAGTATGTAAATGAAAATTTTCCATCTCACCCTGTTCTAAATTATGCTTTAGAGGTTGAAAAACTTACAACAAGTAAAAAAGACAATCTTATTTTAAATGTTGATGGCACCATTGGTGTACTTATGGTAGACATGTGGAAAGAACTAGGCTATGATGATGATGAAATAGCAACATTTATTGAAGCTGGTGCACTAAATGCATTTTTTATACTTGGAAGATGTGTAGGATTTATAGGACATATTTTAGATGAAAAACGACTAAATATGCCAATGTATAGGCATCCTTGGGATGATATACTATATGATATTGATAGCCTAGAGTCTTGATATATAAGGGTAGGTCAAATTTTAAATCAGATTTACCCTTATATCACACCAACTTAGACTAAATATCTTTAAAAGTGTTTTGAATTTTGATAAATTTATCTAAGTTAGCAAAAAAGATATCTATAAGCTTTGGGTCAAAATGCTTACCTTTCTCCTCTTTAAAAAGCTTGTATATTTTATCATTGCTCCATGCTTTTTTATAAACTCTATCGCTACCAAGAGCATCAAAGACATCTGCAAGAGCCGTAATTCTTCCGTAGATATGAATATCTTCACCTTTCAAGCCTCTTGGATATCCACTTCCATCCCACTTTTCATGATGCTCATATGCGACAATAGCAGCAGTTTTTAAAAGAGGTCTTTGTGATTTATTTAACATCTCATAGCCTAAGCGTGCATGTTTGTTCATAATTTCACGCTCTTCGTCGTTAAATCTTCCTGGCTTGTTTAAAACGGCATCTGGAATGGCAATTTTCCCTATATCATGCATAGGACTTGCTTGTCTTAGTAGTTCTGATTCTTTTTCATCAAGCCCATAGTGTAGAGCAAGAATTTTACAATATTCTGCAACTCTTTTTACATGATTACCAGTCTCCTTACTTCGGTACTCAGCAATTGTTCCCATTGTAAATATAACTTCTTTTTGTGTTGATTCTATCTCTTTATTTAAGCTTTTTATCTCTTTTAGACCAAGTTGTATTTTATCTTCTATTTCATCAACAGATAAACTAACATTTTTGGAGACTCTATAACTAAATATAGAGATAAAAATAATTATAACTATTATGATAATAATAGAGAGTAATAAAAGTTTATCTGTAACTGAAGTAGTTATGTTTTCTATCTCTTTAAGTATATTATTTACAAGTTTTTTATTGTTTTCTAACACAATACTTGTTTTTTCTTGAAGAGTATTTTTTTCATTTTGTATATTATTTAGTGCAATTGCGGTTGTACCTATTTTTTTGACAGTTTTTTTATAATGGTTCAGACTATTTAGCAAAGTTTTAGAATAAATTACTGATTTGGTTTTTTCAATTGAATTTAGCCATTGAGTTAAGTATTTTTCTGTTTTATGTTGGTAAAGAGTCTCTTTACTATAGTATTGTGTTAGTCCAAAATAGTGTATACTCATAAAATCTTTTTTTTCAAAAATTCTTTTATATATGTTTGAGCGTTCTGATTTTTCTTTTGGATATAGTGAGTTAAATTTTACTGTTAAATCTATAAATATTTTTTGTTTTTCATACATGTTTTCAAATGCAGTTTCTATCTTCTGTTCATTTTGAAATAGTTCTTTTAGGTTTGCTATAATCATAGCACGACTTTTATCATCTTTCATGAGTTTACTAAATAGACTAGTACTCTCTTTTAAGGGGATGCTTTCTCTTATACTTTCAAATGTTTGTTCATGTTGGATAAATATTTTTTGTAATTTGTTGTTTTCTTCTACTGTTTTACTATGATTGATCTCTTGTATAGCCCTATTCATCTTTGCTTGAATGAGTATGATTTTAGAAATCTTATCTTTTAAAATAGCATTTTCTTTTACTTGATATGTAATCAAAATATTAGTAATGCTCGTTAGTAAGACTAAACAAATAATAATAAAAAAACTAAGTTTTATTCTATTTTTTATTTTCATATGTTATTGTACTGTAATTTTATATAAAAAGGTATATTTTGTGGAGTATATGATAATCTTAATTATGCTTGGATTTTTATATCTTATTATGAGACAAAATAAACAACCAAAGTCAAAAGAACAAAAACAGGCAGAAATCCTTAGGGCCTATGAGAAGCAGATGAAAAGAGAGCTTTTGGGTTTGGATGAGCAAGAGTATAAAAAAAGAAAAATGCAACTTCTAAAAAAGTTTGCAGATGAACTCAATAGAAATCTTTTTTTTGATGAACAAGAGACAAGAAATTTTATACAAAAGTTGATAAACACCCAATCTAAACCAAACTAACGCATAACAGCGTCTCTCTTTTGTTCACTATCGAGGCAGATGTTCTCAAGCATAGCCTAAGCTATGTTTGAGGTTATCTAACGAAGAGAGTGAGTAAAATAGAGACGCCCTACGGGGAGAGCTAAGAGGCATAATCTTTAAATCTAAAAATATTTGAATGGCAGTAAGCAGTCCTGCATATTTTTAAATTCAAATCTTACGCCTCTTTGCACTCCTGTTATGCGTTAATTTAGTTTAGGTTGGGTGTATGATAAGTAGAAAAAGTTTAAAAATATACTGTGATGGGGCATGCTCAGGCAATCCAGGTGAAGCAGGAAGTGGTTTGGCACTATATGATGGTAAAGAGTTTCCAACTTTGATATATGGTGATTACGAGATGATAGGCACAAATAATACAGCAGAACTAAATGCACTTTTTAAGGCTCTAGAAATTGCATCAAATGTGAATTGTGAGAGCACTATAGAGATATGTTCTGATTCAAAATATAGTATAGATTGTGTAACTAATTGGGCATATGGTTGGAAAGCAAAAGGTTGGAAGAAAAAAGGTGGTGAGATTAAAAATCTAGAACTTATTCAAAAAGCACATGCTCTTTTTGAGGAGTTAAAATCAAAGATCAACATATCTCATGTAAAAGGTCATGCCGGCTTTGAAGGTAACGAGCTAGCAGATCGTATGGCTGTTTATGCTATCATCTCAAAAGAAAAAGAGTATAAAAAATACACATATGATAGTATTGACGAAGTTTTAGCTCTTAAAAGAGGATAGCCATAGTTTCTCAACTTTTTCCCTTGCCCAAGGAGTGGTTCTTAAAAATTTGAGTGTAGATTTCACAGATGGATTAGAAGCAAAACAGTTCATTTTCATACGTCTGTCAAGCTCTTCCCATCCAAAGTGTTTTTCTAAGTCTTCTACTATTTGCTGCAATTTTATACCGTGCATTGGGTTGTTTGTGTGTTTATTCATGTTGGTTATTGTATCTTATTAGTGCTTTTTTTAACCTTTTCATGCCTGTATTTATATCTTCAATTGTAGCATTTGTAAAGTTTAGCCTAGCATATGAGCTTGGATTATGATCTTTAAAGAACACACTACCTGGAACAAATGCCACACCTTTTTCTATAGCTTCATCAAACAGCTCCATGGTGTCTACGCTTTCAGCAAACTTTATCCAAAAAAACATACCTCCTTTTGGGGTTTCATACTCAATAATCTCTCCAAATTCGACCTTTAAGGCATCTAGCATGGCATCTCTCTTTACTCGGTACTTTTCTATAAGAGTCTCTACATGTAGAGCTAAGTTGCCATCTTTTATCATATTTGCCACTATACGCTGAAAAAATTTTGGGCTAAGAAGATCTGTGTTTTCTTTCATAACTTGAAAAACTTTTAAAAATCTCTCATCGGCTCTCATCCATCCAAGACGAAAGTCAGGTACTAGGGTTTTTGAAAAAGTACCAAGTGTTACTGAAAGTTCTGGTAAAAGTTCTTCAAATCCTAACTCTTCTTTCTTCTCATACTTAAGAGCATTGTATGGACTATCTTCGATTATGATTACATTGTATTTTTTTGCAAGTCTCGCTACCTCTTTTTTGCACTTATCTTCCCAGCTCCAGCCTGTTGGGTTCTGGAAGGTAGGAATTGTATAGAAAAATTTTGGTTTTTTAGTTATAAATAGCTCTTCAAGCTGAGTGGTATTTACACCTCTACATGTAAGCTCAACTTCAACTATATTTGCATCATAAAGTGCAAACAGATTAAGTGCAGCAAGATAACTAGGTGCTTCAACTACGATAGTGTCTCCACTATCTATAAAAGTTTTACACAATATATCTAGCCCTTGTTGAGAGCCTGTTGTAATCAAAATTTGATTTTTATTTGAGTTAGTGTACTTTTTTGCTAGCTCCTCCCTAAGCTCAATTGCCCCTTGGGCTTGCGAGTATTGGTACATACTTTTTGGTAGATTATCTAGTGAGTAGTTTATCTCTTTTTTTATGAGTTCATGTGGAAAAAGTGACTCATCAGGCAATCCACCTGCAAATGAAATGATATCGTTTTGTCCTATAACATCTAAAATTTTTCTTGTAAATGACCTTGGCGCATTTGTTACTCTTTTTGCAAATTTTTTCATTTCTATCCTTTTGTGTTATTCTGCCCGTTTTAAAATATTTTATCTACATAATTAATATCCATTTCTTTGTTGAAATGTGCTATAATTAACTATGCGTAAAAATACTAAAAATGACCATAACCAAAGAATTAATGAGGTATTGTCTTGCATACACCTTGATATTTCAAAAGAGCATAGTGTTAAGAGTTTGTCTAAAATTGCTTCTATGTCACCATTTCATTTTAATAGGGTATTTAAAAAAGTAGTTGGTGAAAGTGTTCATGCTTATGTGAGAAGAGTTAGGCTAGAGCACTGTGCAAATGCTCTTCTTTTTAACCCAAATTCAACTATAAGCGAGATATTTAACGAGGTCGGCTTTGTTTCTAACTCCTCTTTTACACACGCTTTTAAAACATATTTTGGTTCAACCCCAAGCAAGTGGAGAGAGATAGACAGACCTCTAAATGTCAATCAAAATATAGAGCAGATAAACCCTCTACATGTAGAGATAGACTATGTGCAAAAAAGACGAGTTGCATATGTGCGTCATCGTGGTTATAACAAAAGTATCAAAGAGGCGTGGCAGAAGATAGAAGAGTGGACTTTGCAAAATGGACTTGAGTTCTCAAAGATGCCAATGATAGGGCTTCATCACTCAAACCCAAACATAGTAAAAAAAGAAGACTGTCATTATGTAGCTTGTTTAGAACTTCCTGATGATTTTTCTTACTTCCAAAGTGGGCAAGTTGGTGTTATGAATATACCTAGAGTATTTTGTGCAAAGTTTTCTCTTGTCGGAAAATATGGAGATTTGATGAAATATATGGATTATATCTATTATAGTTGGCTACCAAATTCAAAGTATGAAAAGGTTCATCTTCCCTCTATGGCACATTATCATAAAAATCACTTTATACGAGAAGATGAAAAGTTTGAGTTAGATTTTTTTGTTCCAATTCGTTATGCTTAGACAAATATAGCCATCTTCATAAGTATAGTTTAGCTCAAAACCATGCATTTCAATAATTTTTTTAACTATATTTAGTCCGATGCCATAGCCCTTAGTATTTCTTGAGTTATCTTCTTGGGTAAATGCTTCTGTATAGTAGTCAAAGTTTTTCTCAAGTGGTTTGGACCTATTTTTTATCTCTATTTTTTTACTATTTATTGTGATTGTTACTGTTCCTGAGTCTCTGTATTTTATAGCATTATCAATGAGATTTTTTAGTGCTTTACTAAAATAATCTAAATCTACATGTAGAGATACTTTTTCTTTTATATTTATGTTTAAAACAGATTCATCTTCAATGAGCATCTTTGAAAGAGAGGTTGCAAGAATTGTCTCTATATCATACTTGCGAATGTTTAAGTTATATGAGGTTATTTTTTCTATATTTAGAAGTTCATTTGTTAGGGCATCAAGCTGGTTATTGGCATCTTTTAAGATTTGAGTGTATTGATTTTCTTCTTGTAAATCAAGTGCTATTTTTATTCTTGCTATTGGGGTTCTCAGCTCATGACTAACATCTCTTATGAGTTGTTCTCTTGAATTTAAGAGTGATTCTATACTCTCAGCCATGCTATTAAACTCTTTTATTACTTTTGAGATTTCATCGTCTGTAGTTAGCTCTCTAAGTCTACAAGAGTGGTCTCCTTTGCCAAATTTTTCCATAGCTGAGGCAATTTTTTTAAGTGGTCTAATTGAGTTGATGATGAAAATAAAAATGATAATAATTAGAAAAATATCAGCATAAAATAGGTAGTTTAAGGTGCTCTTGTCTTTTGAGTCTAGTTTTTGCCCTGTATCAAAAAAGACAAACTTATCCCCTAGATAATCAATATATAAATAGTAGAATTCATTTTTTTTAAATATCTCTATCTTACCAAACGATAGAATATCTTCAAATACTACTTTAGTGTTGTTGCTCACTGAAACATCGGATTCAATAAAATTTAACTCTTTAGCTCTCTGTTGTAGTTTTGCAAAGTTAGCATTTGCAAGAAGGTTAAAAAACTCTTTAGATATTCTTATGTACTTCTCTTTATATAGAGATGAGATTTTTGCTTCAACAGTAGTATTGGTTAGATTTGATAAATATAACATCAATAAGATGCTTATAAAAAATAGAATAAATATTTTATTTAAAATTGACATTTTTATCCTAAAAACTTATATCCAACACCCCAAACAGATTTTATATATTTTGGAGATTTGGAATCATCAAAAATCTTGTTTCTGATGTTGCTTATGTGCATATCAATAGCTCTATCACTTGAGTAATCATCTCCTAGAAAGTTTGCTATCATCGACCTAGAGACAATCTTGTCTCTATTGTTTATTAGAAATAGGAAGATTTTATACTCAACCTTTGTCAGCTCTATAAGTGATGAGTCTTGATAGATTTCCATTCTTCTTTCATCTATCCCAAACTCTCCAACTTCTCTTTTTGTAACCTTTTTTTGCACTCTTTTAAGTATAGCATTGATTTTCAGTATCAACTCTTTTGGCTCATATGGCTTAGCAAGAAAATCATCAGCTCCATAATCATATGCAACCACTTTATCTCCAAGGTTTCCTCTCGCACTTGAGATGATTATGGGTATATCAGATGATTCTCTAATTCTTTTACAAACATCAAAGCCATCTAATTGAGGTAGCATCAAGTCTAAAACTATTAGAGAGTATTTTGTGCTATGATTTTGTAGCTCTTCAAGTGCTTCAAGTGGTTTATCGAAGGATTTCACCTCATAGTTATAGTTACTTAAGTATTCTGCTAGTAAATCTTGCATAACTAAGTCATCTTCTATGAGCATTATCTTCATTCTATCTCCCATTCATCAACATACCAAGCAAATTTGTTTCTTTGCTCTTTTGTCAATATCTTATGCATTTTTCTTAAAAAAATCTCTTCAATCTCTGATGCACTCATGCTTAAAGTAGTATTAAGTTGACCAATTCTATTTGTATCAAAATTATCAGATAAAAACAGCTTCTGCTTCTGCTGAATAACTTTACTCTTGAGTGCTCTAAAGTTTTTTAATTTTTCTCTGAACTCTTTTACTATTATCTTAACACTCTTTTTTTGAGACTTATTAAGGTTTAGGTATTTTAAATCCTTACTATAATGACCCTCTTTTTTACTATAGTACTCATCATAGTCATCATCTGCTAATGCCACACCAAGAACAAGTAGTAAAATCAAAATATATTTCATTTTAGACCCTTTGGCATCTTTATAAGAGAGTTCTCTAGCATACCTTTTTCAAAGTCAATATGACAGGCTGCACAGTTTGCTACACTTTTTACTCTTTCATCTTTAAAGACTTTTTTGTCTATATCTTTATGAAGCTCAACCCAGTATGGTGTTTTGCTTATAGCTATGATTGTATCATTTTTATCTTTTAGACTTTTTAAAACTCCTAAAGCTGCTTGATGAGTTGAGTTTTCGGCACTATTTTTTTCTAAAAATTTCAGGATTGAGATATTTGTCATATCATCTATACTAGCGTCATCTCCAAAATGATTTTCCAAATCTTTCATCATGACTTCCCATGATTTTTTTGGTAGCAAATATGGCGGATATATGATATGACAACTAGCACATTCATCAACAAAATCTGAATGTAAAGCAGCATAATCCTGCTTTACATTGTGATTTGTTACAAAGATATTGTTTGTAGCGATTAAGTAGTACAGAGAAAATAGAGATAAAGCTATCCAGATAAAAGCAAAAAGCTTTTGAAATATATTTAGCCTTATATCAGCTTTTTTTTCTGTTTTTTTGTAGCCACTAATCATAGAATCAATCGCATCACCTTTTTTTACAAACTTATCAATCATGCTTCCTGCTATATGGACAGCTATGATAGCAACAAAAAGGTTTGATAGAAGTTCATGTATATCTTCAATGAACTCCATATCTCTAAAAAAACCATTGTGAAGATAGGCAAAAATACCATGATTTTCTTGTATGCCGTACACTAGTAATCCTGATATGATTGTAAGAAATCCAATTATAAACATACTTACTATTGCCCAACTTGAAGCTGGATTATGTCCAATGTACTCTTTTGTTTTTGAAAAAGGGTTTAGCATATACTCTTTTAAGTCATTTAGTGAGAAGTTAAAATCACTAAATCTAGAGTGCTCAGGACCAATAAAGCCCCAAAGCACTCTAAAAAACAGTACAACCCCAAGAGCAAGACCAAATGCAACATGCAGATTCAGAAGATCCTCAAAGTCACCTAAAAGGTAAGAAATACTAAAAAATAGTATCAGAAGAACATGTGCAAACCTAGTAGCCAATGGCCAGATATAGCTCTTAGTCATCCCATCTTCCGTAGTTTGGTATCTTTATATCTCGCTCTCCATAGTATCCTTTTTCTGCTGTGGTGTGACATGCCACACAGTTTGCAATAGTTTTTACATCTTCTTGCTTTATGAGTCTAGTTGGAATCTCATCATGCTCTTTTTTAAAATATCTAGTTTCGCTTAGGGCGATTGGTGTTGAGTATCTTGATATTTTTCTTGTAATCTCATGGCTTAGTCTTGATCTGTTTGTTTTACTATCAGAGGCATTGGCAACAAGATAACTAAGAAGAGTGAGTCTATCTTGTTCATCTATGCTTGCATCGTCTCCAAAGTGGTTTTCTAGCTCTTTTGTCTCCATAAGTTTAATCCAAGATCTCTTTGGAAGAAGACCTGCTTGATAACCAAAGTGACAACTTGCACACTCTTCTTTGTATAGCTCATTTTTTACTGGTTGCACTGAGTACTTAGCTCCATATTTTTTACTGTATTTTTTATTGTTTTTATACTCATCATCATCTGCCACCACAACTGTAACTACACCTAGACCTAAAATCATAGATGCTATTGCTATATTTAATAATTTCATAATTTTCTCCTATTTTTTGTTGATGATATAAACTACTACATCACCTTTTTCTTGGGCAGTGCCAACTCTATTGTATACATCTTTGAAGTTTCTCTTAAGCCATTTTTTTACATTTTTTACTTTTACCATACTCTTAGGGTTAGCTAAAGGTGATAGTGGTGATATGGTTTTACCTGTATTGATGTTTTTGCCTTTTTGTTTTAAATCAGTTGTATGACAACTAGTGCAAGAGATAGGCTTACCTCTTTTGCCTATATGAGTTGAAGTAAATATCTCTTCCCCTCTTTTATAGTCAAACTTTGTAAAGTTTGGATTGTCTTTTTTGGCTTGAACTGCTAGGTTGTCCATATATTTTTGCATATCTGGATTTAAATTTGCTCCAAAAACTGCAAGTGGTAAAAGTAGTAATAGAACTCTTTTTTTCATTGTATCCTCCGTGTTTTGATAGTGAAAGATTACAAGAAGATTGTCAAGAGTACAAATACATCTCTTGACAATTTGTTTACATTTGTAGATGTTTTGCTTTTAGAGATGCCCTTAAATTAAAGTAGCCCGTCCCCTTTTTTTGGAGTAAATTTATTCTCTTTTTTAGCGGTGAATTAGACTATGTTCACAGCCTTTCTGTTTTGTTAGCAATTTATGCAGCTATTTCATACTTTCTAATATCTACTTCCACGCCATTTTTGACAATTTCTCTTGCTTTATTTAGTAACTCTTTTGTCGTAGCCTCATCAATATATTTTTCCCCACAATTATCACAGATTTGGGCTGGAACTTCTTTAAAAACAATGGTTGAGCTACCTTTTTCTAAAGTTACAGTTGTTGTTCCTTTTTTTGTTTCTCCATGTTTACAAATCATACATTTCATTTTCAATACTTCCATGTCATTTTTTTGGATAGTTCTACTATCTTATTTATTGTTTCTATTTCTTCATCCGTACCATACATTAAAAACAAGATTTGTAATTTTCATAGATTATCTTCAAAGCCTTTTTAATCAGCAATTAAAAGATTTTCAGCAACTGGAATATAAGATTTCAACATTTCATGTTTATGCTCTAACTTTTTTAAAAAAAGATTATGTCTTCTGCTGAAATAATTATTTATAAACCATCCCGTTACTAAAATAGATGATGTTATTAAAGATGAAATTAATACTGGTTCCATTGATGCTCCTGTAATCTAACGGTCGAAGATAGCCGATAAATTTCCGTTAGGCAATTTATTGACTACTCTGTTTTGTTAGTATTTAAGCACAGTTGGTTTTGTAATCTAAAAAAAGGCTCTCAATAGGAATATGTAGTTGTTTATGTAAATTTCTTATCATCTTAATAGTAAGTTTTCTTTTTTTATTTAAAATTTCAGAGACTCTTGATTTACTTCCAACGATTGAAACTAAATCTTTTTGTTTTAAACCTTCTTGCTCCATTCTGAACTTTATCGCTTCGATAGGGTCTGGAACTTCTATTTTATAATGTTGTTCTTCATAGGCTTCAACTAAAGTTGTAAGCACTTCTAGCTCGTCCATTTGGGCAGTATTTGGCTTGGCATTCATTAAATTCTCTATTTTGCTTAATGTATTAGTATAATCTTGTTCAGTTTTAATAGGTCTAATATTCATCTTATAACTCCTCTATATTTATTTTGTCATATTGTTTATGTGTTCCAATAAACTTAATAAATACTATCTTGGCATAATAGTTTATAGTAACTATCAATCTGTATTTATTCCCTGCAATATTAAAGACAACTTTTGTATTTCCAACAACACTAGCATTTCGGTACATCTCTTTAATCTCATTTGGATTATTCCAATTAAGTTTTAGAACTTCTTTATGCCAAGCTTCTAAAGCATTTTTACTATCACTATATTTTGATTGCTCGTAAAAATCTTTAAGTGTCTTTTTTGAAATTATTCTCATGAAAGTATTATGCAATAGTTCCCATTAAAAGAACTTTAATTTTATAAAGTAAAGTGTTTGAATGTATGCTAACGATTAAACTGAACGAATAAATTGCCGCTAGGTAATTTATTCGTTCCTGTGTTTTGTTAGGCTTTTAGGTCGCTATGCTCAATAGAGTCTTTTGCAACAACTGCAAAACCTATTATCATAATGAT